>ENA-UOOI01004055-UOOI01004055.1-fermentation-metagenome-genome-assembly--contig:-NODE-4055-length-10114-cov-2.773834_pt1 | contig 10114 bp, 10 predicted proteins | sample MGYA00245779_ERZ724027 | MGnify/ENA primary metagenome ERZ724027 (study PRJEB28704, sample SAMN03018318) | fermentation metagenome | biome: anthropogenic terrestrial biome; feature: soil; material...
TGTGACTTCCTTTTCTTCCGGCGATTTTGGAGGGCCATCAAACGGCTTCTTCCCATGCTCTTCCCGATCTGCGTTAACCTCTTCCATTACTTTTTTCATTCAGCATTTTCCATCACCTGTTTCTATTTTACATCTTTACAACCAAAAAGCCCAGCTTTCACTGGACTTTTTCGACAGGCTGAGAGCCTCCCGCAGAACGGGAGACTCTCAAATGAAGAAATAAAAATTCACTACAGGTCAAGTGCTCCAAAGCTGCGCACAGATTTCCGATAAGCGGTTGCCGTGCAAAGAAAGAAGCAGAGCAGGCCGAAAAGCAGCACAGTCAGTTTTTCCGCCAGGAACTGAGGGTCCGGGGTGTCAAGGCAGTCCCGGAAAAACGGTACTACGTGATCACAGGTTTCCGCTGCAAGCATATAAAGAGCAATTCCAAAGCTTGCAATCCCGAAAGCCTTTCCCACCTTTGTGATGCTGGCGTAATAAAGGCAGAAAAAAAGCAAGTTAAAAAGTCCCATCATGGCGAGTGATAATCCAAACAGCGCAATATTAGCATCCATCCCTGCCTGATTGCCGGGAATCGGCATTTTCTGCCGGATAACCGCAAAGGGAACTGCGGTCAGGAACTGAGCTGCCTCCATGAGAATGGTGGAAACAAAACGCGCCTTGACAATGTCCCTTTTTGCTATGGGGAGCATAGCGGAATAAAAGACGTCATTATTTTCCCGTCCGTTGAGGCATGTAAAGAAAACCCCAAGCGATGTGTAGAAGAAGACAACATAATAAGGATAGTTTGGTATTAGTAACATAGGGGACAGTAAGAGGAACAGATAAGACGCTGGATGAACGGAGAGAAGAAATTCTTTTTTTAAGAGCTGTTTCATGCGTTAACCCCCCGTTCCAGGTGAATCATAATCTCTTCCAAGGAAGCGGGATTCGTTTCAACCGCAAGGGAAGGAGTATCCGCTGTTTGAAGAAGGACAGAATACCCATCCTTCGTCCGCCGCAGGCCCGCTGCCTTTTTCTTAAGCGCTGGCGGAAGAGTATCACCGGCGACTTCTGTTAACCGGTAGCTTCCAGAAAAGGCGGGCAGCGTACTTTCCGCAAGAATTGCACCGTCTTTAATATATAGAATATTGTCGGCACATTTGTCAAGGTCCGACGTAATGTGGGTGGAAAACAGAACGGTTGTTCCTTTCCTGCTGAGTTCCATAAACAAATCCAGCAGCTCATCACGGGAAACTGGGTCGAGGCCGCTTGTTGGCTCGTCGAGAATAAGCAGTTCCGCATGATGGGAGAGTGCAAGCGCCAAAGCATACTTGACTTTCATCCCTGTTGAGAGCTGGGAAGGCGTTTTGCTTTCGTCAAGCCCGAACTGAGTGATGTATTTTCTGTAATCCCCGTCATCCCAGTCGTGATAAAACAGCTTTGTTACGCCGGTAATTGTATGGAGCGGCTTCCTCGGATAATAATCCGTGCCGCCTGCAACAAAACCGACGCGGCACTTAATGCTGATTTCATGCTCTGTAAAATTTTCTCCGAAAAAGCGAACGGTACCGCTTTCCGGGTGGACAAGGTTAAAAAGCGATTTCAGCGTTGTACTTTTTCCTGCACCGTTTCTTCCGATAAACCCGGTGATTTTGCCTGCTTCCAGTGAAAAGGAGACACTTTTTAACCGGAAAGACGGGTAAGTCTTGCTGAGGCTGCGGACCTCCAGTGGAAACAAAGTTTACTCCCCCTTGCTGTCACCCGTACCAAAAATTTTTTCGTACAGGCCGGTGAACACTGATTTTTGGGGAATCGCAAGGCCCTGCTTTTCGTCGCCAAGGACAAGGAGTGTATCTCCCGGCTGAATTCCAAAAAGATCACGTGCTTCCTTTGGAATGACAAACTGGCCTTTTTCCCCAACCTTTACGGCCCAGGCATATTTTCCTTTCGGGCCTTTCCTTGCAGTTTCCATAGCAACCTCCATTTACAGATAAACAGATAATATGAAAAGTATGATAAGTATAATAATTCTATTAATCATACTGCGGTGGGCGGCGGCTGTCAAGTGGAGAGCGGAACATTTCGACCGAATTCCAGGGAACAGCTCTCCTGATTGCGAAGAAAGATGCAATTATTTGTTTCATTTTCTGTCTGCAAATGATATACTACAAATATCGCTTGCAACCGCTGAGGTCACGGCAAGGATGAGGGGCTGCGATGACAATTATTGAAAGACGAATTTGTTAAAGATGGGGACATCCTGAAGGCGGATTCATTTCTGAACCATCAAATCGACATTGATTTGCTTGACAAGGCCTGCATGGAGTTCAAGCGGTGTTTGACGGCCGGGACGTCTTCTGTGGCTTTAGGCGGCTAACAGCAAATAAGAAACAAAAATCATTTTGGGAGGATAAGTTTCAATTATGGCACTGATGCATGTTGAATGTTTTTCCTCTGTGCTCGGAATGTGTGTACCGTTTGACGCAATCATTCCGGAACAGGCTGTCGGGCAGATCGGGATGGACTCTGTGCGATCCGATACTTACCCGACCCTATATCTTCTTCACGGAATGAGCGACGACCATACAATTTGGCAGCGCCATACCAGTATAGAGCGGTATGCTGCGGAAAAAGGGCTTGCCGTCATCATGCCGGAAGTTGGTCTTTCCTGGTACACGAACACCGCGTACGGTTACCGCTATTTCGACTATGTTTCCCGTGAACTTCCCGCCATCTGCCGCGGCTTCTTTAAAGGGATGTCCGACCGGAGGGAAGACACTTTTGCTGCCGGGAATTCCATGGGCGGATACGGTGCATTGAAGCTCGGTCTTGCCGCGAGTGAAACTTTCGGCGCCGTTGCTTCCCTTTCCGGCGGGCTGGACCTTGCAAATATGGTGGAAATCATCCCGAAGAACCGGTGGATTTACCGCGGCTTCCTTGGTGGAAATGCTGAGGAAATCGGGGAGGACAATGATTTGTTTGTCCTTGCCGACCGGCTGAAGAAATCCGGAAAGCCCTTGCCGAAAATCTATCAGTGGTGTGGGACAGGCGATTTTCTCTATAATCAGAATGTCCGCATGAGGGATTATCTCAGACAGCTTGGCTATGACTTGACGTATGAAGAATCGCCGGGCGACCACCAGTGGAAATACTGGGATGAAAAAATTCAGGATATTCTCGACTGGCTTCCGATACCAACAAGCAGGTAAAAGGCAAAAACCCCTGAAAATGCCAATATTGAACTGAACCAGCAAAAATGGGTATTGCGAAAAGTGGTCGTCTAGCGTTCATCAATCGGCTGGAGAACACCGGGTTGCCCGTTACTGTGCCGAAAAGCAGATTGAGCAGGTGCTGGTCACTGCCACCAACTGGATACTGTGCCCAAAAAACGATTTTCTTAACATCCTGAAGCAGAATATAGAATCCGCCCTGTAAGATAAAAAGAGGCTGGCTGAACTACAGGAGGAACTTTTGAAACGGATCACCGACCGGACCGAATATAATGAACCGTTTGTCCGGCGTGGCGGTGGATGTAAATGGATTGGCCTGAAAATGAGCAAGGCACTCTACGAGAATTGACGTAGGGTGCCTTGCTTTTTATGTCGTAATTACAGCCACACTGCCCAATCGCCGTAATGGAATGTACCGCTTCCGTGATGAAGTTTTCCATCCTGCTTCAACTGTCGAAAAGCATCCTGCATTCTGACTAAGATTTCCGGGTGGATGTCTAGACTGTGGTGTGCGGGGAATACCCGTTTCACCGGCAGAATCGAGATTTTCTCCAGAGATTTCAGATATGCTTCCGGGTCTGTGGATGGATAATAGGCAAACAGTGTGTCCTTGTAGACCAAATCCCCGGTAAAAAGATAGCCCCGATCTTTTTCCCAAAAGCACATATGCCCCGGTGAGTGCCCCGGCGTATGCAGGATTTCAATAATCCGCCCGCCAATATCAATTACATCATAATCGTGCAATATCCGTGTAGGTGTCCCTTGAAAAAGCTCATAGGTGCTGACATCGTATCCGTCCGGTAAATCGCAGCGATCAATCACCATGCTGCGGATTGTATCCATTGAAAGGGGGAACCCGCCGGAAAGCCAGTCAAGTTCTGCCTCGTGGGCATAAAAATCAGGATAGTATTTATGTCCTCCGATATGGTCCCAATGAATATGGGTGGCAACGGCGGTAACGGGTTTGTCCGTCAGCTTTTTTACCTCTTCGGAAATGTCGCAGATGCCAAGCCCGGTGTCAATCAGCAAGCTTCGACTGTTTCCGTTCAAAAGGTAACAGTGTGTTTCTTCCCAATGCCTGTATTCGCTGATGATGTATGTATCCGCGTCGATGCGGTTTATGGTAAACCAATCACTCATTGAATTTTTCCCTTTCCATCCTGCTCAATAGCCAACTGCGTAACCTTTCGGACAAAGTCGGTTTTCCGCTCCGTATAGCCGTCCCGGTTATGCTCGAACGGTTTCCAGAGGGACAGCTTCAGCTTTTCGTATTCCTTTGCAATCTCGGGATACTCGTTGAGATAGTCCCGGAAATACAGTTCGTCATGGTCACCAAAATCCCGCAGGTGCAGATGAAAAACCCGCTCAGCAAAACCGTCAGACGTGTAGCCCTTGTTAAAGTCACTCTGTGCCATGCAAAGGTAACCGTTCTTCAGCAGCAGTTCCTTGATTGTTTCATGCTCTGTAAGCGGTGCTTCCGCTAAAATATCAACAATCGGTTTCGCCCAGATGCCATTGATGGCGGTACTGCCGATATGATTAATCCGGACATCCTTCGGCAGAAAAGAGGACAGAAACGCCTGCTCCTCCCGATACCAGTCCTCCCAGTATTCCTTATGCTCCGTCAACTGAATGGGAAACAGTTGCCACAATTCTTCAAGCGTCATTTCCGATAATGGTTTCCTCATCAGTATGCCCTCTCTCAACCGGCAATAATTAGTTGACGGAAGAATATACCCAATATTTTACAACAGATTTTTCCACTTAAGCATGTACAATTTCCGGAAAGCTAAGAATTGCACCCATGTCCTGCAATAAGTTATCGCCACGAACAAAAAATGTAGTATTGGGTTCCTTGTATTCATATTTTTCCAGCATTTTTGTTTCTTTAGGGACGAAAGCGAACTTTGCTTTCGTTATAGAATTTCCAAATGAATTGCAAACCTCAATCATATCAACAGGACCTTTTGAAAATACGTCATATAGAATAAGGGTGTCATTATCTATTTCCGCGATCACATAGGCATCCAGCGTTTTTATATAATAAACATTGTTCTGCATGAATTGTGTCAAATAAAACATCGTCAGTCCGTCTGTATTTAATTGAAGTACGCCATTGCTGGATCTCAGCTTTTTTTCTTTCAGAAAGTACACCCAGTCTTGTTTGGTTTTCATTGAAATAGGCTCTGCAAGGCTATTGGATTTATGGCTAATATTTGCACAAAAACGGTACTCCTGTGTTGATTGAAATCCAAATTTCGGGTAAAAATCAAGCACACTGTCATTGGCAAACAGAAAAAAACCGTCGCACATCGCATAATCATGTAATACAGTTTCCATCAATATCCGACAATATCCATTTCCACGATGTGATTTCTTGGTCATCACAGTTCCTAATTGTATGTAATGTTTTATCTTACCATTTAATATACAGTCTATCAAATTTACAGATACGTTGGATATTACAGTACCGTCGACAACAATAGAATATGGAATGTATTTTTCTCTCCAATATCCGTTTTGATACCAGGATTCAAAACTCAGTCCAAATGTTTCTGTGGCTAATTTATTAAAGGAATGCCTTAACGCATCATTATCCCTATAATCCTTTCCTATTTTATAGTTCATTGTTCCATCTCCAATCCTGAAAAAATAAATCATGTTTTGAGGCAACAAACTTGAAAGCCTCAAAATCACAGAAATGACTTATATACTAGGTCTTCCCGCCTTTTTACTTCTCTACCCGTGACATCAATGCTACGCACTCAACGTGGGCAGTGCGGGGGAACATGTCAACAGGGGTTATTTCCATCGGCTTATAGCCTTTCAGGGCGAACAGCTTAATGTCCCGCGCAAGGGTAGCCGGATCGCACGAGACATAAACAACGCGCGCCGGTGCCATGACGGAGACCGTTTCAATTAGAGCGGCGTCGCAGCCTTTGCGGGGCGGATCAAGGACGACCACATCTGGACGAACACCGCGGTTTTTCAGCATGTCGGCGGCTTTTGCAGCGTCTGCGCAGAGGAATTCCGCGTTTGAAATGCCGTTTTCCGCCGCATTTTTTTTCGCATCTTCCACCGCCTGCTCTACAATTTCAACACCTATTACATGCGCGGCCTTTGATGCCATAGAAAGCCCGATGGTGCCGGTGCCACAGTAAAGGTCCAGCACAGTCTGGGTGCCGTCAAGGCCTGCATACTGCCCTGCAATGCCATATAAGCGCTCCGCCTGGCTTGGATTTACTTGATAGAATGACATAGGAGAAATACGGAACCGCAGGCCGCAGAGCATGTCTGTAATAAAATCCTGCCCCCAGACGGTACGGCACTTCGGGCCGAGAATGACATTTGTCTTTTCCCGGTTGCTGTTGATGATAATGCTTTTCAGCCCCGGAACATATTTCCGCATCAGTGCGACAAATGCAGGCTCATCATGGACGCCATTCCCGTTTACAACGAGGCAGGCCATGATTTCCCCTGTTGCCTCTGCCTTGCGAAGGAACAGGTGGCGCAGGCGTCCGTGGCCTGTGGATTCGTTATAAACTTCATCATGTGTCTTGCGATCCCATTCGCGGAATGCACGCATGGCACCGGTAAATTCCTCCGGTTGGAGCAGGCATTCTTCACAGTCGATAATACGGTGGCTGTGCGTCGCATAAAAACCAAGGCTGACGTTTCCATTTGAGCCGGCACCGATCGGGAGCTGTGCCTTGTTGCGGTAATGGTCTGGATTCTCCGCGCCAACGATAGGCTGCAACAGTGCAAAATGCAGTCCTCCGATGCGCTCCAGTGCATCCTGTACACGCTGCTGCTTTGCGTGCAGCTCCGCTTCATAAGTGATATGACGGTAAACGCATCCTCCGCAGCGCGTGAACTGTGGACAGTCAGATGCAATGCGGTCTTTCGATGGCTCGATAATTTTCTCTGTTTTTCCGTACGCGCAGTTTTTTGCAACCTTCAAAATTTTCACTTCAAGTCGGTCGCCTGCCGCCGTGAGCGGAACAAAGACGGCAATTCCACAGTAATGGCCAACTCCGCTGCCTTCTGCACTGTATCCGGTAATATTCAAAGGGATTGTCTGATTTTTTGTAAGTTCCATAGTTCCTCCCAGAAAAGTAATTTTCTTAAGTGTATCATTCCAAAGGCCGGAATACAAGCAGCCGGGGAAGGAGGACTTGGTACAGACTTTGAAAGGACGCGAAAAACGCCTAATTTTGAATTTTATGTGTGCACATTTTATACAAAGAGTAGAATATTATAAAAGTAGATTATGAAGCGTTGACAATTTAGGTAAACCGGAATTATAATGAAATTACAAAGGTTAGAAACAACAATCCAGTATTAAATTTTGATTACAAGTCAAGTGGCTGGTGCCACACCTTTTCAATACAACTCCTCCCCAAAAGCACAGAAGCCGGCCTTAAGCCGGCTTCTGTGCTTTCTTTGCTTTGCAGCGCATGGCAGACTGCTGTAAGGAAATCCATCTGTTTTCCCCCGAAAAAGACAAAATAAATTTACATTCCTTTGCTAGTTGAATTTTTAGGACGGGCTGATATAATGAGTACTATTGCGTGCATATATGCTGCCTGTATTATTATTTACCTGCTTTCCGTTTCTCTGCATCATGCATAAGAAAAAGGACGCATCCGGCACCAGCAGAAGGGAAATCTGTAATGAATCGGGACGCTCGGAATTTTATCCTGGATACAATGCTCAACCAAGCAGTTTACTGGTCGTGTGCGGGCACCGTGATTGCCGCCCTGACCAGCTTTTATAAAGTGCCGCTGTCGACAGCCAACCTGTTAACAGGGACAACCTCTACCTTAGCAGTTCTTCAACTTGTGGGTGGCTGTTGGTATGCCCGCACGAAGAAAAAAGGGCTTTTCCTCCGCGGTATCAATATACTCTGGAGAATCCTTCTGCCCCTTACCTTCTTTTCAGTCCTTTTGCCGCAGAATGCCGGGGTTGCAGTGATGAGCCTCTGCTATCTGCTTTCTGTTGCAATTTTCCAAATTTCCGGTCCGTCTTTAACAGATTGGCTGGTTACCTGTGTGGAAGGGCACGTTAAAGATAACTATTATTCTATTCGGGAAATGTGCTTTATCCTGCTTCAAACGGTTACATTCTGTGTGATGAGCCTCGTCCTTTTTCGTGCGTCGGCAATGGGGACGCAGAAACAAGGATTTTTAACGGTCGGCTGGATTGCAACCGTTTTACTGGTCCTCAGTGCTGCTGTTTTCTACCGCATTCCACTGCCGCAGCAAATCAGTGAATCGCCGCACCCAATGTCGCCCCCAATGTATAAGATGATGTCGGCTCCCCTGCATAACCGGAAATTCATGCAGGTTCTCCTGACATATATTATTTTCAGCTTTTCCAGTATGTTTATTGGAGGCTATTACTCAATTTATCAAATCCGTGTTCTTAACTTTGATTTTTTCCATATTATGCTGTGGACAACGATCTCATGCCTTGTACGTTCTCTGGCAACACCTGCCGCCGCAAAATTTGCACCGCGTTTTGGCTGGCGGAATATTACGGCAGCCAGTATGGTTCTTACAGCCTTTACTGGTTTTCTATGGATGCTGACAACGAAAAGCAATGTTCTCTATATGTACCCGTTTCTTTCCATCCTTGGTGCAGTGCCAAATGCAGGCCTTAACGTAGGGCTCCTGAAGCTTCAGGTTGATACGATCCCTGAGCATGAGCGGAGTGCCTATTTTTCTGTAAACTCAACACTGAATGGAGTCGCTTCCCTTGTCGGTTCGGCTGCCTGCTCCGGAATGATTTACCTCATTGAAAAGGTTTGGGGCAGCGGGACACCGAATCTGCGGTTTATTTTCCTGCTTGGTACATTCAGCATGCTGGCCAGCGCAATCCTTGCAATGAGGATACACGGAAACCCAGGCCGCTGCTGAATTTTTTAGCAAATAAAACAGTAGGCTCCTCTTTTCCGTACGGGAAAGAGGAGCATTTTGATTTTTATGCTGTTTTCATGTGAAGGCGCAGCCGATCGGAAATCATCGCGATAAATTCACTGTTGGTCGGCTTGCCGCGCGTGTTGTGGATGGTATAGCCAAAGTAAGAATTGAGAATATCAACGTCGCCGCGGTCCCACGCCACTTCAATTGCATGGCGAATGGCGCGCTCTACGCGGGATGCTGTAGTATTATATTTCTTGGCAACACCCGGATAAAGGCGCTTCGTAACGGAATTGATAATATCCGGGTCTTCAACTGCCATGAGAATGGAATCGCGCAGATAATGGTACCCTTTAATATGAGCTGGAACACCGATCTGATGGAGAATTTCCGTGACCTGAATTTTCAGGGATGAATCCTGTTCTGCGGGGAGTTGTTGTGCTTCCGGCATTTTCGTGCAATTCATGGAGCAAAGCTGGCAGATGCGTTCTGCAAGGTCAGCAGCGTTAAATGGGGCAACAGCAAAATAGGATGCGCCGGAAGTCATCACCTCCCGTTCCAGTGCGGGGCTGGTAAAATTGGAAATAATCACAAAGAACGGTCGATTTTCAGTTGGCTTTGCCTGAAGTGCTTTCATGACGCCAATCCCGTCCAGCCTTGGCATAAACAGGTCGGTGAGAACAACGTCCGGATGAAGTGCCTCTGTCTTTTCCAGCAACTGCATCCCGTCTTTTGGAACATAAGTGACGTCAAAACCAGAATTTTCAAAAACTCGACCATACTCACTGCGAAACTCGCTACTGTCATTTGCAATCAGTAATTTCATGCGCTTTTCCATCTGTTGACTCCCCCTAAGTTGATTGTTTATAACAATAGAATACCATATATTGGTAAAAATGGCAATAGCTTAACACAATATTTTTTTGATTTTTGGGGAAAATCCGGGTGGAAGAAGAATTTACGAGGCAAGTTTGCTTTCCT
>ENA-UOOI01004058-UOOI01004058.1-fermentation-metagenome-genome-assembly--contig:-NODE-4058-length-10110-cov-3.642268_pt1 | contig 10110 bp, 6 predicted proteins | sample MGYA00245779_ERZ724027 | MGnify/ENA primary metagenome ERZ724027 (study PRJEB28704, sample SAMN03018318) | fermentation metagenome | biome: anthropogenic terrestrial biome; feature: soil; material...
GCCGGTTCTTACAAAGTAACCGAAATGGCGGTAGTGGAAGACCTTCTCAAAGAAATGACCGGTGTAGAGATCGACGTGGACGGTACCATCAAAGTGAACGGAAAAGAGATAAAAAAAATACTGGTGGATGGCAAAGAATTCTTTAGCAACGATCCTAAAATTGCGTCCAAAAATCTGCCTGCCAAGATGGTTGATAAGTTACAGGTGCTGGATAATAAATCGGAAATGGAAAAAATGACCGGATTTGACGACGAAGTGGAAGAGATGGTAATCAACCTCACCGTTAAGCCTGATATGAGACAGGGAGTTTTCGGCAATGCTTTCGCGGGTTACGGTAATAAAGAGCGATACGAAGCAAACGCAATGGTCAACTATATGAGGAACAGGGATCAGATGACTTTCATAGGCGGCATCAATAACACCAACAATGCCGGTTTTTCCGATCTGGCCCCGGCTATGCTCGGGGGAACCGGCGGAGATCAAGGTTCCAGAGGAGGCAGGGGCGGCGGCGGTGGCGGAAGTAACGGAATCACCACCTCGGGAAATACTGGATTCAATTTCAATAAGGAGTTTTCCAAAAAACTGGAGATAGGCGGCAATGCACGGTATGGCAGAAGCCATACGGAATCCGCCTCCAAAATCTATACACAAAACTTTCTGAGCAAAGGCGATACTTATGAAACGGAGAACGACCGCTCTAACAGCTTTAGCGATAATGTAAATTTCGATCTGCGGATTGAGTGGAAACCCGATTCGCTCACATCGCTCGTTTTTCGTCCCAACGCTTCGTTTTATAAGAATGAAAGAGAAGAAGAGAGTGACTTTGCTACTACCCGGGAAAATAGCGATACCGTCAATTTCGGTAATTCCGGATATGCATCACACGGCAACGGAAATAACTTCGGAGGGAATATCCATCTTAACCGCCGTTTGGGAAAACAGGGGCGGAGCATCAGTCTCGGACTGGATGCCGGTACGAGCGATTCTGAAAGCAGGGCGACGAACCTTTCCAACACCTATTACAATGGAACGCGTCCCGATGACCTGATCGACCAACGTATCACCAATAAAAACAGCGGAACAAACTGGCGCTCTTCCCTCTCCTATGTGGAACCGATAGGAGAGCAAAAATTCCTTCAGTTCTCATACAGCTACCGTCAAAATTCATCCGGCTCGGACAGAGATACCCGCACACAAGACGAGGAGGGCAATTACACGATTTACGACAAACAATACAGCAAGATACTGAAGAACAGCTCCATCGATCAGGATATCAGCCTCACTTTCCGTTCAAGAAGAGAAAAATACAACTACTCTGTCGGCTTCAATATATACCCCTCTACCTCCAAAAGGAAGACTTTTGTAGGCGATTCATTGATCAACGACCTCACACAGAAAGTGACGAATTATTCACCCAATGCGCAATTCAATTATATGTGGACAAGGCAGAAAAATCTGCGGTTTACCTACAACGGAAGTACCGACCAGCCTTCTGTAAATCAGATATCACCGGTGACAGATATCACCAACCCGCTGAATATCACTTATGGGAACCCGGATCTTAAGCCATCATTCCATCACCGTCTCGATCTGAGGTATCAAAATTCCCAACCGGAGAATAACCGCTTTTACATGCTGAACAGCAATTTCAACTATACGACTAACGCCATCGTCACATCCCGTTTTACCGATCAGGAGACAGGAAAAAAAGAAAATACCTATATGAATGTGAATGGCAATTGGGATGCCAGTATGCGATTTACGACTACACAACCCATCATCAGTAAAAGATTTACGGTTTCAAGTACTACCTCGACAAGCTACAGCAGGAGCCACGGTTTTTCCAACTACGAAGAAAATATCAGCAAACAGACCAATCTTTCTGAAAATCTGAGTTTTAATTACAAATCCAATCGATTTAACTTTTCAGTACGGGGAAATATCTCCTATAACAAGGTAAAGAACAGCCTCGAAGGACAGCAGGACAGGGAATTCTTCAATTACGGTACCTCTGCGAATACAACCATTTATCTGCCGTTCGACCTGAATATCCAGAGTGATATACGCTATTCTACCAACTCAGGTTATGCAGACGGGTTCAAACAGAATGAAATTTTATGGAATGCATCATTGGAAAAACAGATATTAAAACAGAAAAACGGTATTGTCAGGCTGAAAGTATACGATATCCTGCAGCAACGAAGTAACATCCGCAGAAATGTTTCATCAAATTTCATTCGCGACACCACTACCAATACACTCACCAACTATTTCATCGTTCACTTCGTATACCGTTTCAACGTATTCAAAGGAGGGGCATCACGCAGTGATATGCAGAGGAGAGGTCCCAGGGGAGAGGGTTCCGGCAGGAGTTAAAACTCAAAAATCCGGAAAACGAAATCTGTCAAAAGGCGATACTAACTTCCTTCTGTATTTGTAGAGTTGATATACCCAATAGAGAAGAAATCCTGTGATAATATTTTTTTTCAAAGACATAGCCAGTTATCGTTTTAGAATCCATGCATCGGTATGCGTGGGGAATTTCTTATGAACTTCTCTCAAATAGACTTCCGCCGCATTTTTATCGGTAAATGAAGCGGCATATACATCAATACGATCGGGACGTTGCAGCCATCCTGTCTGATGAAAACCCTCGTCAATCAGCAGTTGCGTGGTTTTTTGGGCCGACTCCATACCTTTATAAACACCCATTACTATGTAGTATCTGGATAAATTGCCCGTTACCTTCAGTTCGGAGACGTCAACTGCCGGTGCAGCTATTCCGCTTACGGGAGTGGATTGCTTTCCCACCCTCTCGGTGTCAGTTATCGTTTCGCCTTCTATGACAGCGCTACTTACAGGTTGTGACATCCTGGGGCGAAACCAGCCGGTTTCAGAGATCATCCGGGCAGACTGCCGGCCAATAGTGGCATCACTCACCGGAAGGATAAACATCAGCACGGCTACAACAGCCACGGCGGCGACACTTATACCCGCACCACGGCTCCATTTTTGTCTGCTTTGATTTTTTCCGACCGCCACGGCGGGCTGCATCTGTATCAGGGGTTTCAGGGTAGCCTGGGTAAGTCCGAAAAAAGCGGGCCGGACAAATGATCCCGGGGTGTACACAAAACGTTTATCATCATGCATGACAAAAGAGCCTAACTTCCCCATATCCATACGACGTTGTTCATACAGTTGCCGTTTCAGTTCCCGCACATCCTGCGCGATCTTTTGCATGGCCGATTCAAACGTCATGCCTCCGTTCTTCATATAAGACTGCGCCAGCAATCCGTCATTATGGACGAGGTCACGGTTAAATACCAGTTCACACGAAGGAGCGTGGAATGTCGATATCCCATCCTTACGTGAGGAAATAGTATTTATCACAAAACCACCAAAATCGGGAATGATCACACAATTGTGATCATGCAGCAAAAGTTCAATATGGGAAGTAAAGTGATCCATAAGGCAAAGATAAAGAACTTTATACGAAATTCGTCACAAAAAACGATTATTTTTTCACCTTTTCCGGGTTGTGACCCGCATAATCTTTCCAGCTTTTATATTTTTTTTCACCGGTAGTGATATTCGATTGATAGAAATGACATAGTGCCGCTGCAAGACCGTCGGACGCATCCAGTTGCGGAAGCATATTCTCTTCGGGGATATGGAGTAGCTTCTGCAACATGTAGGCCACCTGCTCTTTGGCGGCCCTCCCGTTTCCGGTAATGGCCATCTTTATTTTAAGCGGTGCATACTCAAAAATAGGAATATCCCGCGATATAGCGGCGGCCATAGCTACCCCCTGTGCACGCCCCAGTTTAAGCATACTCTGCACGTTCTTGCCAAAGAAAGGAGATTCAATAGCCAGTTCATCCGGAAGATACTCCTCGATAAGGCCTATGACCCGTGCATATATTTTTGCCAGCTTCAGGTAATGATCGTCATATTTGCCCAGCTGCATTACCCCCATCGCTTCCATGAAGGGCTTGTTACCGAGCACACGGAGAATACCGTACCCCATCACCTGCGTACCGGGATCGATCCCCATAATAATCCGTTCTTTCCGTATCATCGACCAATGGTTTGCATCACAGTGGAAAACCCAGCCATTTTTTCTTTGAATCTCTCCAGCAAAGGAGCATAAATGGCTCCGCTCTCCTCGCTATTCCACCGCTCCAGCGCCGCCAGGTCGGAGACCAGGAATTCCATAGCAAAAGAAAGTCCTTCTTCTTCCTCTTTCCCAAATATGCGTGACAAACGGGGTGATGAGAGAAGGCCGCTTTGTATGGACATAGGGATAAAACGCTGCAGCATATATTCGATAAATTCTTCATGGATCTCTTCTTCCACATGGAAAGTAGTGTTAAAAACAATCATATATCGTGATTTTTTAATTTTCTGAACTATTCCGATTGCAAATATAAACAAATTCCCTATCTTTGCACCACAAAAATCCGGAGGGATTATATCACGGGGGTTTAGCTCATCTGGCTAGAGCGCAACACTGGCAGTGTTGAGGTGACCGGTTCGAGTCCGGTAATCTCCACCAAAGAAAGGGTGTCTTTTTCAAGGCTCCCTTATTTTTTTACAGCCCCGGTATGGCGGCTGGCGGTATATTCAATCAGTATGATCTACAGGATCTCAATGCCGTTTTTCTCACATAGCGCGAGGATCATTTCCCTAAGGCGGAATTTCTGTATCTTGCCGCTGCCGGTCATCGGGTACTCGTCCACGAAAAAGACATAGCGGGGTATCTTATACTTGGCAATTTTCCCTTTACAAAAATCCCGCACGTCTTCGGTCTCTAACCGGTGCCCTTCCTTGGGGATGATGAAGGCGCCCACGTCCTCCCCATACCGACCCGACGCCACGGCCACCACTTGTACATCCTTCACCCCCGGCATCCGGTAGAGATAATCCTCTACCTCTTTGGGAGATATATTCTCCCCTCCCCTGATGATCATATCTTTGATACGCCCGGTAATGCGATAGTTTCCGTTCTCGTCCTTTACCCCCAGATCACCCGAATGCAGGAACCCCTTCTTGTCGATAACCTGAGCCGTTGCTTCCGGATTTTTGTAATACCCTTTCATCACGTTATACCCGCGGCAGCACATCTCTCCCTGCATACCCACAGGGCACTCATTTCCTGTTTCGGGATCGATCACCTTCACTTCGGTAAACTCATAATCATGCCCCACGGTCGTGCACCGCACGTCAAAGGGATCATCCACACGACTCTGTGTCATGCCCGGGGAGGTCTCCGTCAATCCATACACGCTGGTCAGGTCCATAAACATCTTTTCGTTCACTTGTTTCATCAGCTCTTCGGGGCAGAGGGAACCGGCCATGATCCCCGTGCGCAGCGAACTCACGTCAAACAGGTCGAACATGGGATGGTTGAGCTGGGCGATAAACATGGTGGGAACCCCATGCAATACGGTGCATCGTTCCTTATGGACGGAAGCAAGCGTGACCAGCGGGTGGAACCGCTCCACCATCACCTGCGTGCTGCCATGCGTCAGGCAGCACATGGTGGCCAGCACCACCCCAAAGCAATGAAACAGGGGCACGCAGACGCAGCACTTGTCGCCAGACGTGAATTTCATATGCACCCCGGTCAGATATCCGTTATTGGCAATATTGTGGTGGGTAAGCATCACTCCCTTGGGAAACCCCGTGGTACCCGACGTGTACTGCATGTTCACCACGTCATGGCATCGGGAAAGTGAACGCAATCGTGTGAATTCGCGGTCGGGAACATTATTCCCAAGCAGTAGCAATTCGGCCGTGTTATACATCCCGCGGTATTTCTCCTGTCCTATGTACACCACGTTCCTGAGTTCGGGAAAGCGATCAGATTTCAATTTACCACGTTGGATGCTCCTCAGTTCGGGGACCAGGTCGTAAATAATATCGGTATAATTGCTTCCCGGAACGCCGTCGGTCATGCACAATGTGTGCATGTCCGAATCTTTCATGAGGTAAGCCAGTTCTTCGGTACGATAGCTGGTGTTCACCGTCACAGCCACGGCGCCGATCTTCGCGGCCGCGTAGAGAAAGGTGAGCCAGTCCGGCACGTTTTGGGCCCAGATACCTACGTTGCTGCCCCGGGTCACCCCGATGGAGATCAACCCTTTTGCCATGTTATCGACCCTTTTATTGAAGGTATCCCAGCTAAAACGCAGGTTACGGTCGGAGTAAACAATATATTCTTTATCCGGTGTTTCTTTGGCCCAGTATTCCAGCCAGTCTCCCAGCGTTCTGTCGGAAAGTTGAATAACGGATTGATTGATCATTGCTAATAACGGATTTTTCCGCGTTACCGCGGAGTTCATGCAGGAGCATATACGATACCCAGTATCTTTGCCGTGGCATTATCCCCGGCCGTCACCCGGTGATCCACGATGGAGTCGTAATAAATGCTGTCACCCTTGTGTAACTCATACCTCTCTTTTCCATAGTGCACTACGATGTCGCCCTCCAACACGAAGAGAAACTCTTCGCCTTCGTGCGACGAGTAACTTTCGTTTCCGGCTACAGGCTTGATATCAATGAGAAACGGCTCCATGCTCCGCCCGGCTTTTTTCGCTGCCAGCGAAGCAAAATCCATGTGTGAGTGATTGTCGGTCAGGTGGCTGGTAAAGGTGACCGTTGGGGATGAATGGGTATGCCGGGTAACAACCGGTCCTAACTCTTCACTGTCGTCGAGAAAAGTACCTGGGCGCACTCCCAGTGCACGCGCAATCTTAATTATCGACGCAAGGGATGGAATTCTTTCATCTTCCAGGATCCTATTTACCTGATCCAGTGTTAACCCGGCTCCTGCAGCCAGATCTTCGGCCGATATATTTTTACCGGCGCATACCATTTTTATTTTTTCCGTAACAGTTGTCATCTTTTTCCGATTGAAGCTGCAAAAATAAAATAATTTAAACAACAGACCAAATATTATTTGAAAATGTCATTTTTTCAGCCTGTTTTATATCAATTCTATTTTTTAAAACCTATTTCCCTGTCAATCTATTCTGTAGCCGGTATCCTTCAATCACGGTATTAACGGGTCCGTCTTGGTCATCTGCACCCATAGAGATGGTATTAACCACAAGATTTGGAAATTAAATATGATCGAAATAAAATGGTCAGTATTTTATATTCTTGAACAGTACCCTGTTCTCGCGTGCTTCGTTCAGCCGCGTTAATATTTTCGCGCGGTTGTAATCGGAAAAATCGCTGTTCTCGTTACCGGTAATCAGATTGAGCAGATCTATCAGTTCCTTATCCGAAAACTGCTCCATGATCTCATCGAACGGTTCTTTGGAGCCGATCTCGAAACGGATAAAGGCAAGTCTCGATTTTGCGGTCGGAAAATCGGGCGCAATCTCCAGTAACTCTTTCAGATACCCGGCAGCCTGTTCATACTTTTCCTGCACCACACTGATATTCGCCAATCTGTCGAGTACATCCTCATTGCCTTCTGACACAAGCGCCGCTTTCATATACGCCGTCTCGGCACCGCCAAAATCCCCGTCATGAGAAGCCAGTTCACCCTCCAGCATAAAATACTCGAATGTCTCTTTTTCAGACTCAGGGATCTGGTCAAAGAGCTCTTTCGCATGCTCATAGTCATCTTTATTGATATAGACAAACGCGCGTCTGGCCATAATGCCTTCGCTTCCCAGTAATTCTTCCCTTTTGTCGATAAGTTTCATCATCTTATCATATTGTTCCATAGCCGCATAGGCCTCCAAAAGGGAATCATATACCGATTCGTCATCGGGCGATTTCAGCAGGCACTCTTCAAAGAGAACAATGGCTTCCCCCAGATTATCATTCAGATATAACGAAAGGGCTTTCATCTTCAGAACAGTGACATCATCCTCATTAATAGTAAGCGCAAAATCAAACGCATCTACCGCCTTATCATGCTGTTCGTTCATGGAATAGAGTTTCCCTATATTCACCCATCCGTCATATGAATAAGGATCGATATCGAGCAGCCGGTTGTTGTATTCTATGGCTTTATCCAGCTCTCCCTTCATCTCATAAGCGTAGGCAAGGTCGACAATGACATCGCTGTTCGAATCATTGATCTTCGTACTTTCTTCCAGAAAAGAGATGGCACGGTCGAACAGGTCCACATCATTGAACATAAACCCCAATTCGGTAATGAAAAAATAAAGATCGTCTATGGGTAGCTCCTGTTTTAGCGTACTGTTGATGAGGCGGTCCACCTCGGCATGTTTTCCCAGGTGCAGCAGCGATTCTATTTTCAGCAGCGACAGATCCACTCCGCCATCGTCCGAGATCCATTCCATATAATCGAGCGCATCTTCGTACATCTCCGAATAGACAAGCATTTTCGCTTTCAACAGCATCAAGTCGGGGCTGCCGGGATGTATTTTAAGCCCTTCATTGATGAGCTCCTCTGCTTCGTCGTTATTGCCTTCTGCGCTGTAATACTCAGCCAGCATAGCGAACTCGTCGGCATCGAAATATATTTTCCTGCCGAGTGCACGCATATGCTCGTACTTTTCAATCAATAAATTAATGTCCAGTCCATTCTCTTCCATCTACACTCACCTTCAGCTATTCGATCCCATCAGACCATGGTCGTCCTGGTATATTCAAATAAACTTAGTTGTTTTGAATCTTATTCCCAAATAATTCACTAAAGTCAGTCGTTCTTTTTCCAGGAATCCTTGAGTGCTACCGTACGGTTAAATACCAAGGCACTTTCCGTGGAATCGGTATCTGCATTGAAATAACCGATCCGTTGAAACTGAAAGTTATCCAGCGGTTTTGCCTCTTTCAGGTATTCCTCCACCTTACATCCTTTCTTCACGATGAGCGAACCGGGATTCAGCAACTCCCTGAAATCTTTCTCCTTTTCTCCTGCCGGATCTTCCACCATAAAGAGGCGGTCGTAGAGCCTCACTTCGGCATCCAGGCTGTAGGGGACGGATACCCAGTGGATAGTCCCCTTCACCTTCCGGTTCGAATCGGGCATACCGCTTTTCGTCTGTGGATCATATTCGGCATACACTTCCGTGACATTCCCCTCCTCATCCTTCCTGCAACCGGTACACTTCACGATATAGCCGTTTTTCAGCCGCACCTCGTTACCCGGCGTCAGACGGAAATATTTTTTGGGAGCCTCTTCCATAAAATCGTCGCGCTCTATCCAGAGTTCGCGGCTGAATTTCACCTTTCGGCTGCCCATACTTTCATCCTCGGGATTATTGACCGCTTCCATCTCCTCCACCTTCCCTTCGGGATAGTTGGTAAGGATCAGCTTCACGGGATCGATCACGCCAGAAACACGTATCGCGCGGGTATTTAGATCTTCACGCACAGCATGCTCCAGCAGCGACACGTCGTTGATTGCGTCATATTTTGTATAGCCTATTTTGTCTACGAAACTGCGGATCGCTTCCCGGGTGTATCCCCTGCGGCGCATACCGGTCAGTGTCGGCATACGCGGATCATCCCACCCCGAAACCAAGTTCTCCTGCACTAATTGCAGCAGCTTGCGCTTGCTCATTACGGTATAGGTGAGGTTCAAACGGTTGAACTCAGTCTGCCGCGGACGGTAACCGTTGTCGGCCAGTTGATCGAGAAACCAGTCGTACAGCGGACGATGCACCTCGAATTCCAGCGTACAGAGCGAGTGGGTCACCCCTTCGAAGTAGTCGGACTGCCCGTGTGCAAAATCGTACATCGGATAGGCCTTCCATTTTGTGCCGGTACGATGGTGGGGAATATGGATCACACGATAGATAATAGGATCACGGAAATGCATGTTCGACGAGGCCATGTCTATTTTGGCGCGTAATACCATCTTTCCTTCGGGGATTTCTCCGCTATTCATTTTTTCAAACAGTTCCAGCGATTCCCCGACAGGCCGGTCACGATAAGGGCTATGAGTTCCCAGTACGGTGGGTGTCCCTTTCTGTCTTGCAATCTCTTCAGCCGACTGCTCATCCACATAGGCCTTGCCCTCTTTGATAAGCTGTACGGCAAAATCCCACAATTGCCCGAAATAATCAGATGCATAATAGACGTTTTCCCAGTGAAATCCCAGCCATTTTATATCTTCCATGA
>ENA-UOOI01004059-UOOI01004059.1-fermentation-metagenome-genome-assembly--contig:-NODE-4059-length-10109-cov-296.733340_pt1 | contig 10109 bp, 13 predicted proteins | sample MGYA00245779_ERZ724027 | MGnify/ENA primary metagenome ERZ724027 (study PRJEB28704, sample SAMN03018318) | fermentation metagenome | biome: anthropogenic terrestrial biome; feature: soil...
TGAAATTACGGGTCTTTCTTTTCCTGTTCCGTTGTTTAATTTTCAAGGTCCCATGTCGTCATTTTTCACAGGACTTTTCTTTTTGCTTTTCTTAAAACTGCCAAAAGCGCCAAGAACAACGTCCCGTTTTACGACGGCTTAACAATAATAGCACTTTCAATCGGCTTTGTCAACGTTTTTTCAAAAAACTTCTGACCGAAGGTACAGGCTATAAACCGAAGCCGGTTTCACCCGTCCCGCTTGCCGAGATAAGAGACGTACTCTTCCAGGCACATGGAAAGCTCCCGCATCTGGACGGCGTTTTCCGCGCCCACGTACCGGAACCTGGCGGCGTTCCCTTCCATGCCGGTCTTCGCAGACTTTTCCGCCGGATAGCGCTGAACGAAACCATAGTCCACGCTGTTGCGCGTCAGCCACCGGTACTGCGGGGTCGCCCCGAAGTTTTTATCCGCGGCGGCAAAGGCGACCGAAAGGCCGGTCTGCGCATCGGTCTGCCCTCCCCGGCCGACCGTGGACTGCGCCCTGTTTTCCGCAACGACCTGCGACAGCTTCTGGGTCTTGAGCAGCCGCTTCACTTCCGCCTGGAACAGCGCGTCCTGCCTTTCGGCATCCACATAGCCTTCGGCAAGCGTCAGGGGGCACCCGGCCGCCGCCGCATCCTCCATCATCTTTTTGAGGGCCGGAAGGATCCTGCGGTCGACGGAAACGCCTTGATAGGTCTCCGCCTGCACCCGGTACCCCGCCGGGAGCGGCCGGCCCGGCCCCGCCAGCACGAGATTCACGGAAACGTCGTCTGTTTCTTCTTCCGTACTAAAAGAGGACGCCGGCGGCTGCGCGGCCTGCTGCCGGTTCTGGTCGAGGGCGCTCTGAATCTGGTACCACGCGAGAAACGCTCCCGCCGCGACCGAAAACAGGAGCATCAAACCCACGGCCGTCATCACAATCCGCAGCTTTTTGAGCTGCTTCTGCTTGCGCCACTCGGTGGGGCCTTTCAAGATCCTTTCCTTTTCCTTTCGGCCGCGCACGCCCGACCCGCCTTTCAGTTTCTGCCGATCCCGCCGTTTTTCGGCCCGGCTTGTTAAAAACAGGCTGCCGGAAATCGCGCAGGTTATTCCCCTGACGGGGAAAATGCCGCGCAGCGGCAAAAGGGTGTCGGCGGCAAGCGCGGCAAATGAAGGAACATACTCCCTGTATGTAACCGAAATCTGCAAGCGCAGCCAATGCAGGAAGCAAAATTGCACCGCACTTTTGCGGTTGCGCGACTTTACTCGACGGCCTGGGCATTTTTTATTTTTCCTGTCGTATTCCATTTCATATTGTATAACTTATCCGGAGCGTTTGCAACCGCCGGGTTTTTCCAGGTTTTCGTCTTTCGGCAGGCCGGGCCTGGGGTTTGATTTTCCGTGAAAATCAGAGTATCATGTAAAGTGGGTTAATTTTCAAAATGTATTTTGTGCTTTCATCGTCGCAGAAATCGAGGTTTGACATGATGCGAAAAACAAAGATTGTCTGTACGCTTGGTCCCGCAACCGAAAAGGAAGAAACCATCCGGCAAATGATGCTGGCCGGCATGAACGTCGCACGCCTGAATTTCTCCCACGGAACGGAAGAACAGCAGAAAAAATACGCGGATACCGTCAAAAAGCTGCGCAAAGAGCTGGACCTTCCCGTCGCGCTGATGCTGGACACCAAGGGCCCGGAAATCAGGACCGGCGATTTCGCCGCCCCCGTCGTTCTGGAAACCGGCAGCCGCTACACCCTGACGACCCGGACCGTCCCGGGAAGCAAAACCGTCTGTTCCGTCTCTTTCCCGAGGCTGCCGGCGGAAGTTTCGCGGGGAACGAGGATCCTGATAGACGACGGGCTGATAGAGCTGAAAGTGGAATCCATTTCCGGCACGGACATCCGCTGCGTCGTGATGAACGGGGGCACCGTTTCCTCGCACAAAAGCATCAACGTTCCGGGGCTGCACCTCTCGCTTCCGTTCATCAGCGAGAAGGACCGCCGGGACATCGCGTTTGCCGTAAGGGAGAATTTCGACTTCATCGCCGCCTCTTTCACGCGCAGCGCGCAGGACATTCTGGACCTTCGCAGCGAGCTGGAAAAGCTCGACTGCCACAACATCCGGATTATCCCCAAGATTGAAAATTCCGACGGCGTCAAAAACATCGACGAGATTCTCCATGTATCCGACGGTCTGATGATCGCGCGGGGCGACCTCGGCGTCGAAATCCCGTTCGAGGAGATTCCGAGCATCCAGAAACGGTTTATCCGGAAAGCGACGAACGCGGGGCTGCCCGTAATCACGGCGACGCAGATGCTCGATTCGATGATTAAGAACCCGCGCCCGACGCGCGCGGAAACGACCGACGTGGCGACCGCCATCTACGACGGGACCAGCGCCATCATGCTCTCCGGCGAGACGGCCTCGGGCTCCTATCCGGTGGAGGCCGTCAAGACGATGGCCAAAATTGCCGAATGCACGGAAAAATCCATCGACTACACCCAGGCTTTCCGCACGTGGAGCAGAAGCGAAGAGCCGAACGTGACCTCCGCCATCTCGCACGCGACCTGCACCACCGCCCGCGACCTCGGCGCCACCGCCATCATCACGGTCACAAAGTCCGGCCGCACCGCCCGGATGATTTCCCGCTACCGCCCCGCCTGCCCGATTATCAGCGGCACGCCGGACGAGAAAGTGCTGCGGCAGATGAGCCTTTCATGGGGGGTCACGCCGATTCTGATAGAGGAAAAGGACAACACGGACGACCTGTTCGACCACGTCGTCCGCATCGCCAAAAAGCACGGGCTGGTCCGGGACGGCGACCTGGTCGTCATCACCTCCGGCGCGCCGCTCAGGATGTCCGGCACCACCAATCTGCTCAAAGTGCAGCTTGTGGGCAACGTGATGGTCTCCGGCGTGGGCGCCAGCAAAGGCTCCGTCTGCGGGAACCTCTGCGTCTGCAAAAGCGAGGAAGAAGTCCGCAAAAAGTTCAAGGCCGGCGACGTTCTGGTCGTTTCGGAGACGACGAACAGCCTGCTGCCCTTCCTGCGGATGGCCTCCGCCCTGGTCACGGAGCGCCCGGGGATGAACTCCCACGCCGCAATCGCCGGGATGGCGCTGGGCAAGCCCGTGATTGTCGGCGCGCAGAACGCCACGAAGATTTTAAAATGCGGCACCACCGTCACGGTGGACGCGAACCGCGGCATCGTCTACAGCGGCGTCAAGTGCTTCCCGGCCTGAATTTTCTTCAATATCAATACTGCCCTTCTTTTTTCAGCAGCAGAAGCGCCAGCAGATAGCAGCAGACCAACAGCAGGGAAAAATTCCACCGCGAGCGAAGCAGGATGAGGAACCCGACCAGGGCCAGCGGCGCCAGCAGGACGAAGGAAAGGACGGAGCCGATTCTTTCGGCGTCCTCCGGCTCCATTTTCAGGCACAGAAGGGCGAAAAGGGCCTGTCCGCCATCCAGCGGCGCGATCGGCAGGGCGTTGAACGCGAACAGCAGAAAATTGCCGAGGACGAATCTCGGGAACCGCATCCCGAAAAAAGCGAAGGCAAGCGCGGACGCCGCAAGATTCGCCAGCGGGCCGGAAAGCGAAACCCAGACGTCCCGGCGGTAGCTCCCCTCCGCCCGGCCGGGCTTCAGGATGTCGATTCCGAACGGGGTGAAGCGGACTTCCCGCGGCAGGCAGCGCAGGGCGGCCATCGCCGCCAGGTGCGCGGCCTCATGCAGCGCGGCGCAGAGCAGCCCCGCCGCGGCCATCCCGCTGCGGTCGAGCGTCAGCAGCAGGGCGATCACGGCGAGGAATGGAAAGCCGACCGTCACGCGGCACCGGCCGAGGGTGAACGTCACGGCGTCTTTCCCTTTTCGCCGCCCGCGGGGGCGGAAGAAGCCGCGGAGGGAGCGGACGAAGCTCCGGATGCGCCGCTTGAGCCGGGGGCGGACGGCGTCGACGAAATCGTGCCCGAGGCGGAGCCGGTCTGCGGCCCGGCGCTGGAAATCCAGGTCCAGAGCCCCACGACGGTGCGTTTTGCCTGGTCAAGCTGCTCCTCCGCGATGAGGGAATCGTTCAGCGCCCCCAGATACCACGAGCGCACGGCGGCATACATCTCCCCGCCGTGCAGCCGGAGCAGCAGGGCCGCAGCCAGCACCGCAAGGCAGGTGTAAATCTGGATGGAAGTCAGCAGGCGCGTCCTCTGCCGGCGTTGCGGGCCGCTTTTCGGCTGTTCTTCCGGGTAGGGCGCAAAAGCGTCGTCCCCTTCCCACTCGCGGTTTTCTTCCCCGGCGCCCTTTTGAACGGCTTCGGACTCGTTTTCGTCTTTCATCATATTTCCCGCTCCCTCCGGCTTCCGTATTCCCGTCCTTATCATCTATATGAAAAAGCCGGAGCCGTCATAACCGGACAAGTAAAAAAGCTTCCTGCTTCGGCAGGGAGCTTTTTTTAGGGAGCTTTATCCAGAAGGGAAAACCGTCCGCGGCCTTCCCGCATTATTTTCGCCGGGTAAATTCGTTGTTGTCCAGATAGAGGGTGTTCCCTTCCAGGCGGAACGTATAGGTGTCGTCCACGTCCTTCCCCAGAACGCGGTAATGGATGGTGATGCGGTCGCCGTCCATCCGGTAGGTGCCGCGGAAGCTGCCGACGTTCAGCGCCTTCAGCTTCAGCTTTCCGCCGGACTCGAACTGATACTCCGTCAGGCCGCTGGCATCCTTCCATGTGCCGAGCAGGCCTTCCGAGGGCTGCACGCTGGTTTTTTTGCATCCGAATATCGGGAACAGAAGCAACAGGACGAGGAGAAACGCCCAGATTTTCTTATTCACAGAAATCGCCTCCTTGCTTCGGAACCGCCGGAGCCGTCCGGGCCGAACCGCAGGTCCACCACTTTCTCCGGCAGGCCGGAAAGGCAGGCGATCTGCTCCCGCGACAGCGGGTCGTAGCTCTGGTTCCACTCGCGCAGGTTCGGGTCGATGAGCAGGCATGCGGCAAAGTAATCCGCCTCGCGCTCCAGGCGCGGCACACAGAGGTTCGTCAGGTCGGACATCCGCTGCTCGTTCAGGCCCGTGTGCAGCAGCACATGGCCCAGCTCGTGCGCACAGCAGTAAGCGGCCTCCCGCCCCGCGAGGGCACTGTTGAGCAGAATCACGGAGCCCCCTTCCTCTTTTTTCTGAAAACAAAGGCCCCGCACCCGCGCGGGCAAATCGAAGCGCAGAACTCCGACACCCATGCGGTCGCACAGGTCGAACGGAGAAGACGTTCCATACCGCTCCATCAGCCGGTGCGCAAGGGCCGCAATCTGCTTCATGGCTTCCTCCCTTTCAGCGGGCCTGCTCTTTTCCGGAAGAAATGGCCGCCGCAATCCGGATGGCGCTGACCAGCTTCTCCCGGTCGGATTTTGTGAGCGGGGCGCCGTGGTACATCAGGCCGGGCTGGCGCTCCAGCGTGCGCGCAAAGCGGTCGATGACCTCGTTGACCTCGTGGGGCTGGTCGGCCTCCAGCAGCTCGTCGGTGCTGCAGTGCAGCACCGACGCCATGCGCGCCAGGAGCCTGCCGTCCGGTTGGCGGCGGCCCTGCTCATACATCCCGACCGCCGAAGGCGACACGCCGAGCTTTGCGGCAAGCTCCGACTGCGTCATCCCCTGCTCCAGGCGGAAGCGCCTGAGTTTTCCATTCTGCATACCTGTTCCCTTCCCTGCATTTTTCGTGCCTATTATATCACACGATTTGTGTTGTTTCAAGTCCAATCTTTTCCGAAAAAAGCAAAGTCCCGGTTTTGTCCCTCCCGAATCCAGGCCCCTTGAAAAGTCGTTTCCCCCGTGTTACTATGGTGAAACAGAGCCGGTGGTTCGGGGCTGAGAGAAGAACTCTGCTTTTTAGCTACACGAATCGTGTATAGAAAGGAAACGGGAAGGAATGGACTATCGTGAATGGGGCCGGGAGTACCTGCGCGAAGCCCGGATGCTGAAACGGCATCTGGCGCCGCTGCGCCCGCAGCTGAAAACCCTGACGGGGGAAGACAAAATCCTGCTGCTGAACCGGATCGCAATGCTGACCGAGATGTATCTGGAATGCCTGCGCACGGGACAGGAACTGCTGAAAAAGGGGGATTTCTTTGAGGCACGAAGCAAATTTAAGTCTTGACCTGTTCGGGGACCGGCTGGTCCTGCGCGGGGAAAGCGGGAGCGACGGCGAGCGACGGAAGGTTCTGCGCGCGCTGCGCAAAGCCGTGCAGGGGGAGCTGACGGCGCGCCAGCGCGACTGCCTGCGCCTTTTTTATCTGGAAGGAGAAAACGTGACGCAGATCGCCGGTGAGCTGGGGATTTCGGCTCCCGTCGTATCCCGGCATCTGAAAAAAGCGCGGGCACGGCTGCGCCGGGTGATGAAGTATTGCATGCCCCGACCTTGAGCGTTTTTCCGGCCGGCGCAGCGCCGCTAAAAAACGGTTCGGAAAAAGCCTTGACATTGCTTTATCCCCGTGGTATTATAGAAAAGCGCTCTAAAAAGGGTGTGCAAGAATCGAATACCGCGGAGTGGAGCAGTCCGGTAGCTCGTCGGGCTCATAACCCGAAGGTCGTTGGTTCAAATCCAGCCTCCGCAACCAAGCAGAGACCCGCATAGCCGTTGGCTTTGCGGGCTTTCTTTATGCCTTGAGAAAAGTTAAGAACACGGTTTTTGCCCCATACTCTGCCCCATACCCGGCAAAAAACGGTCCCTTTGCGGCGATTCCGCCCCCACACGCTGGAGCGGGCCGTAAGGGATTTTTTATTTTAAAAGCGCTATATCAGTTGCTTTCTTTCATTAAAGAAGGTCCGGTAAGAAAGAAAGCAGGCCACAAACGTGGAAAGCTCCGGCCGAAAGCACAGCCGAGACGTCTTTGAGAATCTCTTTTCCGCCCTGGCGATAGGAAACGTCCCGGAACGTGAACTGTTCCAACGCTTTCACCTCAAAATCAAAACTTTCCGCGGCCGCGGCGGCCGTTTCCCCTGAAGATTCCATCCTGGTGCCTCAATCCGAACGGTCCGCCGCTTTCCGTCCTTTCCCGGCGCGGAGGATGACGGCGATCAGCAGCGCGGAGACGATGCCCAGAACGCCGCCGAACCAGAACGGCGCGTCGGAGCCCCAGACATTCCACATCCCGCCGGCGATCATGGAGGAGAACAGGAGGCCGAAGCCCTGCAGCATGCCGTAAACGCCGAGCACGGTCCCCTTATATTCCGCCGGCGATGCTTCTGCAATCAAAGCCCGTTCCGCTCCGCTGATAAAGGCGGTGTAAGCGCCGTAGGCGACGAACAGAATCAGCAGGGAAACTTTCGACGTCAGCAGGGCAAACCCCAGATAGACCAGGCCGTAAATCAGGTAACCGGGAATCAGGATTCTGCTTCTGCCGAACCGGTCCGACAGCCGGCCGGCCGGTATCGCCAGGATGGATGCGGAAACGCTGAAAATCAGATAGAGCAGCATCACCTCGGAGGTGGAAAATCCGCGCGACTGCGCCTTGAGCAGCAAAAAGGCGTTGGAAGAGTTGCCAAGGCAGAAAAGGAAGAGGACGGCGAAATACCATTTCAGCCTCGCGTCCAGCTTCAGGCCCCGCAAGGCCAGTCTCCGCCGTTTTGGGGCGGCGCCTTTTTCCTCCCGAATCAGCGGAATGATCATCACGGCGACGACGCCCGGAATGACGGACCAGAGGAACGCCGGGCGGTATTTCATTCCGAAGGCGATAAACAGGAAAGCAAAAAGGGCCCCGAGGGAGGACCCCGCCATATCGAGCATCTTATGTAAACCGTAGGAACCGCCCAGTTTCCCTTTTTCGCTCGACTGCGCCACCAGGGCGTCGCGCGGGGCGGTCCGGATCCCCTTGCCGGTGCGGTCGATCACCCGCGCCGCCAGCACGCCGCCCCAGGAACCGGCGAAAAGAAGGACGAACTTATAGAGCACGGAGGCGGAATACCCGAGGAAGGCCAGGCGCTTTTTATTATGGTACCGATCCCCGATGTAGCCGCTCGCCACTTTCAGAAGGGAAGCGACGCTTTCCGCAATGCCTTCGATCACGCCGACGATGGCCGGCGTCGCCCCGAGAACCGCCGTCAGGTAAAGCGGAAGAATCGGGTAGATCATTTCCGTGCTCATGTCCATAAAAAAGCTGACCAGCCCGATCAGAAAAACGTTGGAAACCGCAGCGATCCTTTTTTTCAACGAACAAACGCCTCCCCGTATTTATGACGCTCTGTCAAAAAGCCGACCGTGCCGGCACAATCCGCCGTCATGCCGCCGTGAAAACAGAGAATTACAAATTTATCTTATGATAGCGCAAACATTGGGTAAAGTCAACATGTAATGGAATATAATCATATGATAAGTGTATTTAGTTCCTATATCAATTACAATAGTGGAAAATTGAAAGGGTCGGAGCCGATGGTTTGTCAAAAATATTGGAAAGGCGCTTGAGAAAATCAAAAAAGCCGTCAGAGCGCCCTTAAGTTCTTCCATGATGAATTTATTTTCCATTCAGGTTGATATTTCAGGCTGGCAGCACTATACTATTCCCGTAGACGGTTCGGGAGGAGGAACAACATGGACAACGACATCTTAAATCTGAGTCAGGCATCGGAATTTCTGGGAATCAGCGAAAAGACGCTGATTAAACTGCTCCGGGAAGAGCATGTCCCCGCCCGGAAAATCGGCCGGGAATGGCGCTTCAGCCGGGAAGCGCTGGTCCGCTGGCTCGCCGCCGGGGATTCGACGGACTATATCAACCAAAACGAGCGGTACATGGTTTCCGAGGACACGCCCGGCAAATCCCCCGACCTGTTCGACGGCATCGGAAGCAGGCTGGACTTTCTGAAAAAGAACGGAAACCGCATTCAGGCGCTGCTGCCGGAGCTGGGCAGGGACGTCACGATCCCGCGGGAAGCCACTCTGCGCGTGAGCTATAAGCAGCAGCGGGAGATTGAAAAGCTGGAGTTCAAAATTTTCTGGAGCCTGCACGAAGAATGCAAACTGGAAGCGAATCAGAAGTCCGGAACGATTCCTCAAAAGAAAGATTGATAATACGCCCGCCCGGGCCGCGCGGATATCCGCCCCGGCTCAGGCTTCCCATGCAGCGAACCTGCCGGCCTGTCCGGCGGATTCGCTGCTTTTTCCATGCTTTCACCCGGGAATCCGCACATGCCGGGAAACGGGCATTCTGTTTTTTGCGATTCCCTGCAACTTTTTTCCGTCCGCTGCGTGTAATAAGCAGAGTCAAAAGGCGGTGAGGTTTTGAATGAGCGTTCTTTGATTTTGAAGGCTCAAAAAGGGGAAAAGGAAGCGTTTCAGGACCTGATCGTCTTTTATTATCCCTACGTCTCAAAATTCCTTTTCAAGCTGACGAACGATTCTTCTCTCAGCGAAGACCTGACGCAGGATACGTTCGTGAAGCTGATTCGGGGCATCGACCGGTTCGACGTCCGTAAAAGGGCCGCTTTTTCCACTTGGGTGATGACAATCGCCAAAAACTGCTATCTTGATTTTCTGAGGCGGAGCAAGCCGGAAACGCTGAGCTTTGAGGAGCGGGACTTGCCGTCTTCCTTCGATGTGCAGGACAGGGTGCTGAACCGTATGCAGGCGGAAAAACTAAAAAAGGCGCTGGAAAGTCTGCCGCCCGAGCAGGCCGCCGCCATCCGGTTGAAATACTGCGAACAGCAAACGCTTCGGGAAATAGCCGATCGGTTCTCCTGCGACCCGAAAACAGTGAAAAGCCGCATCCACAACGGTATGACCAAATTGAGGAAAAAGCTGAAAAGGGGGCTTTTGTTATAAAACAGGATAAAAACGCATTTCTGTCCGGGCTGGACGGCGAAATCGACAAAAAATGCCTTGAAATCCGCCGGCGGCGCAGGGGCCATGCACTGCGCGCCGCCTTCGTCGTCGCCTGCTGCCTGTTTCTCCTGGTACCCGGGCTGCTCGTCTTTCTCGGGGTCAGCCTCTGGAGTTTCTGCATTCCGTCCGTTCTGTTCTTTTCCATCGGCTTTTGTCTACTGTCCCCGCTGATTTTCAGCAGAAAACCGGGAGGTCTCGAAAATGAATCGCTTTGACGCCGCCATCAAAAAATTCAATTTCAGGAAAGCGGT
>ENA-UOOI01004060-UOOI01004060.1-fermentation-metagenome-genome-assembly--contig:-NODE-4060-length-10109-cov-3.505769_pt1 | contig 10109 bp, 9 predicted proteins | sample MGYA00245779_ERZ724027 | MGnify/ENA primary metagenome ERZ724027 (study PRJEB28704, sample SAMN03018318) | fermentation metagenome | biome: anthropogenic terrestrial biome; feature: soil; material...
ATTGAGGCATCATGGAAAATTACAGGGGATCGTCCCTATATCGAAAAAGATGAGAATTCCGGACTTTTGCATGCACTTAAGGGGGCGTGTAAGGAGACAGGAGCTTCTTCGGAAGTATCATTCTTCCCGGGTTATTCTGACACTGCCGTGATTGCAGGAAAATTGAACAATCACAACTGTATGTCATATGGACCGGGAGAATTGGAACTGGCACATAAACCGGATGAATCTGTGCCGGTCAGGGATATTGAAAGATGTGAGGAGGTATACTGGACACTGGCCAGGAATGTTGTCTTTTCTGATTAAGTCTTCACAACGTATAAGAGCTATGTTAAAATTGCATATGACGAAAGAAAGGCAGAAATGGATGGAAGAATATAAAAAGGAATTTATTGGATTTATGATAGACAGCAAAGCTCTTAAATTTGGAAATTTCACTCTGAAAAGTGGAAGAAAATCCCCTTTTTTTATGAATGCCGGTGCTTATGTAACCGGTAATCAGCTGAAAAAGCTTGGAGAGTATTATGCAAGAGCGATCCACGACAATTTTGGCTTGGATTTTGATGTGCTGTTTGGCCCTTCCTATAAGGGAATCCCGCTTGCGGTTGCAACGTCAATGGCCATCAGTGATCTCTATGGGGTAAATGTTCGATATTGTTCAAACCGTAAGGAAGTTAAAGACCATGGTGATACCGGAATCCTTCTCGGAAGTTCTCTGAAGGATGGTGACCGTGTGATGATTATTGAGGATGTGACAACTTCCGGAAAATCAATCGAGGAGACATTTCCAATCATTAAATCGCAGGGAGATATCGAGATCAAAGGCCTTATCGTCTCACTTAACCGGATGGAACGCGGAAAGACGAAAAAGAGTGCCTTAGAAGAGATTCAGGCTAAGTATGGTTTTCAGGCCCGTGCAATTGTAACAATGCCGGAGGTAATCCATGCGCTGTATCAAAATCCTTACAAGGGGCAGGTTATAATTGATGACCGTCTTAAAGCATCCATCGACGCATATTACAAAGAGTATGGCGTAAGATAACATATCAGACGTTAGTAAGAAAGTGAGCGAAGATTATGAATGAAAAAACATATAAAACTATGAAATCTGTAGGTGCAGGAAATATTGCACTTGGCATTGTCACACTTGTAAGTGGTATAGCAACAGGAATCCTTATGATAATAAGTGGTGCCAGACTTCTGAAACAGAAAAGGGATATTACCTTCTAATAACTAAAAAGGGGTTTGATCTTTGAAGACAGAGACTAAAAAAACGATTCGCCTGCTTGGACGCATATTATTTGGGATCTATATACTGGCGCTCGTATACTTTCTCTTTCTTTCAGAAAAGTATGGCAGAAGAGAAATGCAGACACAGGAATATCGTTATAACCTGATTTTATTTAAGGAAATTCGCAGGTTTTGGGTATATAGGGATAAAGTAGGAATGCTTTCAGCGTTCTTAAATATTTCCGGAAATGTGATTGGTTTCCTCCCCTTTGGTTTTATTCTCCCGGTGATGCACCGGAGGTTTAAAAGCTTTCCACTTGTAATTCTACTGGGATTTACGGTAAGTCTTGCAGTTGAGACATTACAGCTCTTGTTTAAAGTCGGGTGTTTTGACGTTGATGATCTGTTTTTGAATACAGTGGGTGCAGCACTTGGATATCTTCTCTTTCTTGTCTGCAATAAAATCAGGAGGATTATTTTTGAAAAAGTATAAATATTCATTAGAGCCGGATAACAAATCAAAGAAAGGGCTGGAGTCCATAACTGCAGCGGCTATATCACTTGTTTTGCTGCTTGCAGGCGCTGTGGTATCTTTAGCCATGAAGGGAAATGGCGGTACTTTTCTTGGCGCTATCGGCCTTTTTTCTTTTTTGCTGTCGGTTTATGGGTTCTATCTTGGAATTCAGAGCTTTTCAGAGAAAAATGTGAATCACAGATATTGTATCGTAGGTTCGATGGCCAGTGGAATTCTGGCTGTTCTCTGGCTGGCTTTATTTTTAACGGGAATATCATGATACGAGGGCCGGAAGATTCGTAATAAACTTAAGTATCAGAAAGGGAGAAAATGCCGAATGGATAAAAACAAAGAAGATTTAGATTTATTAGAAGAAAGATATGGACTTGCTGTCGGGCGTATTCGTGAAATCTATGAAAATACTGAGACAGAACAGACCTTTCGAGATTTCTTTCATCGGGAAGCAGACTTTTTGGTTCAGATGGATGAAGTACTCCGGAATGTAAAAGAAAACTGTTTTGACAGTATGACACTTGACAGTCTTCGTGAATACAACAGGCGGCTCTACGATGAGTTATTACCGGAGAATTATGATAACTGCTATGGAAACCCGGTCTATGCAGTAAAAACACTCGGACGCGATTACGGACAGATTTTAAGTATACTTTATACAGAACTTCGAGGTATGATCGTATACGCCTATGAACAGCGGATCTGGGACATGACAATTGGCATGGAACTGTTTCTGGAAATTTATCAGGAGTTCGAGACAGATGCATATCCCGGGGCGAATTATTTAAGGGAGAGCATCTATTATTACATGAGCGACTACACAGATGAACTGATGCAGGAGAACGTGGACGGCACAGTCGATCCGGCCTGTGATTTTGCTGTGGATATTATCATGAATTCAGATCTTACCGATCTCAGATACCTTTATCAGTTCGGCGAGTATGTGACAAAAAATGAGGAAAAGACGGCTGCTTTTTTGAATACACTTCCTAAAGACGAAATCGAAGCCATGGCCCGGACTTATACCGAGGGATACCGGACTGGATTTATCGTTGAGAATAAACCTTTAGAGAAGAAAAAAACGGTAAATATCAGATATACACTGGGATTTGAGAGAATCGTGAAATATGCCATCCGACAATTTGCTGATATGGGTCTTGCACCCACGATTTACCGCACGGCGTCTCATGTCATGCAGAAGAATCGAAAAGGGAAGAATGGGTATTACGGAGCCATCCCAAATCAGCAATTTGAATTCGATCATAAAAATGATGCCGCTCTCTTTCTGGACAGGGCTTTTATACAGAGAAAACTACGGGCTCTTCAGAATGCATATGAAAATCAGAAAGAAAAAGCTGCAGAACACGGTGGTCCTGCAGTGATGGAAATCTTCGGAGAAAAGCCGTTCGAACCGGTAAGCTGTAAAGAAGCAGTTTCCTATTCTCCGGAACAGCAAAAACTTCAGGTTATGTATGACAATGAAGCGGGTCAGATTGTAAATCGCTATATCATAGGCGAAGAGAGGAGCTTTACCATCATTGCCTATCCGGTTCCGGAGATCGGGGAGGATTTCGAGAAAATCTTCGAGGAGACCGTGAAGGTAAATACTCTGGATTACAAGAAATATCAGAGAATCCAGCAGTCCATCATCGATGTACTGGATTCGGGTGTACAGGCGCACGTTGTCGGGATGAATGGAAACCGTACAGATATCACGGTTTCATTTCATGAACTTAAGGACCCGTCAAAACAGACGAATTTTGAGAATTGCGTAGCGGATGTGAATATACCTGTCGGAGAAGTATTTACGTCGCCGATTTTAAAGGGTACAAACGGTGTATTGAATGTGAGCAGGGTATTCTTAAATGAATTAAATTATGTAGATCTGACAATTGAAGTGCAAAATGGCATGATTTCAGAGTACAGTTGTAAAAATTTTGAGGATGAGGCTGAAAATAGAAGGTATATCGAAGAAAATATTCTCTTTCATCATGATACTATTCCTATGGGAGAGTTTGCCATCGGAACGAATACGACGGCTTACCGCATGGCCAGAACTTACCAGATTGAAGATAAACTGCCCATACTGATTGCTGAAAAGACAGGCCCGCATTTTGCTTTTGGTGATACCTGTTACAGCTGGCAGGAAGATACTGCTGTTTACAATCCGGATGGAAAGGAAATCATAGCCAGAGACAATGAGAAATCTCTCCTTCGGAAGAAAGATGTAAATCTTGCCTATTTTGGCTGTCATACAGATGTTACGATTCCCTATGACGAACTGGGCCTGATTGAAGTAATACGAGAGGATGGAACCAGAGAAAAAATCATTGAAAACGGTCGCTTTGTTCTTCCCGGAACGGAAGAATTGAATGAACCCTTGGACGATTAAGCAGTCGATTAACCAGAGAGGAGACTATTACTATCTATGCAGGTTACTTATATAAAACACAGTGGATTTGCGATTGAATGGGAAGAATGTATCTGGGTATTTGATTATTATAAAGGCAGACTGCCAGAATGGGACAAAAAGAAGCCTCTGTTTATATTTGCAAGCCATGCCCATGAGGATCATTTTAACCCGGAGATTTTCAATCTTTTCTCAGATTATGAGCAGGTGAATTATATCTTATCTTCGGATATTAAAAAGAAAACGTCCGGTCTGTTACTGTCTGAGGATATCCGAAATAAGATTGCAACCTTAGATGTGGATGAAAGGCTTACTCTGCCTGTAACAGGGAGCCTGAAACTTGAGGTCAAAACTTTAGACTCCACTGACTGTGGTGTATCTTTTCTTGTGAAATACAAAGAGCGCTATGTCTTCCACGCCGGTGATTTAAACTGCTGGGTATGGGATGATGATTCCAAAGCTGAACGAAATAATATGATCAGCAGATTCAAAAGAGAAATTGATAAGCTTGAGGACATTCCGATAGAACTTGCATTTCTTCCTCTGGATCCCAGACTTGGTGTGAATTACGATATGGGTGTACGGTATTTTTTAGATCACGTAAAAGCAGACCATATCTTCCCCATGCATCTCTGGGAAAGGTATGATACAGTCAGAAGATTTCGGGATTCTCTTGAAACCAGACAGATGAAAGAACGCGTTACCGATATCAGCTATCCGGGGCAGCGCTGGGAATTTGCTGACAGCTAACAGAACAAATGTACTGTTGTTTTCCTCTATAACTTGCAAGAATCTGATTGAGGGTGTTATAATGTCCGAAGGGCATTGTAATGCCCTTCTTTTAACACATAGGTATAAATCAAACTAAAGTAAGGATGACATTATGGCAAAAGAAACTTATGATGCCAGCAGCATATCGGTCTTGGAAGGGCTGGAAGCAGTCAGAAAAAGACCCGGTATGTATATTGGCAGTACATCTAAAAAAGGATTAAATCATCTGATATATGAAATCGTAGATAACGCAGTGGACGAGCATCTGGCCGGCTGCTGCGATAAGATAGAAGTGACACTGGAAGCAGACGGTTCCTGTACGGTAAAAGATAACGGCCGCGGGATACCGGTCGGCATGCATAAGAAAGGGGTACCGGCGGAGAGGCTGGTATTCACCACACTTCATGCAGGCGGAAAGTTTGACAACAGGGCATATAAGACAAGCGGAGGGCTTCACGGTGTTGGCTCATCTGTGGTCAATGCACTGTCCGGCTATCTGGACATTAAAATCAGTCTGGGTGGATATGTCCACCATGATTACTATGAAAAAGGAGTTCCGAAACTGGAACTTGAGCATGGACTGCTTCCGAAGATTGGAAAGACGAAAGAGACGGGAACCTGTGTGAACTTTCTGCCGGATGCCGAAATATTTGAAAAGATAGTCTTTTCATCGCCGGAGGTAAAATCCCGACTGCATGAGACGGCTTATCTGAATCCAAAACTTGTAATTGAATTCGAAGATAAGCGAAAGGGCAGTGAGGAGAAGAAAGTTTTCCATGAGCCTGCCGGAATCAGGGGTTATGTCAAAGATCTGAACAGAAAGAAAGAAGCGATTCACGATGTCATTTATTTTCGGGGTGAGAGTGAGGGAATCACAGTTGAGATTGCTTTACAGTATATCAATGAGTTTCAGGAGAATGTACTCGGCTTCTGCAATAATATCTATAATGCAGAGGGCGGAACGCACCTGACCGGGTTTAAAACGCAGTTTACTGTTGTCATGAATAATTATGCCAGAGAGCTGGGAATATTGAAGGAAAAAGATAATAATTTTACCGGGGCTGATATCCGCAATGGAATGACCGCGGTAATCTCTATTAAACATCCCGATCCGAGATTTGAAGGACAGACAAAGAGGTGAAGAAGCAGTGCTGTATTTTGACCGAAATCTGGATGTCTTAAAAGATGTACTGTCCTGTGCCCAGCATTCGGCTAAGATCCGAAAGACAGAAGAAAAAGCTAAGATAAATATGCTCACGAAACAGAGATATTCTTTTGATTCGAACGGAAAGCTCGCAAATTGTGAGAGCAGGGACGCCTCTAAATGCGAGATCTTCATTGTTGAGGGAGATTCCGCCGGCGGCTCAGCCAAAATGGCCAGAAACAGGAATTTTCAGGCTATTATGCCGATTCGCGGAAAAATATTGAACGTGGAAAAAGCCACGATTGATAAAGTCCTGGCCAATGCAGAGATCAAGACCATGATTAACACATTTGGCTGTGGATTCTCGGAAGGCTATGGAAACGATTTTGATATCAAAAAGCTTCGCTATGATAAGATTATTGTTATGGCTGATGCCGACGTGGACGGAGCACATATATCCACATTACTGCTGACCCTGTTCTACCGTTTTATGCCGGAACTGATCTATGAGGGACATGTCTATGTCGCTATGCCCCCTCTTTACAAGGTAATGCCTTCTAAAGGGGATGAGGAGTATCTGTATGATGATCAGGCTTTGGATCAGTACCGGAAAAAGAACAAGAATACAAAATTCAGCCTTCAAAGGTATAAAGGATTAGGCGAGATGGATGCAGGCCAGCTTTGGGAGACAACTTTGAATCCGAAGAGCAGACTCTTAAAACAGATTGAAATTGAAGATGCCAGGCTTGCCTCGGATGTGACGGAGACTCTGATGGGGAATGATGTTCCGCCGAGAAGGGCTTTTATCTATGAACATGCAAGAGATGCCGAGCTGGATGTATAAGAGAAAGGTTGAACAGTATAAATGGATGAACAGATTATAAAGACAGAATTCTCCGAGCTCATGCAGAAATCATATATCGATTATGCCATGAGCGTGATTGTAGCGAGAGCACTTCCCGATGTAAGGGACGGATTAAAACCCGTACAGAGGAGAACGTTGTATGATATGCGTGAGCTTAGTATTTTCTATGATAAACCCTACCGGAAATGTGCGAGAATCGTCGGAGATACTATGGGGAAATACCATCCTCACGGGGACAGCTCAATCTATGATGCTCTGGTGGTGATGGCTCAGGATTTCAAAAAGGGCCGGACGCTGATTGACGGACATGGAAATTTCGGGTCAATTGAGGGAGATGGAGCGGCTGCCATGCGATATACCGAGGCGAGGCTGGAAAAGATCACCCAGGAAGTCTATCTCAAAGACATGGATAAAGATGTGGTCGATTTCATACCGAATTTTGATGAGACAGAAAAAGAGCCGGAGGTTCTGCCGGTGAGAATCCCCAACCTGCTTGTGAATGGTGCTGATGGGATTGCAGTTGGTATGGCCACAAATATTCCTCCTCATAACCTTGATGAAGTGGCCGATGCCGTCATTGCATATATGAAAGACCAGGATATTACCACAAAGGGCCTGATGAAATATATAAAAGGGCCTGATTTTCCGACAGGTGGGATTGTTGCAAATAAAAATGCTCTGGAACAGATCTATGAAACCGGAAGTGGAAAGATCAAGGTCAGGGGAAAAGTATCTGTAGAAAAGGGTAAAGCGGGAAAACAGTATCTCGTCATCACTGAGATTCCTTATACGATGATCGGAGCAAATATCGGGAAATTTTTAAATGATGTTGCCAATCTGGTAGATTCCAAGAAAGCCCCAGATATTCTGGACATTTCTAATCAGTCTTCAAAAGAGGGAATCCGCATTGTATTGGAGCTTCGAAAGGGAGCGGACATCGAATATCTCACCGGCCTTCTTTATAAGAAAACAAGGCTTGAAGACACCTTCGGGGTCAATATGCTTGCAGTGGCAGACGGACGTCCGGAGATATTAAGCCTGAAGAAGATCATAGAGTATCATGTCGATTTTCAATTTGAAACCTGCACCAGAAAGTACCAGAATCTACTGGCAAAGGAAATGGATAAGAAAGAGGTCCAGGAAGGCCTGATAAAGGCATATGATGTGATTGATCTGATCATCGAAATACTTCGGGGCAGCAAGAATCAGAAACAGGTAAAAGAGTGTCTGACTGCGGGAAAAACCGAGGGGATCAGATTTAGGACAAAGTCCAGTGAAAAAGCTGCCGGAAAGCTGATGTTTACCACAAGGCAGGCACAGGCGATATTGGAAATGCGTCTGTATCGTCTGATTGGTCTGGAACTGGAGGCGCTGATAAAAGAACATCAGGAAACGCTTGCAAAGATCAGCCGTTATGAGGATATCCTGAATAATTACGACTCCATGGCATCTGTAATCATGGATGATCTGAATTCTATTAAGAGGGAATTTGGAAGAAATCGAAGAACAAAAATTGAAAACTCAAAAGAGATCGTTCTGAAAGAGTCAGAGATTGAAGAGACAGAGGTTGTCTTCCTCATGGATCGTTTTGGGTATGCGAAGACTGTCGACGGGTCAACGTATGAGAGAAATAAAGAGTCGGCTGATGCGGAGAATAAATATGTATTTTCCTGTATGAATACAGATAAAATATGCATTTTTACTGACCTTGGAAAGATGCACTCATTTAAAGTACTGGATTTACCGTGCGGCAGATTTCGAGACAAGGGGATACCGATTGATAACTTGTGCAATTATAACAGCTCTAAAGAGCAGATGGTATATGTCTCAAGCCTTAGAAATATTACAGATAGGAAACTGGTATTCGTATCCAGAAACAGTATGTGTAAGGCTGTAAATGGTTCTGAATTTAATGTGACAAAGAAGGTGGTGGCAGCCACAAAACTGGCAAATGAAGACGACCGCCTGATACTGACCGGAATCTTGGACGAAAGTGATTATCTTGTCCTTCGCAGTGAGAAAGGATATTTTTTGCGTTTTCCTGCAAATGAAGTGCCCGAGAAAAAAAAGACGGCCATCGGGGTACGTGGCATGCGTCTTGGGGACCGTGATTTTATCAGCCATGCCTATCTTCTTGCAAACCATATGGAATATAAGATAGATTATAAAGACAAGAAGTTTTCCCTCAATCGGTTAAAACTTGCAAAACGAGACAGTAAAGGGACAAAGAAGAAGTAATACGTGTATTGTTTATTCTAAGCGGGTTCCCAAGGTCTTATTTTCATAAACGCATAAAAAACAAGACCTTGGGAGATTCCCCAAAGCATATGAGAAAGAAGCCGGGCCGGATGAGGTTATTAGAGTATCGGCGGCAGTTCCAGAAAGTTAAGCAGTCCCGCATAGATTCCATATGCAAATTGATACTGATCATTTACCAGCTTTTGTACATCTTCTGAGTTCGAGATATAACCTAATTCTACTAATACGGCCGGCATTTGTGTACGTCTCAGCACGTAAAGAGATGGATTTTCACGGACACTGTTATTTTTCATGCCGGTCCTTCTCACGATTTCTAAAAGTATTTGTTCTGCCAGTGCAGATGCCACATCGTCATACTCATATACGTAAACCTCAGTTCCATTAATATCCGGATTCGGATTGGAGTTCACATGTATGCTGATAAAAAAATCAGCAGGCCATTCATTTGCCAAATTAACCCGTTCCATTAAGCTTGTGGCATTACTGGTACCAAGGGAAGTCTCTGCAGTAGGTCTGGAAAGCCTGACCTCGAATCTTGAATCATTTGATAAGATATCTCCCAGATATCTTCCTACCATATAAGTGATATCCTGTTCTCTATAGCCAAATCCCTCTGCTCCCGCATTGATGCCGCTGGGATTGTGTCCCTGATCTACAAAAACATTTATTGCCAAATTGATACCATCCTTTATATATTGGTTCTCTCATCTTTAACATATGCTATAGAATTCTCATTGATCATCAAATCTTCCATCTTCTCATAAGTCATCTGCTTCCGAATTTTCTTCTGATCTTCTTTGAGATTACGTAATACATTTGAATTCAATTTGATAAATCAGCTTGGCTATGTTATATTATATTCAGTAGTTTGAGTTATATAAGGCAAAAAAATAAAGCCGAAAAT
>ENA-UOOI01004061-UOOI01004061.1-fermentation-metagenome-genome-assembly--contig:-NODE-4061-length-10103-cov-17.442974_pt1 | contig 10103 bp, 7 predicted proteins | sample MGYA00245779_ERZ724027 | MGnify/ENA primary metagenome ERZ724027 (study PRJEB28704, sample SAMN03018318) | fermentation metagenome | biome: anthropogenic terrestrial biome; feature: soil; material...
CTTCGGAGAAGTCGAGTTCCAGCTCAATCAGGGAGACAAACTGCAGCAGTTTATCACGCAACAAAGACAGCTTACGAGCAAAACCACCGCGCATTTGGTTCATCGCCACACGATGAGATGTCCGGGAGGAAGAGGCAATCAGGTCGGCCACCGCCTCAGCCTGACTCAGGTCGAACTTGCCGCTGCGAAAAGCACGACGGGTGAACTCGCCTGCCTGTGCCATGCGTGCACCTTCTCCCAGCAGCAGCTCCATGATGCGCTGCTGGATGTAAACAGACCCATGACAGGAGATCTCCACACTCTCCTCTCCCGTAAACGAATGAGGAGCACGAAAAACGGTCACAAGAACTTCATCGAGCAGCTCATCACCCGCAACAATTTGTCCGAAGTGTGCCTTATAGGCAGCTGCCTCAGTAAGCTTTTTCCCGGAAGGGGAAGTGAACACCCTGTCGGCAAGCGAAATGCTTCCCTCCCCTGACAAGCGGATAATGGCAATAGCTCCCATGCCGGGAGGTGTGGATATGGCGCAAATAACTCCTGACATATATCTTTTAATAACGGAAGCTGCTTCCACCCAAAAATTCACGCAACAAGGAAGTAGGCGGCAGTTCGCGATCGGTGATGTAATTGAAATAACTTAAAAACTTGAGCAGGCGGTAGGCCTCGGAATATTCGGGTGCTGTCCGGGGAACCTGCATCAGAATGGGTTCAGCATGCCTGCGGATAGCTGCCAGCTCATAGATCATGGCTGAGTTGAACATCACATCGGCATTCTCCTGAAATGGGAAGATCCATTTCTCTTCACCCCGACGCACACTGTCCCAGCGGGAGATGGTCTGCTCAGCCGAATACCCCCGGTAGCGATAATCACGCACGATACGACGTATCAGTCGGTTGTCAGAAGCCGGAATCCAGTTATGGTCGTCGAGAGAGATGGTCGTCAGTGCCGACACATACACCTTGAAGATTTTCTCCGGTGGTATATGTGCAGTCAGTTCAGGGTTAAGGCCATGAATTCCCTCTACGATGAGAATGCTGTTTCCGCCCATCTTCAGGTAATTTTTTCTATATTCCCGTTTTCCGGTAACAAAGTTATAAAAGGGGAGCTCCACTTCCTCGCCCTGCATCAGCCTAAGCATATGCTGTTCAAAAAGATCCAGGTCGAGTGCATAAAGCGATTCGTAATCCTTCTCGCCATGTTCATCCAGAGGTGTTTTATCTCTGTCGACGAAATAATCATCAAGCGAGATCCCCATCGGCCTGAGTAGATTCACCAGGAGTTGTATTTCGAGTCTTTTCCGGAAAGTGGTTTTTCCGGAAGAAGAAGGTCCCGAGATCAATACCACACGTACACCTTCCTGAAACCTTCGCGTGATCTCTTCGGCAATCTCTCCAATCTGCTTGGATTGATAAGCTTCGGCCACCTGAATGACTTCCGACATGCGATCTTCACGTTTGGCACGGTTCAGATCGCCCACGTTATCAAGTCGGCTAACCTTCAGAAACTTCAGGTGCTCGCGATACACGTTCAGCAGCTTCTCCTGTTGAACCTCCGGCTCCAGTTCCACAGGATCCTCACGCTTTGGCACACGCAGCAGGTACCCTCCATTATGCGGCTGAATATCAAACATGGCGATATACCCCGTGGAGGGGGTCAGGCAACCGTAAAAATAATCGATATATTCTTCCAGCTTCGAATAGCGTGCATACAACATGTCGGATGTCTCAAGCAGGCGGGCCTTGTCCTCCATGCCCCGCTCGCGAAAGAGCTGCACTACCTTTGCCGTCTCTTCCTCTACCTGCACAAAAGGGATATCGGCTTCCACAATTTCCCTCATCCTTTTTCTGATGGCATCGAGCTCCGGCTTTCCTACCGGCACATCTGACTCGATCTGAAAGTAATATCCTTTTGCCACAGCATGCTCAATATACATCTCGGCATTGGGCAGCAAGTCGTCTACCGCCTTGGCAAGAATAAAACAGAGCGACCGTACGTAGGTGCGCATGGCGGACGAGTTGCTCAAGTCCACAAACTCAATTGTCTTGGGACGATAAACCCGGTAGGCAAGTGACTCCGTCTTGTTATTTACTTTCGCATTGGCAATGAGATAGGGCATCTTCACTCCAAAGAGTTCAATCAAGTCGGTCAGCGGCGAACCCATAGTCACCTCTTTCTCCTCATCCGTATTAAGACAATGTATTTTAACCGTATCTTTTATCATATTTATTTAAATTGGGAATACTAATATACACCATTTTTCACAGACTCTATCCATTTTCTGAAAAGGAAATTGGAAACAGCTCTTTTTTTAGTGACACGGCTTCCATCTCGGTTATTTTTTTTAAGTTTGTAGACTTTTTATGTAAAATTTGGGAAATGAACTACGGTTTCATTGATTTCTTAAAGCTGATAGGCTCACTGGGGCTTTTCCTTTATGGTATGAAGATCATGAGCGAAGGCCTGCAGAAACTGGCAGGCAACAAACTCAGGAACATTTTGTCGGCCATGACAAAGAACCGGGTGATGGGTATCCTCACCGGTTTGCTGATCACCACCCTGGTACAATCCTCTTCTGCCACCACCGTCATGGTGGTAAGTTTTGTCAATGCAGGACTGTTGAGCCTGATCCAATCCATCGGCGTGATTATGGGCGCCAACATTGGCACCACGGTTACAGCATGGATGATCTCCTTCTTCGGTTTCGGCAAGTTCTCCATCAGTGCATTGTCCATTCCACTGATGGGTGTAGCACTGCCGCTGATCTTCTCCTCCCGGAGCAGGAACAAGTCGCTGGGCGAATTCATTTTTGGATTTGCCTTTCTGTTTATGGGACTCGACTTCCTGAAAGAATCGATGCCTGACCTGCAGAATAACCCGGAAGTACTTTCGTTCGTACAGAACTTCACCAACATGGGAATCCTCTCCACCCTCTTCTTTCTGATGGTGGGCACCGTGCTGACGATCATCGTACAATCCTCCAGCGCAACGGTAGCTCTGACATTGATCATGGCTGCACAGGGTTGGATTGACTTCCCCAGTGCGGCAGCCATGATCCTGGGAGAGAACATCGGCACCACCATCACCGCTAACCTGGCAGCCATCCCGGCCAACCTGTCGGCAAAGCGGACTGCCTTTGCCCACTTCATGTTCAACGTGATGGGAGTGATCTGGATGCTCTTTGTCTTTAAACATTTTGTGCAGATGGTTGACAACATCGTGCCCAGCTTCGCATCGGTGCACCCATCCGGCATCAACGCTTTCATTGAATCACTCTCGGCGGACGACTATGCACAGATATCGACCCTGCCCCGGTCGGAACTCTCCCCGAAGCTGGCTGCATTACAGGAACAGTATATCACCTACCAGGCCTCTGTTTCTTACGGACTGTCTCTCTTCCACACCCTGTTCAACATTTGCAACGTCACACTGATGATCTGGTTTGTGAAGCTCTATGAAAAGATTTGTCTCACCCTGATCAGGCCGAAAAAGGGAGAAGAAGACGAAGAGTTCATATTGCAGTATATCTCTACCGGACTGGCTTCTACCGACGAGCTCTCCATCCTGCAGGCAGAGAAAGAGGTGGAGGTATATGTCACGCGGGTGAAGAAGATGTTTGGCTTTGTGAAAAAAATGACCAACCTGAAGAACAGCGACAAGAAGTTTCTCAAACTCTACAACCGGACCGAGAAATACGAAGATATCAGCGACCGGATGGAAGTGGAGATTGGATCTTACCTGAGCAAGGTGACCGAGGGGAAATTGAGCCACCAGAGCAAGGAACGAGTACGTTCCATCCTGCGGGCGGTAACCGAAATTGAAAGCATTGCCGACTCGGCCTGTAACATTGCCCGTCACCTGAAACGCAAGATGGAAGCAGAGACTGAATTTGAGGAGTGCATTCTTGAAAATATCAACTCCATGTACGAACTGATGGACAAAGCTCTCGAGAACATGCAGAACCTATTGAAAAACAAGAAGATTACGGAGTCGGACCTGGTAAACAGCAAGCATATAGAAAACAGCATCAACGAAAAAAGGAATATGCTGAAACGGGAGAATGTGGAGAATCTCAATCTGAAACGATATTCCTATCAGAATGGTGTGTTTTACATTGATATCATTTCAGACTGTGAGCGAATGGGTGATTACATCATCAATGTGATTGAATCACTGGAAAAAAAATAATATTAGTGCCAATGAATGACTGGAAAAAAAGACTGAACATAGTCTACTCCACCAATCCTGACTATCATTACAACAAGGAGAACGAAGAGGTTACAGAGACACTGCCCAAAGAAAAACAGTCGCTGCGGATCAGTCTCGATAAGCGGAACCGAAAAGGCAAAGCGGTGACACTGGTCACCGGCTTCACAGGGAAAGAGGACGACCTGCAGGAGCTGGGCAAGCTCTTGAAGACCAAATGCGGCGTGGGGGGATCGACTAAAGAGGGTGAGATTATCATTCAGGGCGATCATCGTGAGAAGGTGTTGGGAATCTTGCAAAAGGAGGGATATGCCAAATCTCGCATCATCTGAGAGTCACTACCTCCATGTGATCAAAGCCTCTGCCGGATCAGGGAAAACACACCGGCTGACAGGTGAGTACCTTCATCTGCTCTTCTCGGGACCGCAACGACACCGCCACATTTTGGCGGTCACCTTCACCAACAAGGCAACCGACGAAATGAAATCTCGCATCGTGAAGGAACTTTATCGGCTGGCATCGGGCGAAGCCTCCTCCTATTTGCAGGAGCTCATGAACGACTTTTCTTTGAATGAGAAGGCCATTCGTTCGCAGGCTAAAGACATTTTGGAAAGTATCCTGCACGATTATTCGGCTTTTTCCATCAGCACGATCGATCGCTTCTTTCAACAAACCATGCGTGCTTTCACCCGTGAAATGGGATTGTCAGGCGGATATAACATTGAGCTGGATGAATCCTCCTACCTCATGGAGACGGTCGATCTGATGCTCTCTGAGCTGGAGCTTCCGGAGAACAAGGTGCTTTCCGATTGGTTACTGCTCTTTATGCAGCATAGCATTGAAGAGGGAAAGAGCTGGAAGATAAACCGACAGGTGCTGGACTTGGCTAAACAGCTATCAAACGAGACCTACAAGTCGTTCTCGCGCCAAGAGGAAGAAATGATTCGGGACAAGGAATTCCTTCTTTCCTACCAGCAGACGCTTCAGAAAATTGTATGCAATTTCGAGAAGGAAACGAAAGAAACAGGAGAAAAGGGACTGAATACGATGAACCGCTTCGGGTTGCATTTTTCTGATTTCAGTGGCGGAAGCCGCTCTCCATTCTCGCATTTTGCAAAATGGGCAAACAGAGAAATGAAACCGCCCACAAACACGTTCATCAATCTTGCGGACAACCCGGAAAAGTGGATAACCAAAACCACACCACCCGAGATACGTGCAGCCATTGAAGCGGCCTATTCCGAAGGATTGAACGATGCGGTAAAAAAAGCCATCTGGCTTTTCGAGAACAACATCCATTACAATTCCGCGCTCAGCATTCTCCGCAATTTCTATACCCTCGGCATCCTCAGCGATATCAAAAACAGGCTCCGCAAACTGCAACAGGAAAACAACACTTTGTTTCTCTCAGACACCACGGAATTGTTAAACAAGATGATTGCCGGTACCGACTCACCGTTTATTTATGAAAAAACAGGTACACGGATATCCAATTATATGATCGATGAGTTTCAGGATACCTCTCGCATGCAATGGAATAATTTCAAACCACTGGTCGGAGAGAGCATGGCTTCGGGTAACTTTAACCTGATCGTGGGCGATGTAAAGCAAAGTATCTACCGATTCCGGAATTCCGACTGGCGCCTGCTGGAGACGCAGGTATCCAGTGATTTTCATGCGGAGAACATCCGGGAACAGGTGCTGGATACCAACTGGCGAAGTGACGCCTGCATCATACAATTCAATAATGCCTTCTTTTCTCAGGCATCTTCCATCCTGCAACAGGAATTTGACAATGCGACCCAGGAGCTTGCCGACACACAAATCACTGACGCCTACAGAGATGCTTATCAGCATGTTCCTCCCCAAAAAAAAGAGAGCGGCGGGCAGGTGAGGATCACCTTTCTGAAAAACGAGAAGGAAACGGCGTCGGACTGGAAAGCGAATGTACTGGAGCAGCTGCCGTACGAAGTTGAACAGCTGCAGGCTCAGGGCTTCCCGCCCAAAGACATAGCCGTGGTTGTGCGATGGAACCACGAGGCCGTGGCCGTGGCCCAGGCACTGCTTGCCTACAAAAAAAACCATCCGGGCTCACCCTACAAATTCGACATCATCTCCAACGAAGCGCTGCTCATTGGCAGTGCACAAAGCGTGAAGGCGGTGATCTCCCTGATGCGCCATTTCCGGAATCCAAAAGACAAAACACGACGGATGATGGCGGCATATGAATACTTCCGGTTCCACCACAGGGCAACACCCGATGAGGCGCTACAGTCATATTGGGACGGCGCAGAAGGCGACTTCCCCGACGAAGTAAAACAACACATAAAAGAGTTGGCCTCACTCCCCTTCTACGACATGATTGAACGCTTTTTTGCCCTTTCTTCCGAGGCGCTCAACGAACAGGAAAATGCTTATATCCAGGCTTTTTTGGATATAGCGATGAAGTTCAGCTCCCGCAACACGACAGACTTGGGTACGTTTCTCGATTGGTGGGATGAGAAAGGTTGTCAGAAGGCGCTCTTTTCTCCGGAAGACCAGGATGCCATACGGCTGATTACCATCCACAAATCGAAAGGGCTGGGTTTCGGAGCGGTGATTATGCCCTTTGTAAACTGGGGTGTGGACCATGCTCCCAACCACAACGATATTATTTGGTGTAAGCCGGGAGTGGCCCCTTTTGATCAATTGAGCGTAGCTCCCCTCAAATATGGCAAAACCCTTACCGACACTATTTTCAGAAACGATTATCTGAACGAAAAACGATTTACCTATATCGATAACCTTAACTTGTTATACGTGGCTTTTACCCGGGCCAAGCACCGGTTGATCATGTTTGCCCCAAAACCCGATAAGCCGGAGTCGATCACTACCGTGGCTGACCTATTGTGGCGAAGCATCACAGCCCCTCAAGTCAAAACGGACGACAAGAAACAATTTGTTACACTGTCCGAATATTTTTCCGAAGAGGAGTGCGCAGACAGGTTCACCTTCGGCTCATCCTCTCTGCACGAAGGGGATGAGAAGGCGGGAGCACCATCGTACAAAACCGGCAAATGGCAATCGCACCCGTTCAGTAATCGTCTGAAGCTGCGTCTTAACTCGACCGGTTTTTTCAGTGACGACGGTCGCCGTGATTATGGAAAAATGATGCACGATATGATCAGCCACATAAAAACGGTGACAGATATACCCGTGGCTGTGGAGCAGAAGATATCGGAAGGAGAGTTGCAGGAACAAGACAGGGACAGCACCATCAGAGAAATGGTTGACATTCTCTCTCTCCCTGAGATAAGCAATTGGTATAGTGACCAATTCACGGTACTGAACGAAGCACAGGTACTGCATCCCCGCATGGGGTTAAGCCGTCCCGACCGTGTGATGATCCGTAAAGACGAAGTGATTGTGGCCGACTACAAATTCGGGGAATTGGTAGATCCGCGATACAACCGGCAGGTACAACGTTATGTGAAAGCCATCGAAGAGATGGGCTTTGATCGTGTAAAAGGATTCGTCTTTTATGTGAAGCTCCGCAAAGTTGTTCCGATATATCCGATATAATTAAATAATTCCCTCCCCTCCCTGTATCGGTGTTTTGTTTTCAATTTAACAAGTTTGCCGTCCATTGCCGACACAAACAGCTTACCATAGTCTGTAGGTAAAATCATATTAATTAATCAATCCGGAGGAGACCTGCGCTTCCAAAGGAAAGCACCGTTAGAGGTATTGTAGGCGTAGATCAAACCCTTGTCGGCGGGAGTGTCGTACCATCGCCTGCATCAGCAGCCTTGATTTCTCCGGCGGTATTGGTATAAAAAAGCATCTTATCCTGCAGAAAAACCGAATCTCGGTCAACCGTAATAATGTTATACCCACCAAAGGGCTGTTCTGCCCACAGATTGGAGCAGCACATTACGGCATTCACTCCTTCATAACTCATCGCTCTGGTCGTATATCCCGCTTTCAGACCAGTTCGAATCATGATTGCCGGGGAGAACCTAATAAGGGACTTTCAGATCATCCAGAAGAGACTTTGCCGTGCGCAGCCGTACGAGCCAAATTCCGTCATATTGCCCGAAACAATCACAAAAGCAATGTCTCGAATCGATGAACTTGCCTTTAGTTGGCTTTCCCGTTATAAAAAAAATCACTGAAGAAAAGCACCTGATATTTTACTGCGTTGCTCCAATAGGGTCTGTTATGAGCGCCGGGACGGGAGATAAAATCATGTGGAATGTTACGGTAAAGCAACTCTTCGTGCAGCCGTTCGTTTACCTGGTAGAAGAAATCTTCCGTGCCACAGTCGATAATGATCTTCAGAGAGTTTGGAGTCAGCAGATGCAGCTGCCCCATCACGCTGTACTTTTCCCAATATTCCGGGTTATCCTTTTGTTTGCCGATATGGTCAGCCATATCCCAATTGTTGGGAAAAGGGCGGATATCCACTCCTCCGCTCATGCTTCCACAAGCTCCAAACACCTCCTGGTTACGGAAAGCCAGATATAACCCGCCATGCCCCCCCATGCTCAGTCCGGTAATTGCGCGACCTTCACGGGAAGGAACCGTTTTGTAATGTTGATCCACCCACCCAATTAATTCTTTGGAGACGAAAGTTTCGTACTGAAAAGCCGAATCCACAGGGCTATCCCAGTACCAGCTGCTGAAGCCTCCATCGGGACAGACAATCATGATGCCGTAATGGTCTGCCAGTTCTTTAATATGGGGGGAATCCCTGACCCATCCATCGTAGCGTCCGCTGTATCCATGAAGTAGATAAAGCACCGGGAAAGCAGTTTGCCCGTCATAAGACCGAGGTTTCACAATAACGGTTTTGACATTTTTATGCATCTTATTGCTGAACACGTTCACCGTATCCACAGTGGCGGAGAAAACTCCTGTAGCAAAAAGAACAAACAACATGTAACCGGTTAATAATCTTCTCATTGTATCTTAGTTTACAGATTATAATCCCAAAGATACAAAAAACAGCATTGCGCCTTTCAATAATTTTGTTTTTACTTTGCCGGTTCAACCTTTTTCCTTCTACCGGTGTTAAAAAAAAACGGCGATAACAGACAGAACAAATGGGTTGGGTAAGACGTTTGACTATCAAGTATAACATTAAAAAAAACAGTTCTTATGGATATTCAATATAGAATCGACGAGAAAAACCTGGGTAGTTTCTTTATTGAGAAGGAGGGACGGCAGGTTGCGGAACTTGATTTCGAGATAAAGGACAACATTCTGAATGCTTATCATACGGGAGTTCGCCCCGAGTTGGAAGGTCAGGGAATTGCAGGCAGCTTATTCGACGAAATGGTAAAATATGCACGCAAAAATAATTACAAAGTCATCCCCTCCTGCTCTTATATCCTAGCTAAATTTCGCAGACATCCGGATGATTTTACGGATATCTGGCATCGCAACCAGGATGAACCGACAGGCGAGGCATGTGGTATTAAACCCGGGAAATAGGCAGAAGGAGAGACATTGCAAATTGAAATAGACCGAGAGAAGATGACCGGCAATCTATTATTTCGTAAAGTAAGTAGACTGGTGCTACAAAATAGACCGTCGGGTCGTTCTACAAATATCTCTTCTTGAAATATCTTTTGTTATGTAAGAACGTCCCGACGGATTTTTCGCATCTGTGTTCTGCGTGGATAACCTAAAAAAACATTTAAGCAATTTGCTCTTATTTCATTTTGAGAACAAGCGATGAACGACGATTGTTCACCCGAAGACACAAGAGATCCTGTTAAATATCAAGTATAAACGTTAACAGCTTTTACCGGAGCCATCGCGTGATATCTCAGTTCTTTGCATTTACTTATCCTCGACAATATGATATTGGGCCAGCCTGAAACAATTAAAAAAGAGGGTGCATCACACAATGTGA
>ENA-UOOI01004062-UOOI01004062.1-fermentation-metagenome-genome-assembly--contig:-NODE-4062-length-10102-cov-2.757440_pt1 | contig 10102 bp, 6 predicted proteins | sample MGYA00245779_ERZ724027 | MGnify/ENA primary metagenome ERZ724027 (study PRJEB28704, sample SAMN03018318) | fermentation metagenome | biome: anthropogenic terrestrial biome; feature: soil; material...
GAGCAGCTACCGCAGCTAGTACGACTGGCAGAGCAACATGGCCTTAGCCTATGGCATACGGATTGGGAAACCCATGACCTCAGCGTGCCGGCCCTCAAGGTTTCTCTGGAAAACGACACCCTGCGAGTCCTAACCGAACAGCCGACGGCTACCATGCTGGATGTGGTCTATGACGAAGAGGATCAGGAGTATAAGGCATATAATCCAATCGGTGAGTGGCCTGTCGTCAAGCAACTGCTGCAGGCCATGGAACAGGAGGCCTATGGGCGTGGCCTGCCACGAGTAGCAGTGTTACTCGCTGCCGATTCACCGCATCTGCAGCACATTCAACAGCTAGGCTACAGGTTTGCCAGAATCCAGGGCAGAAATGGGCTGGAAATGATTGATGGAATCACCATCTGGGAATATGACCTGACGCAAATCCCCACTTGCGCCCCCTAATATTGAAAGAACCCCGCAAACGCGCAACCAAGCGTCCGCGGGGTTTTTAAGCTGCTGTCAGTTATTTACTGTTACAAGTGTACGTCCCCGAGGTTCAGCGTCCCCTGCCTCAGCGGTTGAGCTGCAATAACCAGGTGCGGGCGGGAAGCAGCTCATTTCCTCCACCAAAGACAATCGCCTGACCGTTCCCGGTTGCCGCTACATGGTAAATAGCACTGTTTATTGCATCATCGGGCAACCATACTGGTGTAAGAGTTAGGTGTATGGTTGGCTCAATTTGCTCTACACTCAGCAGATCAAGATGAGTCCAACCCCGCTCGTATGGAACCCCTGTTGTTACTGCTAGGGTATCACCACTAACACGCACAAAATCATACAGATAGCGCTTGCTATTGATCGTGGTAATGCCGTTATCAGCCAAATTGACTGCTATAAGCAGGGCACCAGGGTCATCAAGGCCCTGATCGCTGCTCTTACGTTTATTTTGGCGCTGGAGAAGCAGCACTCCATCTAGCAAGGCAGTAGAATGAACCGGCTCCTGCAGAACATAACGCCGCTCCCCAGCCTCACTCTGATAGTGCACCGTAGTACTCCCGTCCTCATGAGCAACAGAGTAAATGTATGAGTCACCAGATACAAACAGAGAATTGGGTACTATCCTCTCCCCTCGCAGGCCTGTTGGATTGTCATACCAATGGCCAGTCCTGCTCGTTACTCCACAGAGAGTCCCGCCCTGTTCCAGACAGAACACATGACTATCAACTTGCAGGCCCCCATCGGTTTCTTGCGTGTTCTCTGCCGTAAAGAGCACTCGATTGCCGATCTGCCAGAGTTTCGGTATCTGGAGCGGATTGCCGGCCCTCCCCGTAAAGAGTGTTCTCCTTTCGTCGCCAGCAATGCTAACAATATGATAGTCAATCCCGGGGTGTGGTAAGCCGTACAGTTCTGCTGGAAAAAGGCAAACGTAATATACCCCATCCACAAAGACAATGCTACCAACATTGAAATCCTCGTCCTGAGCAAACTGCCAAATAGGTTCTGCAGTTTTGGTCTCCAGATTAAAAGCACGTAGTTTTCGCACTATCGGCTGGTAATCGCCGCTTTGAAAATGAAACCATTCCTTCTCGCAGACAAAAACCTTATCTGCCGATGAGCCGGAAATCCAGTCTTCCGTTTTTCGAGCCGAGTCTTCTATAAAGATGGCGATTGCTTCGGCTGAATAAGGGCTATGGATAGCATTGGCGTCCCGCATTAGCCTCCCTAACCCGCGCTCCAGGTCAGCGCTCGGTGTTGATAGATCAATGACATCCGCGTCGAACACAGACGGAACAGGGTTAGACGGCCGACTGCTACAACCGGCTAGAAAGCAAAGACAAATCGCTACTGTACAAACAACAAGAGCCCTACGCATCGTCATCATCCCCTATCGCTATATGGGGCCGTCGCACCTCCAAATGTTAACTGCAACATTGAAGGTGCACTTCGCTTTCGAGCCGTCTCTAAATGACTACTCCAGGGTTATTTCTACTTGGGCTTTGCCAGCGCGTTCGCCGAGAGCGGTGATGATTGCCTTGGTGCCTGCTTCTGCCTGCACCAACCACTCCACCTTTTTCTCGCCCCAGCCGGGTAGCTGGTCCAGCTCCAGTTTTGCTTTACCAGCAGGCACCGTGACGCCAGCCCCGGAAATGGTGGCCTTAACTGGCTTTATTGCATTCAGGCGGGTTGCCAAATCCGAGCCGTTGGTCGGGAGGTACCCTTGATTTACTACACCCGCACTGATGCGGTAAAAGCCTGGGCTAACGCATTCTACCTTAACCCTGTGAATGCCTACCTGCGGCAAGCTATGCGCATGCACTAGGGTAAACATGGCGTTATTGTGGCATTCGGCCTCCAAGAACTGCACCGGCGGGTTCTGGCGTACATATTTAGTTTTCCAACCGCCAATTTCTACAGGGCCAAGGTCGGGATGCTCAAACGGTGTCCAAACCACGAAGCCTTCACCGTTCAGTTCCCTATCATTCCACTGTAATAACTTCAAACCATCAGCTTCGAGCTCCTGCGGTGATTTCTGCCTATGGGAGAGGAAGTCTGTCTTCTCAATACCAGCCTGCTTAGCGACATTCCAAAGCTCCGTCGACCAGCAGAGAATGCCCTGATGCTCATAAACCCAGTCCATGAAAATGCCACCCATGGGGTTCTGTTTGTCAGCAGTAAAGCCATCGAATACTCCAACTTGCGGGTAGCCAGTATACTCCGTGCCGCGCTCCCAAATGGCCTTAAAATATTCTAAATCACGCCCGGGGAGCTTGTCATCGCTTTTGGTGCAAGGTGGCCGCAGGTGAACACCCCCGGCAGTGTGATAAGACATGGCTCCGGCAATGTTTTTCTTACTCAGCAGGAAATTGGCTACTGTGCGCGTTTCTGGCTCTGAAAACGGGTAAGGGCCAGCGCTGGGCTTGTTCATCCAGTTGGCGGGGGCATTGCGATTGATGTCTAGCCCATAGCGAGCTGGAGCTGGCTTCACTTCCACGCCATCAAAATTCTGAATGCGGCCTTCCATGTAAATGCGGTAAAACTCGCCTTCGAAATCATCGGGAGCACGGCGTATCATCAGGCGCGGGTCGAGCCCTGATATTTTCCATTCGCCATTAAGGTCCTGAACACGCATCTGCGTGATCACGCCATCGCCATTGATGTCTTCCGGATGGAGACCATCCTGATCTTCCTCATAGGGGTAGAGGCGAGTGCTGCTGCGCAGCATGGTTGGCGTGTGCAAGTATAACTCCGCTCCATCGATACTAACGCGCGGAACAATATAGAAGGCTTTGTTATCGAGTAGTGCGGTAACACTTGCATCGGCACCATAGTTCTCCAACAAGTAACTAATAGTATACAAAGCAACAGCTGACCCGGTTACTTCACCGGCATGGAAGTTGGCGTCGATATAATAGGCAGGCTTATCAACTGCTGGGCCGGTGGCCTCATTGGTAATTTCAATGGCATAGATATCTCGCTGCTCATAGGTCTTACCGATGGGATAGATTTTAGCAAGATTAGGGAATGCTGCCTGCCACTGATTTAAGAGCTCGAGTATCTCTGCATAACTATGATACTTAGCGGCGTTGTAATAGACCTGGGCCAAATCCATTCCTCCTTATCGTTTCTAGAGATCAAGTGTCTGGGTAACGACACCTGCTTTTTCGCTCCAAACGGTTACTGTCACTGGGCCACTGCCTTGAATCACCCAGCTGGCTTGCTGCTTGCCGAAACCAGGTATATGGCCTAGCTCTGTTTTCGTCTGGCCCGCAAGTAAGGTCTGACCTGCGCCAAGCTCTAAACGTGCTTCTACAGGTTTGGCTACTTTCAGCCGCAGGGCCATTTCCGTCACGTTAGTTGGCAGATAACCACTGTTTACAGCAACTAAGTGCAGGCGGTAAACATGATTGGCAACTTGTTCAGCCTTTAGCTGCTCTATCTGCATCAGCGGCGAGGCGACCGCATGGCGAATAGTGAACATAGCGCTACCGTGGATTTCCTCTTCCAACAGATGGCCCGGGATGTTCTGCCGCACGTATTTGGTGTTCCAACCTCCCAGCTCTACCAGCCCCAATTGGGGGTGCTGATAGAAATACCAGTTAATGAAACCAGCGCCACCCAGCTCCTGGTCATTCCAGGCGAGGATTTTCAGCTCATCACTGACTTGCTCTGCATAGGTACGCTCCCGCATGCCCTTGAAGCCGCCAGGGCGGTCACAGCCTGCCCTTTTAAGTACATTCCACAACTCTATTTCTAGGCCGAAAATACCTAGGGCCTCGTAGGCCCATTCGGGGAAACTACCGACTGTGAGCCGATTCGGATCCCAGAACTGCTGATATAAAGAATGAGTAGGCAGATCTGCCGTCTCTTCGCCCATACACTCCAATGCCTTATAAACCGCCAAATCCTGAGGGGGCAACTTCTCGTCGCTAAGATGGGCAAAGGGGCGGAGGAAAAGGCCGGCCGCAGTATGATAGGCTAGGGTACCAACGATGTTCTTGTGGGCCAGCATAAAATCGGCGACAGCTTTCGTTTCCGGCTCGCTAAAGGGGTAGGAGCCCGATCCCGTCTGCTTGTATTCTGGTGCCCAATTGGCGGCGAAATTGCGATTGAAGTCTAGGCCATAGGCAGGCTCAGCTAATTTGACCTCCACGCCATCATAGTTGTGGATAAGGCCCTCAGGAAAGACACGATAATACTGGCCGCCAAATTCATCCGGTGCTCGGCGTACCATGAGGCGTGGGTCCTGCTCGCAGACTTTCCATTCACCTACTGGATCGGGAACGCGCATCTGCAAAATCAAACCATTACCGTCAATATCTTGGGGGGTAAGCCCATCTGCCGGCTCTGCATCAGGATAGGGGCGCGGTGCCGAGCGTACCGAGTTAGGAGTGGTTAAGTAATACTCGGAACCATCCATGGAAATACGAGGCATGACGTAGATCGTCCGTGTGTCCAGTACATGAGTACACAAAGCATCTTGGCCATAACCATATAGTAAATATTGAATGGTATAAAGGCAGGCGGCAGAACCGGACACCTCACCTGCATGGGTATTGCCATTAATAAAGTAAGCCGGCTTATCGGCGGCCTTGCCAGTTGCTTGGTTAGTTAATTCTAGCACCCACTGCTGCCGCCCTTCTGGGCTTTCGCCTGCGGAAAAAAGGCGAGCCAACCCAGGGTAACTGGCCGCCCAACCCTCTAGTAATTCAGTAAGCTCGCTATAGGTATGGAATCGGTCAATACTGATCTTTTTCACATGAACACCCACTTTCACTCTAAACCTTAGTTCTTACTTTTACTTCAGCGGGCGTTCTCCTGCCACACGGCCAGAATATTTCTGTATGCGCAACAGAGCAATGCGTTGATAGTTCCCTACTTGCTGTTCAGAATGAGCTTTAGCGCCAGCTCTTCCGCCTGAGCAGCAGGCACCCATAGGTCGGGAAAGAAGCCGCGCATCTCTTCAAAGTGCTCGCCTTCAGGAAAAATACGCATTGTTTCCCCCAATTGCACCGGAATTAGGCTACAAGGCAGCTTAGCAGGCTTACCGGCACTACCTATAAGGCAGCCGCTAGTGTTATCCCCGACAAACAACACATTCTCTACATTGTGAAGCAGATCAACAAAACTCTCAGCCGCTGACGCGGTGTTTTTACCCATAAGGACTATAATTAAGTTATCGTTTCTTACAAAGGAATCTGGCTGTCCTTCGCCCACGGTAAGCCCACCACCAATCTCATGAGATCCTAGCACCTCTGTCAAAGTGTGCGGAGATACATAAAAGCGGCCTCCTGGAGCGCTTGGGTTTTGACAGATCGTATAGGAATTGCTAGTAACACTAGCCCCCGTGTAGGACTGTAGCCACTTATATGGCAGGGTCGCATTACCGCCTGCGTTGGAGCGCAGATCCAAAAATAGCATAGGCTCGTTTTTGAGCTTCTCTGCATAGGCTAAGAAAGCCTGCCCATCAGGGTCTCCCGCCTCGTCAAAGCCCATTTCTCTGGAGAAAAGCACGGGGACGGACTGATTCTTATACAGCTCCACAACAGCTTTTTCCCCGTCGGAACCTAGGCGAAATGGTATGGCGGAGAGGGTCTGAGTAGTACCGTCGTCATAATGAATTTTTAGATCCCCAGGCGTGAAGTCGGGGTTCACTTTGCGTTCTTGCATAGTACGTCTCGCTAAAACTATAGGGTAATAAACAATGCTCCCGTCGCTAGCAATGGAACGGCGGAATAGGGCCTCTAGGTCCTCATAACCATCAACAGAGACTACGCACTTGTTCCCCGTGACGGTCCGGTAGCCATTCTCGGTCTTCGCGAAGGCCACATCACGATAGTGGAAAGGAAGAACTTTTCCTGAAACTTGTTGGTCGGCGATGGTAAAATGCGCATCATCAATAAAAGAGAGGTTACTAACTAGTATGCTTGCCAGCTCATCCGGCGTCAGTGTTCCTGCCGCATCACAGGCCTCGAGAATTGCTGCCTCTCTGGCAGCATCAAAAACCTCATCCCCACCAAAGTATTCATAAAGACCGTATTTCGTCTGCAGGTAGTGAAACAGCACATTCACATCGTTCTTGGCTTGTTGTGCGGTAAGCACGCCGTTGGTCATGCTGCCAGCAATTTGGTAGTCCAATGTATATTTGGAAATATCTCTGGCCCAACGCTTTATTATGGCGGCCTCGTCTATCTCCGGCTTGACAATGGCTTTATGCTCCGCGTTTACCGTCTCAAGGAGAGTGAGCAACTCGTCGGACAATACGATGGGCCCGGTGGGTGGTTGCTCCCCAACAGGCGTGCAACCTGACAGCAAGAACAGGAGCACAACAAAGACGGTTAAGCGCGATAGAAGATGTTTCATATGTAGTCCCCCTTGTCCCCACTTCTTTTATTTGCTGGTAAAAAGCAGCTTTAGCGCCAGCTCTTCCGCCTGGTCAGCAGGCACCCACAGGTCGGGAAAGAAACCGCGCATTTCTTGGAAATGACCCCCTTCAGGAAAAATTCTTAGCGCACTACCGAACTTGACTGAGACTTGGCTGCAGGGTAGCTTACCCGATACACCGCCATCTAGCCCTACATAGCAGCCATAAGTCAAATCCCCTATAAATAGCACATTACCTACATTGTGTAGCAGGTCTACCATAGTTTCAGCGGCAGAAGCGGTATGCTTGCCAGTAAGGGCGATAAGCAGGTTGCCGTTCTCAACAAAGACGTCTGGCCGTCCATCTGATAGGGTTATGCGGCCACCGATGACACGTTCTGCAAGGTGTGACAGGGTTTTGTCTGAAACGTAGGATTCATTGCCAACATGTTGCGTAGTAGCGGGTATATAATCGATAAGATAAGAATTGCCAGTAACGTTTTTACCTGAGTAGGCGTGCAGCCACTTGTACGGCAAGGCCACATTCCCACCCATGTTGAGACGCAAATCAAGAATGACTACCGGCTCATCCTTAAGCTGCTCTGCATAGGCTAAGAAGGCCCGCGCGCACTGGTCTCCGGCCTCGTCAAAGCCCATTTGGCTTGAGAATAGCACGGGGATGCCCCGGTTTTCATAGAGCTCTATATCATCTCGATCATCATTGTGAGAACACCCATAGGGTTTAGTACGGAGGATTTGTGTGCTGCCATCAGCATATCTAATTGACAGAGCATCAGGCGTAAAAGGCTCCGCCCAAGAATTTTGCTCGGTGATTTCCGCTAGGACCACAGAGATAGAGCGGCGGAACAGGGTATCCAAATCCTCATACCCGTCAACTGAATTTACCCGCTTTTTGTCTTTTAGGGACTGATAACCGCCATCTACTTTCTCAAACGCCACATCGCGATAGTGAAACGGGTAGACGACGCTTGCACACAGCATGTCATCAACGGTGAAGTGAGCATCTTTAACAAAAGAAAAGTTCATCAGCAGTATGTCTGCTAACTCATCCGGCGTTAACGTTCCTGCCGCATCACAGGCCTCGAGAATTGCCACTTTGGCAACATCAAAAACCCCGTCCCCACCGAAGTATTCATAAAGGCCGTATTTCGTCTGCAGGTTGTAAAACAGCACATTCACATCGTTCTTGGCTTGCTGTGCGGTAAGCACGCCGTTGGTCATGCTACCAACAATTTGGTAATCCAAACTATACTTGGAGGTATCCCTGGCCCACCGTTCCACTATTGCGGCCTCGTCTATCTCCGGCTTGACAATGGCCTTATGTTCCGCGTTTACCGTCTCCAGTAGGGCAAGCAGTTCATCGGACAATACAATGGGCCAGGTGGGTGGTTGCTCCCCAACAGGCGTGCAACCTGACAACAAGAAAAGGAGCAAAACAAAAACGGCAAAGCGTGATAGACGATGTTTCATATGTAGAACCCTCCTCATATGCATCATATATATGTAGCTAAAGCTTGGCATATAGAACCGTCACAATAAGAAACCTGGGGCTTACGCACGAGCAATTTGGGGGGAAGCAATGGATTGCGGCTAAGTTCACCGAGCGGCGAATACTACTTTCCGGTAAGCTTATAGTAAAATCGTTTGGGTTGCGTATGCAGGCACCATTGCACTTTCTTGATTCTTACGAATAATATACTGTAGCTCCACAAGAATTACAAGCAAACTCGTCATTTGCTTCTTTTTATGTTTCGCCCAGGGAAGTGATTGCGTTGACATAATATCCTAAAACAGGTATGGTGGATTTGGCTGGAATATATCTGTAATATCTCATCATGTGGCGACCAAAAATACTCTAATCGTGTTTATAAAATCGCCAATAGCTCGATTGGTGAACTAGAGGAATGGGCGGGAGAAATCGTATGAGCCAGAAGAAGTTTAAGACGAAAATCGTTCGAGTAATGCTAGTGGTCATTACTCTATGTCTGCTCATTGTTGCATGTTCTTCGTGGAAGGGTAATCACCGTCTGAGTGTCGACCAAATGCTTGCCGATTTTGACTATTTATCAGAAGTCCTACAACGCAACTATCCCTATTTTGAGGCTCTGGAGCGAATGTCGGGCTATAATTGGCTCGCCACTCTAGACACATACCGTGCCCGGATTCGTAGTGCAAAGAACGACATGCATTTTATAAGTATTTTGGGCGATATTCTTGGCGACTTTAATCAGGGACATACTGGGCTTGTGACTCCCGACTTTTATGAACTTCTGCTGGACTCTTATTCAGCAAAGACCGATGAATATGACCTGCATCGGTGGGTCGATATTCTACAGAAGCCCACGGTTCAACACAGATATTCTTGGTGGGCCAAAAGAGATTCTGGCCGGGTTGTTCGAAAAGGCGGGAACGTTGCAAGCGGGTTTAGTTGTAATATATTAGAACCTGACCGAATTGCTTATATGCGGCTGAGGCACTTTCTTCCCGCTTATATTGATTCCGATAGAGAGGAGATAATGGGGTTCCTATCCAGGATAAGATCCTTTCCGTTCTTAATTATTGACATTAGAGGTAACCCCGGAGGATCGGATTTATATTGGGAGGGGAACATCGTTGCACCGCTAATAGCAGAGCCGTTAAAGTATACTACTTATAGCGTGGTCACTGGCGATGAATACGGCCGCTCTTTTATTAGGCAGGAAATCAAACCGGTTATGTTGTTACCAGGAGGCTTGCACTATCCACCCGAGGTTGGGAAGAGACTGTCCTTCTTTATAGAGGAGGAAAACGTAATCAACCCACGGGATTCAGTGGGTTTCGATGGTGAGATCATTCTGTTAGTAGATAACCAGGTTTTCTCTTCAGCCGCTACGTTTGCGGCCTTCGCACAGCTCACCAACTGGGCTACTGTAGTGGGTCAAGCAACTAAGGGGGACGGCATAAGCATGGATTCGATACTGCTATCCTTACCAAATAGCGGGCTAGTTATCAGGTTCCCCGTAGCAATGGGACTGAACCCCGATGGAAGCTCCAATCTCGAAAGGGGGACTGTCCCAGACATTGTCATTCCTAATGACGAGGATAGTCTGGCGGTAGTGCTTAGGAGCATTAAGGAAGAATGATCTGGCGACTAAGAGGGCCGGCGTAAAGGTAGATCTGCAGTCAAAGTTAGAGGGAGTCGCAGGGTCATAACACTGCATCGCCCTCTTTTTGCTTAAGCTCGGGCAGGACAGGGGGCGGA
>ENA-UOOI01004064-UOOI01004064.1-fermentation-metagenome-genome-assembly--contig:-NODE-4064-length-10099-cov-10.670151_pt1 | contig 10099 bp, 10 predicted proteins | sample MGYA00245779_ERZ724027 | MGnify/ENA primary metagenome ERZ724027 (study PRJEB28704, sample SAMN03018318) | fermentation metagenome | biome: anthropogenic terrestrial biome; feature: soil...
CACTTTTAACAGATTCCTTTAACTCCTGTTTAAGTTGTTCAAAAGTTCCGTCAAGTTGTTCCCCGCCTGCCTCCAAATTATCCATTTCCATACCTACTACATTCGTAGGCATACCTGGTCTATGAAGTGGTGTCCAGTCAATACTCAAAGGATTGTATCCAACTACATTTACCCCGGAAGTATCCCTTTTTATTTTTGGATAACCAAATATACTGACCTCTTTAATTCTCTTGGTTCTTATCCACCTCTTAAGGTCAGGTGCTGCTGCATCAACTATTCCTCTGAAATACGCCTTATTGTCTTTCATCTCTGCCCCTATCCAGTGTGTTACAGGGGTTTTGAATTCATTAGACAAGTTCTCTGGTTTTTGGTGTCCTAAAAATCCACTCAATGTATTTTGATTTACATAGTTTACTATATCCTGCAGGGCTTCGGATTTGTAATTCCATCCCCTCTTACTTTTAGCAGCAGGTATTTCAACTACTACTTCTAAAGGATCTTTGTCCATTGATTTCATTAAATCCACATCTACTCCAGGAGCTGCAGAAATAGTACCCGGCTTTATTTGAGATATGCTTGCATTTATAGGATCTATCTCTCCATAAACTTCACTATCCATCTCTCCTATAGGTTTATATAAGAACATTGTTTATCACCTACCTGTTTTTATATATCTATTTTCCTTTTCCACATACATAGGCATAAATTAAATATATTAATTTGTATCCAAGCCTCTGCATATCTCTTCCCGTTTTCCTCATACTTTGTTATATAATGATGCATGAATTTCACCTCATTTTTTGTTTTTAAATTTTCAACCAAATAATCCTGTGGAATACAATAATGCCTTTATTATGTTATCAGCCATGTCAAATAATATTGACGTTAAGTAAAACATAGCTCCTAATGTAAAATAAGGGATAGTACTTCTCAAAGCTCCTTTAGGTTTTCCAAAATACATATCTCCTAAGTAAATTAGCAACATTAATATAAAAACTAATATAAATCTCAAGCCTTAAACCACCTACCTTTTTATTGAATTAAGTCCATTCATCAATTTATCAGTAAATTACTCCATACATTTATTTACATCTGTTTGTGATGTAAGACATATTTCTTGATCTCCAATAAGTTTATAAGGAAAAAAGCCAACATTTCTATTTTCAGTACATTTTGTAATTGCTATGGCCTGTATATCAGATAAACTAACACAAACAATTCCTTCTGTATCTTTAAATTCATAGCCTGAATGAGTCTCGCCCTGTTTGACCTTTTTAAAATACTCTTTAAGTTCTATTAAATCAGCTTCCTTTGCAGTGCCTCCTATACTATTCCCACCATTCAACCAGATTGTATAATCTTTCACCCTTATTCCTCCTTAATTTTAGGCATAATAAAAGCACCTACTATTTTACTTAGTAAGTGCTTCCTAAATAATTTCTATTTCTCTAACAATCTCACTTAGAGATTTCCCATTAAAGAATGGATCTTTTAATAATATATCTACGTCATTGTAACTTTTATTAGCATCACCATACGACATTGAAATATTGTCATGACTTAACGGAATAATTGAACCATTCACATTATTATAGTTAAACTCTATATCCTGTGTTAGTGACAATATTAAATCTCTAATTGATTGTGCATTCATAAACATCACTCCAATATATCCTTGTGAATTTTCCTTTCCTTTTCGGTTAATTCTCTGGCAGGTCTTCCAACTATTTTTCCATTTTCCCAAATAATATCATGTGCATGTTCTCCATTTTTGCCATACGGGTGCATCTTAGGGTTTCCGTGATTAGTTGGATTTATTTGTGTTTTCATTTTCCCCTTATCATCATATATAGTCCTATTATTAACTTTGCCATCCTTACTTAACTTATCTATAACAGAATTAGGTGTAGTTTCTGCCGGAATCTTACCTTTGCTATCTACTCTTTTAATACCATTATAAGGTATTTTACTGATATCATCAATATACATGGAAGATTTTTTATAGACATTTTGATACCATCTCTCAAGTCCTGGCTCACTTCCCGGATTCTTATTCCACCTTTTAAGCCTGTCAACAAAATCACCGGGGTTTTCATTTACTGTAAGTGTTATGCAGAGACAATTTGGGTGGAAGGGATATGCTGGAGCTTTATCAACTGGGTAACATCCAATTCCTAGTCCATAACCATCAACACCGCATATCTGGTCACATATATCATATTTAGGGTGAGAACCTGACAATATAAACTTTACTCCACTACATGAAGGACTTACCATAGCACTTTGAATAGTAGCCTCGCCATATGCAGCAGTCATTTCCGTTCTTGCAAGTCTTAAAGCTTCATAACATATATCTTCAGGGACCCTGGTTCCCATTCTTTTCATCATGTTAGGATATTGCTTTACCAAGGTTTTTTTGCCGGTTTTCACATACTTCTCAAGCATCCTGGCTGTCTTTACGCAGTCTTGCCCTTCAGCTACTGCACTCTGGATTATTTGGGTCATATCCTCCCTGTATCTCTTTGACTTTGTCCATATCCTGTCTGAAAGATATAAACCCTTATGCGACCTTGCCCAGCATGTTTCTATAGCTCTTACATTTGCACTATAATGTAAATTTCTAACATCTGATACTACTATTTTAGATACTCCAGCTTCTTGAACTACTTTAACATCTATTGCCTTTGCATATTCTGTAGCTGCATCTGCATTCGCCTTGATATATTTTTCAAGATTCATAGTGAGCTGCCCTTCCAATTTATCCTGCTGTTTCTTAAGAGTAGTAATGAGAGTTTCCAGTTGTCTTCTCCTAATCTTAGAGGTACCTTCTTTTTTAAGCTCATTAGATATATCCTGGACAAGCCTTACGTATAATGCTCTTATTTCAGTTTCATTATTCAATCTCAAATTTATATATTTTTTTCTGGCCATAAGTGCCCATGTCTTGTAATCGCCAGCTGTCTTTTTAAGCTCGTCTATCTCCTTACTCATTTGCAGTACCCTCCTGAGTACTTAGATTATTTATCTCATCATCAAGCTTTTTCTTTTCATCATCAAGACCACCTGAATCCTGCATCCTGAAATTAAGCATCTTGTCTTTGATAATCTTTTCTCTCTCGCCAACTATCCCCTCATCATTCGATATATAATCATTCATGGTATCCACAAACTTAGCTAAGAAATTAGAAGCAGACTCAACAGAGGTAAATCCTCCTGTAAGTGCAGTTTCAAGGGCGGTTGCAATATAATTAAGGGTTTCAGCACTCTCTTTATTGTCTTTAGGAGTAACTTCATCCCATCCAAGAGTTACATCATATGAAGTAAAATTACCTCCTGCAGATTGAGCAGACATTATGAGTACCATTCTTGCAAGCATACGCCATTGTTCGGTGAATTGTTCCCTCTTACGCCTTATCTTGTTAGCCATAATAGGCATCTGTTCTTTAACACTGGCAAGAGCACTTGGAGTATGTACACCAAATACAAATTCAGGTACCTCTGATACATCTACAATACAATAAAATAAGAGGCTCAAAAGTACCTTCGCATCTCCTGTGGCACTATTAACCTCTATAAATCCTGCATCTTCATCACTTGTCATAAATAAAACTTCATGTCCATCTAAATTTATTTTTCCGCCATCTTTTGAAAACTTTTCTGGATCTTCTATACCAAAGTTATTGGAAAGAAATTTCTTTACATCCTTAAGCTTTAATTTTAACTTCGGAGTACTATGCATCTTACTTCCCTTAAGAGCATGAAGCATAACATCATGATAAGCCTTTAATAATGGTTCTATAGGCTCAATATCACTCTGTCCATACTTTAGTGTTTCATCAGGTTCATTTTTAAAATGTACTATAGGAATAAAACCCCAAGGATTAGGTATTGTACCTGCTTGTATTCCTTCTGGTGTATCTCCAGTTATTTGTATCGTTCTCTCCGTTGCTGTTATGGCTTGTGTAATATCACATTTAAATTTGTTGCCCTCTATGTCCTGCCATTCCTGGTGGCTTTTTAAAATATATGCTGTTGGTTCTCCTGTGGTAGGGTCAAGTAATATATCTTTAATCTGCTCTGGAGGAATGAAATTATAAACCAATCTATTAGGTTTATCAGGGTATAGTGGATTTAATACTTCTTCCCTTGTAATCCATACATAACTATCTCCAAGCTTCAAAGCATCAGTATGTGTCTTAAGCATATTAGATGTGTTATCCAGTGCAAAATCATCAAGTATTTCTTGTGCTGATTCATCTTCACAATCAAAATGAGGTACTCCCATAAAACCTACAGTGGAATTTATTATAGGCCTTACAAAAGGAGCACCTAATTTATAGTCGTCATTATTATTCTGGTATAACTGTCTTGCAAGCTCATAATCTACCTGTGAACTATCTAATTGATATGTACTTGTAGCAGCTCCGCCAGATATACGCATCTGTTCACCCTTTGGATTCAGTAGTTTCAATCTTACACTTTTAATAAAAGACTTTAACCCCATATTCTCACCCCTTTCAGTAAAGATAAATCACTATTGCCATTTTGAGCAAATGAATATATTACTGCATCTGCACAGTCTGGAGATTCCCCTATCCTTTTTTTCATTTGTTCCTTTTGCTCAAGGTCTATCCTGCCTTTTGAGTCAATTTTATACTTTCTATTCGACAGCTGCTTAATGAGCTTTTCATTATTAGGAAGTTCTATAGTATGCTCCTTGCCCTGAACAAAATTAGTAAAGTTTTCTTCAAGAATATCCCTCATATTACCCCACATCTCTGCAGATTTATCTGAATAATGTTCATCATCATCTGCCTTTGCACCATTTTTAATAGGGATAACCTCATAGCCAAGCCTTTCCTGTCTTATAACTTCATTAAGCCTGTCAGTCACTCCACCGCCTAATCCATCATCATCAACTTTAATTTTAACTTTATTAATCTGATGGTATTCATTCTTAAACTTATCTACAGCCCTCAATATATTTCCACTTGTCTCCATAGTGTCTTTCTTACTGTATTCAAGCAGTGGAAATACTTTATTGCCTATTCGTGGAGCCATAACAGTATTGTCATTACCAAACCTTGCGATATCAGCACCTAGATTAAAAGTAAAGCAGTCTTTTATGCTCACCTTTGTACTTGTGGCAGTTTCAGCATATTCAAGTGGAATAAGAGCATCAGATTCCCCTTTAGGAAATTCTCCAAGAACTCTAACCCTGTATACGTCACTATCCTCAAGGTACTTTCTTTTAAGCATTTCAATATTATCTTTTGATGTTCTAGGACTGTCCAAAGATGACACCTTGAATGTCCTGTATAAATCCCTGTCTCTGTTGTGACTATCATAAAATGTTCCACTGGTTCTTGTAGGGTTCCCACACATAAGGAGTTTATTTTCATACCCCGAAAGGGTACCAAGTATAGCTTCCATAATTGGGTCAGAAACACCGGAAGCTTCATCAACAACAAAGAGCATATAATCCTCATGAAATCCCTGCATGTTTTCAGGTTTAACAGCTGTCCTTGCTGTAGCCCACCATCTCTCTTCATAGCCTTTCATGTATACCTTGGTTTTTGTCCATTGTAAAAGCCTGTCGACCATACTGCCAGATAACCACTTTGATATTTCTGCCCAAAGTACATCATAGAGCTGTTGTCTTGTAGGTGCTGTGGCTATAACTTTTGGAAATGGCCTTGTGCATAGATACCAGGTGACAGCTATACTCTCAAGTCCTGTTTTACCTACTCCCTGACCTGACCTTACACTTACTTTTGCATTTCCGGCCAATGCCATAAGAACATCAGACTGCCATTTGTCAGCACGGAATTTAAGCATATCTTCCGCAAACCACACAGGATTATCCCAATAGTTATCTAGTAAAGCTATCAATTTTTTATCCATTTTCACCACGTCTCTTTGATGCTATTTCTTGAATCTTATCAGCCCATGTCTTGGCTTCATCATTTTTATCATCTCCTTTAACCTTCTCAATCTCAGCCCTAAGTTTTTCTCCTTGGAGCTTCTTATACTCCAATTCAAGTTTTGTCTTCTCTTCATCAGATAACAGATTACTCAATTTAGATAAAATCTCCATAGCTTTCATCTTATCGGCAAGTTTGAACTTGATTCCGTCTTTTCCTTCTGACACTTCTGTTATTATGCTCGTATCTAAATCTATACTATCTTTCAAATCAACATAACTGTATTCATTTATTTTTTGTTCTCCAGTATTAGGGTCTATAATAGGAATATACTTGCCATCCTTGTCTTTAGTCCATTGGGGTACTTTTTTCTTTCCAAATTCAAGATAATCACCTATATCTGAAAAAGCAATATCTTTATACTGTTGAATTAACCCTCTTTTAAGAAATTCCTTGTTTAACTCTGATTCCATTAATTTATCAATTTGGCTTCTTACCTTAACATTTCTTAACAATCTATTACCACATATCATTGCTGTTTCATAGGCACATTTATACACCTTTTGATATGCTTTAGTAGCGTTTTGCCTTTTAGCATATGCAACACAAAAAAGCCTTTGTTTATCAGTAAGTTCAGGATTTTCTAATACCTCTTTTACCTCTTCCACAATAGACTCTTTTTTTAAATCACTATTATTATTTTTTCGTTTGGAACGTTCCATATTCTTTTGGAACGTTCCATTCAATTTATCATCCCATTTATCTTTATTCTTCCAACCTCTTATGGTACCGGGTGAAAGATTCACCATCTCCGCAATCTTTATTAAATCAATATTTCCACCATGTTCCTTGTAAATCTCAAATGCTTTATCCCTATTCGGACTTCTCTGTCTCGGCATCTCTACATTGTCACCACCTGCCTATTCGTTTTGTTTTGGGGATGAAGAAAGAGTCCTGTTGGGGCCTCTTCAAGGTATTCTTTACATTTAGTTTTTATCAAATTATGTCATTAAATTCATTCGGATATTTTTTTACTATTTCATAGCATTTATGTATAAAATCAAGATAACTTTTTAGCGTGCCTTGCTTTAATCCATTTAAAATATCTGTATCTGTTTTTGAATTTGTCTTTTTGCCTTTCAATTCTGCTTCACCAGCTCCACTCTGAATAATTGTCTCATGTATCGCCCAACCCTTTTTATCTTTTGAAATTCCAATATGATAATCTGTGTCTTCATCTCTACCCCAATCATTAATTTTTCTTGTTTTACCAGGATCACTCATAAAATATATCATCATTTCTTTTGAATATCCATTGACACAACTACTTAATTCATCAAAATTTTTTAGGCCGACTTCCCTTACTCTTGATATTAATTTTATCATATCATTTAAATAATCCATAATATCATCTCCTCTACCTTATATTTCTACAAAAGGAGCCAATATCCTCTAAATTTCATTTGCTATTATCCGACTTATTTCTTACTTAATTAGCGAGTTTATTTTATCAAATAATTTTGAAGCTCTTTCTAAAGTTTCAGTTCCTATTTTATCATCAAACTTTACTTGATTTTTTAGCAAATATACTGCTGGCTTGTAATGATTAAAATGTCCTTCATATAAATTTCTTTCTTTAAAATATTTTTCTATTCTTTTTATTAATCTAGGTATATTATTGTCTAAATCACTAATGCCGATATTTAAATTATATGCTCCATTAACCAGATTAATATAAAATTCATCATCGAATAAATCTTCAATATCGGCACTACTTTTATCTACAAATTCATTAACCTTTATTAAGTTACTTTCCTTTAAATATGAATTTGATATAAGTTTACCAATTCTCTGCATATCTTTTTTATCAAAATCAATTAACACTGCTATATTTAACTGATTCGCCCCAAGTAACGTTACAAAAGTTGAAACCTTATCAGCCCCACCTACAGGAGTTATTACCCATTTTTCATCTAATTTGTCACTTAACATATCATTTAATATTTGTAAATATAATAAATCAGAAGGCCCCTCTACTAATAAACAATTAGGTCCTATAAATAAAGTTTGTATTAAATCATATCCCAATGCGGCTTGAAGTGGAAAAACTGTATCTTTATTATTCTTCAATATATCTTCACTAACTACAGTTCCCTTCTTATCGACATCTTCAACTGTTCTTACAGATTTAAGATTTAAAGGATTAATCATAAAAGGTGAATGCGTAGTATATAGCACTTGATATTTTGGAGCTAACCTTTCATCAATAAATCTCAGAAAATCCCCTTGCGCCTTGGCGTGGAGACTTAATCCTGGTTCATCCAATAATAATATTAAGTTTTCGTTTTTATTTTCTATTTGTGAAAAATAAGCTAAAAACGAAAAAAACCATACAAAGCCCTTAGATCTATTATCAAAAGACACAGTAACTCTATGTTTATTATTTCTTATTCTCACGTGTAATATTGGTCCTTGATCTAGAGGAGGTTGAGCCCCAATTTCAGGTTGTGAAATGTCAAAGTGTATTTCTAATTGCTTATTTTGGCTCCAAAATTCAAAAACTTCATCAGAAATATTTATGGACGCTGCCTCCATATCCGCCTTTAAATTTTCGTATTTTTGTTGGATTTCAAAATCCTCGAGTTCCACACCTGCCATTTCCAATAAAGCCAAAAATGTTTTTTCTGAACCGTCTAACGTAGCTGGATTATTTATTTTCTTTTGTTTTAGATTTGGTACAGAAATTTCTCCTTTCATAATATTGTAATCATCAAAATAAACAAACTTTGGTAAAAAATTGTTTATATATGAATTAAATATATATGTGTTTAAATTAAAATTATACTGATTAAACTTAGTTTTCAAAAATGCACTAAACTCTTCTAATTCCGAACTATTATCTTTCGAATTCTGTACCTTGCCAAAAAGTTCTTCTATACTGTTACAGTCATACAAAGATTTTTTCACACTGCCATCAACAATACTCGAATTATCAATTAAACTTTTTACTGCTATCTGTTCACTTAAGTTAACTGTGTAATATAAGACATTATCATATTTCTTGGTAATAGTTATCTCTTCTGACTCTAATATATTTTTGTCAAATTCATCTTCGATATTGCATATTTCATTTTCATTTAATTTAAACACTCCAGTAACAACTGTTGCTGGTTCGGTATCATGTATCTTTTTATACTTAGAGTACCCTTTTCTTGGATATTCCATAATCAAATTGAATTTTTCTCCATCATATGGATTTAATTTCTTTAATGCACTTAGGAAAGCAGTTTTCCCTGACTCATTTTTACCAACCAGACATGTACATTTATCAATATTAACCCAACCAGAATCATCAATACTTTTATAATTTTCTACCTTAACCTTCAATAACTTCATTTACAATCCTCCTACTTTGTATAAAACAATATACATAAACTATTACTTTTCATAGTATTGTGTATATTCGTCAAAATAGTGGAATTTCCTCTAAAATATATCAAATATTTATTCAATCACTTTTGTCTTATTAATTACAATGATATCTTTCTTGTTATTTTCTACATATCTTCTCATAGTATCAACATTATAAAACGGTTTTGCTTTACGCCCTTCTTCATCTGAATAAATAAGCCAATATTTTATATTTGTATTCATAATATACTCTCCTCATTTACATTTATATTTTTATTGCATTTAGATAACATATCTTACATCCTATGTAGATTATATTAAATTATTACTACCTCACCCTCCTAACAGCACCCTTGACCCTCCTGTAACACTCATGCCGCATCAATTTTTCTATATCAGAAAAGGAGAGGTATTCGCCTCTCCCTGGTTTATCTTTATTTAATTTTTTATCCTGGTTAAGTTTTTCTTTCAGAAGTTCCCTTATCTTCATACCTCTCACTTCCCTTAACTTATTATTATATGCACTAACCTCCAAAGTTATCCACAGGTTATGCACATTATCCACAATATTCCATTATCTAAATTCTATACTATAAAAAATAAGCACCCTAAATTACAGGTACTTATTTTGCTATTATTTAAACTTTATTATAAGGGTGTGGTATATAACTTATGATAGTTGCATTTAAATTTATAGTGCCCTGCAACTACAGACACTGGCTTAAATTTATATTTAGTGGGAACCTAATTTATAAGCCATTTTT
>ENA-UOOI01004065-UOOI01004065.1-fermentation-metagenome-genome-assembly--contig:-NODE-4065-length-10098-cov-11.648213_pt1 | contig 10098 bp, 13 predicted proteins | sample MGYA00245779_ERZ724027 | MGnify/ENA primary metagenome ERZ724027 (study PRJEB28704, sample SAMN03018318) | fermentation metagenome | biome: anthropogenic terrestrial biome; feature: soil...
AGCCATCTTTTGGTGGGAACAACAGGACTCGAACCTGTGACCCCCTGCTTGTAAGTCAAGTGCTTACTCGATCACTAAACAAGTCTTCACATAATTTGTCCATCAGAAAGAACCGTTGTTAATCTGCGGCTCTTTCTTTTTGTTTGACTACCACGGACAAAATGTCCGACTTTTGAAAGGAGCGTGTAGCAATGACAAAAAAGGCAAAAAACCTTGTGACCGTCAACCGTCCGCATTGTAAATCTTGCGAGTAAGAAAGGACATGCAAAATGGAAAAGACTTTCTATCTTGTCAGCCTCTGCTTCGGAAAGCAGAACAAAAACGCTTTTAAAATTTACCGTTATCATGGTGAGCAAAGGTTCACATCGAAGCAAGGATGGCGGTTCCTCAACGCAAAGGGGAAAAAGGACATGGTGCTTGAGGGACAGCTTCCGGCTTCCGCAACAATCGACTGCTATTGGGACATTATCAAAAAATATAACCTGCCGGAAAAGGCTTGTAACCGCTACTGTACATTTGGCTATCTTTAAAGATGCAGGAGCCGAGTCATGATTAAAATCAGAATAACCGGTTTGCCAGGCGAAATCGAACGCTTTCTGGCGGAATTCAAAGAACATTTTTTTGTGCTGCATGAATCGAAGCCCTGCAAAAACAGCAACAGCAGATTTGTACGGAAGTATATTGACGTACAAAAAGATGATAAGGAGCATAATTAGCCATGAGTAATATAATTGCGGTATCACTAGAAAAGGGCGGCGTCGGTAAAACGACCACAGTTCTGAACATCGGTGCGGGCCTCGCGCAAGTCAGACAAAATGTCCTACTTGTCGATCTTGACCAGCAAAGTCACCTATCACGTTGGCTGGAGTTTGAGCAGGACGGCAAGCCAACGATCAGTGAATTGATTTATCAAGAAGTATCCAATGTCCGTTCCAACCAATACAACGACTTCATACGTCACAATGAAAAAGAGAACGTCGATTATATCCCGGCAAACAAAATGCTGGGCGGTATTTATGCAATTCTCGGGGCTGACGGAGAAAGCAATACCGTTCTATCCCGGATTTTCAAAAACGATTTCTTCCGCAAATATGATTATATTTTGTTCGACTGCCCGACGGCCGTCGATAACCTCCTCGTATCGAACGCTTTGCAGGCAAGCACAAAGCTTCTGATGCCGGTCCAGGCGGAACTTCTCGCGTATGAAAGTGTACCGGCGATGCTTCGGCGCTACATAGCGATCAAGCAGACGAATGACATTCTTCCTTATTTGCAAGGCATCCTCGTTACTATGTTCAGCGGTCGAACCAATATGAGCAACGACGTGTTTAAAAAACTGACCGAGAGTTATGGAAACCTTGTGTTTCCCGAACCGATCCCCATGTTACAAGAAGCCCGTAACAGCACGGAAACCCGGTCGAGCCTTGTAACGCGAAAGAGCAGTAAAATCGGCCAGTCGTATATGGCCGCAGTAAAAGAAATTTGTCGGAGGGATAAAAGATGATCCCAACACAGAAAATTCCTTCGCTTCAGGAAGCATTATCCGGTACATTATATGGGGCGGTGAAACCGGACGATAAACGGATCGTTATGTTTGATCCGTGTGATCTTATTGAAATTGAGGACCAGCCCTTCCGTCCATATTCTCGGGAAAAGCTGGAAGAACTCGCGGAAGACATCAAGGAAAGAGGCCAGCTGAATCCTTGCACCGTCCGGAAAAAGGATGGCCGATATTATGTCCTTGCCGGGCGGAATCGAAAAAAAGCCTGTGAGCTTGCGGGAATCAAAGTGGCCTGTATGGCAATTGAGTGTGACGAAGCCACGGCAAAATTAATTTTGGTCAACAGCAATCTAAACCAGAGGCAGGAACTTCTCCCTTCCGAAAAGGCTTTTGCATATAAGATGCAAAAAGAAGCTTACGAGTCAAAGGGTCAGAAAAAAACGGCAGCGGCGGTCGCGGAACAAAACTCCGAGAACGTGAAGATGATCCAGCGCTATATCAAGCTAACGTATCTATCAAAGACACTACTGGATATGGTCGATTTTGGAAGGCTACCAGTGATGGTTGGCGTGGAACTGTCCAATATGACTTCGGACGATATGACCGTAATTTCTACATATTTACAAGCCCATCCCAATATCCCGGTCAGCGTAGAACAGGCCAATGAGCTTCGCCGCCTTTCTCCTGTTACCGAAACGGAACTGGACCATTTCTTTTTTCCAAACGAGAACAGCACTGAAATTGACAGCAGACCTAAAACAGATAAAAAGGAAAAATCTGTTACTTCGGTTTCGCTGAAAATCAAGGACTTGGAAGCGTTGAACTGCAATTTTGACTTTACCGGTGCCTCAAAATCCGAGATTAAAAAATTTATTTTGAAAAGTTTGGACTGTTATTTCCGTAATTGCTAATACTTCGTACATAAAGAAGGATGCTGTACCAAAAATCCCCACCTTTACCTGGCGGGGATAACATACTATTTTTTGGGATTGCCGTATTCTCGATGCATCGCGGATTTGGTAATAATCCACTGCTTTCCAAACTTCTGTACATCAACACCGTGTGTCAGCTTACCGTACTGGATAGCCTTTCGCAGAGTGCTTTCGTTCAAGCCCCAGAGATCGGTTGCATCCCTAAAGGACAGCAGATCGTCGAACGGCGTAGCAATGGTTTTACCGTTATCCCACAGTTCCTCACTCTCAAGATCGATGTTTTCGTTCCATGAAATGCCATACCCGCCGGCATCCACTTTTACGCAACCGAATAATTCCGGCGTGTTTTTCAGGGCTTGGAATGCCGGCCATTTTTCAAACAATGCGGAAACATCGTACCGCTTTGTGGTCCCTTCTGAAAACTGTACCAATAGTTTGAAATTCTTTTCCGGAATAACGGATTTTACCTTATGAAACATATCCATCCTCCTTTGCAGGCGGCAAGTCCGCCCATTTTATTCGAGCGGCGGCAATGTTGTAAACTCTTGGGTATTCCAGATGCCAAGCAGTTCTTTTCGGTTTATACTTATCCACTCACGAACCATTGAAAGAGCCTTCGGTGGAAGGTCTCCTTCGAGCATCTCACCAGTACGAATATCGATCACACCAACATAGTCTCCGTAAATCGCATGCAGGTGGGGCGGGTTGTGCTCCTTTTGCGAGAAATACATCTTGATGATGATCCCATAGAACCTCGCAATTACAGGCATCGGTTTTACCTCTTTTCTCTGATTCCATTATATCACGATACCGTGATTATGTCAATAACTTTATCTCCACTCATATGAAAAAAGAGCACCGTCCCGTTGCTGAGACAGTGCCCCTTTTTTATTTGATAGCCTTTAGAACCTCGTCCACCGTTTTTCCACTTGCCTTTATTTTAGCAGATAACTCGAGTAGTTCCTGCTCTTGTTTCTGTTTTAAAAGGTCATCCCTTTTGCTTTCTAACTCGTCGATTTTTTCCTGATAGTTCTCGAGTCGGGAGTTAATCTTTTCCAACTGCTCATTGATTGCATCTTGAATTGTTTTTTTCTTACCACGTGGCAAAATAAATCACCTCTGTTTTTGATTATTATATCACGCCATTTAAAATCGGCAAGTCGAAAAACTAAGACTATGCGAGAAAACAAGAGTTCTATATGATAATCGTAAACCACAAGATATTGTGCTTTACGTATAGCAAATAAAACAGACAAAAAGGCGCTAATTTGAAATATCGGCAAATTTCCGTGTTTGACATTTCAACACCATTTAGGCGGTACTGAATTATACAAAACGATAGTTTCGGACAATATCATATTTTTTCTTTTAGAGGTGATATTTTGCTAAGACTAAATCGCTGCTACTGCGCGGACGCCCTCTCCGGGCTGAAACAGCTTGAAACCGGGAGCGTTAATTGTTGCGTCACTTCCCCGCCCTACTACGGTCTGCGGGATTATGGGATCGATGGGCAAATCGGGCTTGAATCAACACCCGAAGAGTACATATCCCGCACGGTAAGCGTTTTCCGAGAAGTCTGGCGCGTTCTGCACGATGATGGGACGCTCTGGCTGAACATGGGCGACACCTATGCAGGCTCCGGAATGGGCGCGGCCAACTATCCGAACAAAACTGGCGAGAAGCAAACAACAAACAAAGGCAGCATATCTACAACCGGTCGCGCTGGGTTGCGGTTCGACGGTATAAAGCCGAAAGACCTCATGGGAATGCCGTGGATGCTTGCCTTTGCACTTCGGGCCGATGGCTGGTATTTACGGCAAGACATAATTTGGGAAAAGCCTAACCCCATGCCGGAAAGCGTCCGGGACCGCTGCACAAAATCCCATGAATACATTTTTCTTTTGAGCAAACGACAGCGGTATTATTTTGACGCTGCGGCCATAGCGGAACCCGTTGCGGAAAGCACGGTTGAAAGGCTTAATCAGGATATAGGCAATCAGGCCGGAAGTTCGCGAGTGCCGGGAAAAACAAACGGCCCCATGAAGGCCGACGCTCCGAGGTATGGCGGGAATAAGTACACGGCAAACCCGGAAGTGTTTTACCGAATAAAATCCGGCAACGCTTACGAATTCCACGCCAAAAGGAACAAGCGGGATGTTTGGGACGTATCGACGCGACCATTCAAAGGCGCACATTTTGCAACGTTTCCGGTTGAATTGATTACCCCGTGCATTTTGGCCGGTTGCCCGAAGGGTGGGACCGTGCTGGATCCGTTCATGGGAAGTGGAACGACGCTTGTCACGGCAAATGAGCTTGACCGGAACTGCATCGGGTTCGACTTAAACCCTGATTACTGCAATATGGCGAACCGGCGCCGGGAAAACGCTATGGCCCAGCAATCGCTATTTCGAAATATTATATGATTTTTAAAAGCCGGACAGTTGCCTGGCTTTTTCTTTTTATTCGCAGAGCAGCGGGGCTATGCCCCGTTAATGCGGCCCGACACAAACGCCGGACGGTTGCAAGCCCGTGAACGCGTAGCAAATAAAAGAAAAAAGAGGTAAGAAAATGAATGGACAAGGATTTGTAAAAAATGGTTGTTTCCGCCACAAGGCCGGCTTTGCGGCAGTTTCAAACAGCGCCTTAAAGGATACTAGGCTTTCGCTGAGAGCGAAGGGGCTGTATGCCCTGATCCAGAGTTACATCAGCATTCCAGACTATGACCTTTACAAAAGATTCCTGCAGAAATCGTCCATCGAAGGGACACGCGCTTTCGACGGCGCCTGGAATGAATTGAAGAAATACGGGTACCTAAAACAGTACCGCATTCCGGGAAAAGACCGGGGCCGCTTCGAATATGAGTACGATTTGCTGGATGTCCCTGACGAAACAACACCGTCCATTATCAATTTGAACTATAAGCGTGAGGCGGTCCCGCAGGATGATGATGTACCAGAAGCCGCACCGGAAGCCAACTCTGACCATACCATACAAAATGTACCCTATGGTCAGGCGGATGGTTCAGAGGACAAAAAGCCGGCTGACCATACCCTACAAAAAGCACCGTATGCTCAGAGCACCATATGCTCGGAGCACCATATGCTCGGAGCACCGTATGCTAAACGTGGGTCTATAAATAATACTGGGTCTAATAAGACTGAGATAAATAAAAATAAAGGGAGTAAGAATCTATCTGTCAGTCAGTCTACTGATAACACTGTCAGTGAGACGGACAGACAGACGGATGAAATTCGAAGTAAATTGAAAGAACAAATCGATTACGACTTTTTCGAGGATAATTATCCGGATGACCTGCCTGGTGTGAATGCCCTGCTTGACTGCATGGCCGAAATGCTTGTTTCACCCGCGACCAAAATAAACGGCGTGAACCAAACCCGATATGCTCTGAAACATTACATAGACCAGGTGACATCGGATGAAATAAGAAGTTTTCTGGATGATATGCGCGGTAAGTCTATGCAGAATGTGAAAAACGTTACCGCGTATTGGCGAAGTTCCTTCATCAATTATCTGCGGGATGAAAAATTCAGATTTCAGGCCATCATGTCGAATTTGTGAGGAGAAAAGATGAAAGTTACAAGGGTTCTGCTGCGGATGATCCAGCACCCCAGGCTGAAAGCAATCGCCTGTGTCACGCTGAACGATGCGGTAATCATCGACGACATTAAGGTGATTCAGGCAAAGAACCGGCTGTGTATCATGTATCCGCAGAACGAAAAGAATCAGTGCATTGTTTCGCCCAAGACACTGAAAACGAGTAAGAAGATCGAACAGGCCATCTTAGGCAAATACGCCGCTTTATCCGACCGGAAGGAGGAAAATGAATCATGTACGCAAATACCGAAATGTGCCAGTGCTACGGGTACACGAAAGATAGGCTGTGCCGAGAATGCGTGTCCTGGACCCGAGAACATTGCAGCAGAACCACTGGAAAAAGAAAATGCCCTTCCTGGGGTCGGGCCTGTGGTAAATTTCAGAATAACGAAGCAATCCCTGATTTAGGTTTCTGAGAAGCAGCTCTGATAGGTCTTTTCAAAGAGGTGAGGAAATGAAGTATTCTCGATTCATTGCAGGCTTGATTTTAATCATGGATCTTGCTATTATGGAAAAAGAAAAAAGCGGAGTAAAATGGGGAATCAATTTGGAATATGTTACTTTATGCTCCATAATTGTTCTGATCACAGGATTTGGCATTGATATCTGGAAGACATTCAAGGACAGGAAGGATTCTCGCAAGGAACACGAGGGGCTCAGGGACAATCAAAATAAAAATAAGGATCTGCTCGAAAAGGATCACCAACAGATCAGTGGCAAGATAGACGAAAAACACGGTTTGCTGAGCAATGAACATTCCCAGCTCCAAACTGGTCAAACCAGAATTTCACAAACGACATCCGAAATCAGGTCCTCTGTCCATGCGATTGACAAACAGCTGGCCGTCGAGAAAGCCCATCGGGAAGACATGTTAAAAAACATGACTGACGAACAGAAAAATGTCCATAACCAGATCAATGCCGTCTACGCACTGAATCAGCAGCTTCCCCAGTTGAGATATGAAAAGCAGCAGCTTTCAGAAAAATATGTAAACCTGCAGCACAAATACAGAGAATTGCAGAAAAATCATAGCCTTTTGCTGAACGAGTATCAGTCTTTGATCCAGGAGAACCAGAAAACGCAGCAGAAGGAACGCGGAAAAAAGTCGCGGGATTATACACAGGACAGGGATGACATGGAAAGATAAGGTGAATACGAAGTTTATGACGATAAAAAGATTATTAAAATCATCAGCATGTGGACACATTACGAATGAGGATAGCACTCTGTAAATGATTTTGCAGGGTGCTTTTTCATATGCAGTGTTGAAGTCGGACATTTTGTCCGGCTTTTTTGTATGCAGAAGGAGATTTAAAATGAAAATCATTCAAAAAGGAATCAAGAAACATAAAATGGCGGCGATTGCTATCGTCACTGTTTTTCTTTTATCCGTTTCCGCCATTATCGTTTCGTTCCATCAGTACGATAAAACAAACGACAAGGTAGATCAGGTCATCAAAGCATCCGGTTCCGTCCCCGTGGCAGTGAACGACATCACCGGGAAAGATGATGAACAGAAAGCTACGAGCTCGAAAGGATCTGTCCAGTCCGTCCAGCTTCCGTCACAGCAGAGCGAAAAGACCGGGAAATATCGACCTGTCAAGAATCCCCCGCACGACGACAGCAAATAACCACTTTACGTTTGACTTTATGTTTCCAATGAATTATAATTTGAAATAAGAGGCGTTGAATTATGAACAGCAAAAAGTTTGGTTCTCTGTTACTGGCGGTGCTGCTGGTCGGCAGTTTCACTGCCTGCGGCGATGATAACAAAAGTGCGTCTTCGGCGGCGTCGGACTCCTCGGCGGTCAGCGGCGTGAATTCCGGTTCCCTGCTTTCCTCGGGAACGGATTCGAGCGCATCCGGCACGTCCAGCGCGGCTTTGGCATCCGCCGCGTCGGCACTACAGCAAAAGGCCGGTACTGCTTCGACCGACGCAACCGGGACGGTGCAGACATCCCCGAACTACTCCCAGCAGGCCCAGACCGGTTCGGTAAACACGGTCGTAACTGGATCGACCGGGGATTCCACAAACACGGCCGGCGGAACGGCCACACAGAAATCGACAGCCCCTGCCGCAAAGAGTAATTCCAACAGCAAGAGCAACACGTCGGTTAAAAAATCGAGCAATACGGGGACGACTTCCCACCGCAGCTCCAGCACTTCGTCCAGCAAAAAATCCAGATCGAAGTCCAGTTCAAAGCCGAAGGCAAGTTCCAAACCGGCTTCCAAACCGGCCGTGAAAGCCTATAACATGTCTGCCATCCGCAGCGAATTGATTACTTATGGTGAAGCGCGCGGGTTGCATTATAATTCGTCTTTGACTCCAAGTGATAGCGGGTTTGGCGGTGTTACTTATGTATTGGAAGATCGTTTTGATGAGGCAGATGTCCTTCAGAGCGAAAAAGTACTCATTGATTGGATGATCCGTAATAGAGGATATGATGGCGCGGATTTCAATCCGTATATTGTCAAACGTTCGAGCAAAACGAACGATTACGCCATTTATGAACTATTCGGCTGAAATCCAAAATTATATAAATTGAGCGGCTGATTTTAATTGATCAGCCGTCTTTTATTTTGCTGAAAAGGAGCATTTTGCATTATGAGTATATTGTCCAGATTCTGCCGGAAATGGGTCGTATGCCTGCTTGCTTTCTTAGTTGTGCTTTCTTCGTCAGGGATCTTCTTAATCCCGGCGTCTGCCGCTTCCAATACGTTGTCTATGTACTACGACGGCTTTTCGTGGAAAAACAATTATACCTTTACCAATCCGGTAAACGGACAAACGGAAACATTTCGGGCAGGGGAAAATCTTCCCCGCCTTTGGTTTAAATCAGCAGGAATACCAGGATACTGCATCGAACCCGGCGCTCCGATTTCCAAAGGGTCAACCTTTGGAAGCGGGGACACAAATTATTGGAAAAAAATAGGGCCAGTAAAACAGTGGTGGATAAGCTGGGTCTTGCTCTATGGTTATCCCAACAACACCGCTTTTACGGGCGACGCCTACATCGGGTATCCGATTACGCAAATCATCATTTGGGAATATATTTTGGGATACCGGGATTTGGATACCAGCGTCTGCCATAACCGGGCATTAATCAACAATCTTTCCGTTCCGAGCAGTTACCGCAGTACATACATGTCGTACTACGACAACCTCGACCAGATGCTTGTGAGGAATAGCGTTGCTCCATCTTTCATGTCAAAAGTTTTGAGTAAGGCACCGACCTACACGCTGAAGTATAACGCCGCGGCGGGGGATTATGAGATTACGCTGACGGATTCCAACTCCGTTGCTTCTCTACCGGACATGAACCTTTCCGCAAGCGGGATTTATTTCAACAAGCTCAACAGCAAGACTCTCAAAATTTCGACGCAAAACATTATCAGCAAGTCCTCTCCGGTATCGCTTACATCGAATAAAAACATTCCGGTTGTCTCGCGTTCCAAAGGTGTTGTCGTATGGTCTTCTTCCAACAAACAGGAACTTGTCACCGGTTCAAAGCGCCCCGACCCTGTTCATGGATACATGAAGCTGCAGACGGAATCCGTCGGCAGCATGAAGATCGTCAAACGGTCCGAGGACGAGATCATTGCCAACCGCACGTTCCGGATCTCCGGGAACGGAATCAGCAAAACGGTTAAGACCGGAGCAGACGGGACGGTTACGGTTCCGAACCTCAATGCCGGGGCCTATACCGTGCAGGAGATCAGCACGCCTGTCCAGTATAATCAGCCGAAGGCCCAGACCGTGACGGTGCTCCCCGAAAGAACCGTGACGGCTTCTTTTTCCAACACTCTGAAAAAAGGGCGCGTGAAGTTTGTCAAGCAGGACAGTTATTCCGGCGGATACCTCTCGGGGGCTAAGTACCGGATTTATAAATCAAACGGCGCCTTCGTCTGCGAGCTGACTGCCAACGCGAGCAAATGGTTTACAGCCCGTATCTTCCCTATGGCGATTACTACATCAAGGAAAGCAAGGCCGCCGAGTTCTTTGCCCTGGATACGAAAAAGTACAACTTCTCAATCCGGACAAACGAGCAG
>ENA-UOOI01004066-UOOI01004066.1-fermentation-metagenome-genome-assembly--contig:-NODE-4066-length-10097-cov-4.701155_pt1 | contig 10097 bp, 5 predicted proteins | sample MGYA00245779_ERZ724027 | MGnify/ENA primary metagenome ERZ724027 (study PRJEB28704, sample SAMN03018318) | fermentation metagenome | biome: anthropogenic terrestrial biome; feature: soil; material...
CTGGGCGATATGCAGTTTTTTCGCGGCGGCCGTGATCTGGTGCTCTTCCGCGATGGTCATAAAATACTCCAACTGTTTCAAATTCATGTTCTTCACCTTCTGCGAGAACCCTTTCGGTTTCATATACTTTTTATATATATATTACCACAAAAAGTTATATTTTTAATATAAACTTATTGGGATTATAATAGAACCCGAAAGCTATGGGGGGGATCGTTTTGTTCAAACTGTCGACATACCTGAAAAAATACCGAAAAGAGTGTATTGTGGGCCCGCTGTTCAAATTCATGGAAGCGATTCTGGAGCTTCTTCTTCCGACCATTATGGCGCTGATCATCAACAACGGCGTCACCCGGCGCGACACGAACTATGTGTTGAAGATGGGCGGCCTGATGGTCGTGCTGGCGGTATGCGGATATTGCTGCGCGCTGGTCTGTCAGTATTCCGCGGCGCGCGCTTCGCAGGGCTTCGGGACCGACTTGAGGAACGCGGTCTTCCACCGCATCCTGTCCTTTTCCTATTCCCAGTCGGACCGGTTCGGCGCGCCGACGCTGACCACCCGGCTCACGAACGACATCAATCAGCTTCAGCAGCTTGTCGCCATGATGATCCGCCTGCTGGTCCGCTGGCCGTTCATCTGCATCGGGTCGATCGTGATGTCGTTTTTCCTGGATTATCAGATCGCGCTGATCCTGCTCGCCTCGACCCCCGTTCTGGCCGGGATCATCTATTTCATCTCGAAGAACGTGGCGCCGCTGTACCGCTCTTACCAGAAAAAGCTCGACGGGCTCGCCGTGATCCTGCGGGAGAACCTGTCGGGCGTCCGCGTCATCCGCGCGTTTTCCAAAACGAAGGAGGAGACGGGCCGCTTCCGCGGGGCGAACGACGAGATGATGGAAAACGGCCTCGCCATCGGCCGCATCTCCTCGCTGTTCAACCCCCTGACCTCGCTGGTCGTCAACCTCGTGATCGTGCTGATCCTGTGGGCGGGCAATTTCCAGATCCAGATCGGCCGGCTCGCCGAGGGCCAGATCATCGCGTTCATCCAGTACGCCAACCAGATCCTGACCGCCCTGCTCTTTATGTCGAACCTGATCATCCTCATCACGAAGGCCATGGCGTCCGCCGCGAGGGTGAGGGAGGTCATGAACGTGCAGCCCGAAATGGAGAGCCCGGCCGGCGGCGTTTCGCCCGTTCCGTCCGCGCCGGCGGTGGAATTCCGCGATGTCTCGTTCGGGTACAGCGAGACCGGCGACCGCGCGCTCGAGCATATCAGCGTGGCGGTGAAAAGGGGCGAGACCATCGGGATCATCGGGGGGACCGGCTCGGGGAAATCGACGTTCGTGAACCTGATCGCCCGTTTTTACGACGCGACCTCCGGGGAGATCCTGGTGGACGGCGTGCCGGTGAAACGGTATCCGCTGCAGACCCTGCGCAGGAAGGTGGCCGTCGTCTCCCAGCACGCGCTGCTGTTTTCCGGTACCGTGGCGGAGAATATCCGCTGGGGGAACGCGCAGGCGGACCTGCCGGCGGTCAAGAAAGCGGCGGAAATCGCCCAGGCGGACGAATTCATCGAGACGCTCCCGCAGCGATACGATTTTCCGGTGCAGCGCGGCGGCGCGAATCTCTCCGGCGGGCAGCGCCAGAGGCTGACCATCGCCCGCGCGGTCGTCGCGAACCCCGAGATCCTGATTCTGGACGACGCGTCCAGCGCGCTGGATTTCCTGACGGACTCGAACCTGCGCCGGGCGATCCGGCAAAACAGCAAAGCCCAGACCGTGCTGCTGGTCTCCCAGCGGGTGGGCGTGGTCAAAAACACCGACCGGATCTTCGTTTTTGAAGACGGCAGGATCGCGGGGATCGGCACGCACAGGGAGCTGTTCCAGAGCTGCGGCCCCTACCGCGAGATCTGCCTTTCCCAGCTTTCCAGCGAGGAGGCGCAGCAATGAAACAGACGGTCTTGAGACTGCTCGAATATGTGGGGAAATATAAAAAACTGATTGTACTCTCCGTCCTGAGCGCCCTGCTCAGCGTTCTCGGCACACTTTACGCGCCGCTGCTCATCGGGCGCGCCATCGACAGCATGGTCGCGGCGAAAGGGGCCGACCCGGCCGGCATCGCCCGGCTGGTGCTGCTTCTGGCGGCCGTTTATCTGGGCGCCAACCTGTTCCTCTGGCTGCTCAACTACCTGACGAACCGGATCTCCTACTTTACGGTCAACGCCCTGCGGAAGGCCCTGTTCGACAAGCTCGCCGTGCTTCCCCTCGAATTTTACGACCAGAACCCGCACGGCGACACGTCGAGCCGCTTCATCAACGACGTGGACATCATTTCCGACGGGCTGTTGCAGGGATCCATGGCCCTGCTGCAGGGGGTCTTCACCATCGTGGGCGCCGTCGCGTTCATGGTTTACCTCAACCCCGGCATGGCGCTGATCGTCGTCCTTTCCGCGCCGGCGGCCTATTTCACCGCAAGATTCATCACGACGAGGTCGCAGAAGCTCTTCCGCGAGCAGGCCGCCTACCTCGGGCAGCTCAACGGCTACGCGGAAGAGATGATCGAAGGCCAGAAGATCGTGAAATCGTTCTGCTATGAATCCAGGGCCGAGGAGGAGTTCCGGCAGATCAACGCGAAGCTGTACGACACCGGCGTGAGATCGCAGTTCATCTCGTCGCTCTCCAACCCTTCCACGCGCATCGTCAACAACATCGCCTACGCGGTGGTCGGCGTCTGCGGCAGCGTGGCCGCCATCCGCGGCCTGCTCACGGCGGGCGACATCTCCAGCTTCCTGATTTACGCCGTCGTCTTCGCGAAGCCTTTCAACGACATCACCAACGTGCTGACGCAGATGCAGGCCGCCGTGGCTTCCGCACAGCGCGTGTTCCACATCCTCGACCTGGATCCGGAGACGCCCGACCCGAAAGACGCCGCGAGCCTCGCAGTCTGCACGGGCCGCGTGGAATTCGACGACGTTTCGTTTTCCTACCGCCCGGACCGCAGGCTGATCGAGCACTTCACCCTGAACGTCAAGCCGGGCAGCAGCATCGCCATCGTGGGGAAGACGGGGGCGGGCAAAACCACGCTCGTCAACCTGCTGATGAGATTCTACGACGTGGACAGCGGCAGCATCCGCGTCGACGGCATCGACATCCGCACCCTGACCCGCGACAACCTGCGCGCCCAGTTCGGCATGGTCCTGCAGGACACCTGGCTCTTCGACGGCAGCATCCGTGACAACATCGCCTACGCGAAACCGGACGCCCCGCTGGAGGAGGTTGTCACGGCGGCGAAGGAAGCCGGCGCCGACGGGTTCATCCGCAGGCTGGAAAACGGCTACGACACCCGCATCACGGAGGACGGCGAGAGCATCTCGGAGGGACAGAAGCAGTTGCTCACCATCGCCCGCGTGATGCTGACGAACCCGCCGATGCTGATTCTGGACGAAGCCACCAGCAATATCGACACCTATACCGAGATGAAGATCCAGCGGGCTTTCGACCGCCTGACGGCGGGGCGGACCAGCTTCATGATCGCGCACCGGCTGTCCACCATCCGCAACGCGGACCTCATCATCGTGATGAACCAGGGGAATATCGTGGAAAGCGGGAACCACGAGGAACTGCTGAAGAAAAACGGCTACTACGCCGACCTCTACAACAGCCAGTTCTCGCGCGGCATCGAAACCTGACGATGAATCTGCCCGGCGGGGCAAAACGGGCCGTGCCCACGGCACGCCGCCGGGAGTTGTTTCGGACTGTCCGGGCCGGATAAGGCCTGAATTTTTCGCACGACTTCACGCCCGGCCGCGGCTGCGGACACCGTCCGCCGCCCTAGGGCTTGCGGATGTGCGGGACGAAGACGACCGCCGCCGTCCAGAACGCTTCAAAGATGGCGAGCGAGGTGACAGAGAGTTGCGAAAGGCCGGCGTAGGCGGCGAAAAAGGCCACGAGGGCGAAGCCCAGCGCGGCGCCGGCGACCTGCAGCGCGACGGCGACGGAGATGTTCAGCCGCTGCCTGACGCACGCGGCCAGCAGGCGCAGCATGCCCGCGGCGCGCCCTTTTGTGGCCAGCACGGCTTCGGGGCGGTCGCCGGTCCTGGAAGACAGCCCGTCGTACACCTCGCCCAGCCGCTCCGGCAGAACGCTGACGGAGTTGCGGCTGAGGCCGAAGCACTCGGCGATCAGGTCCGGCGTGAGCTGCGGGTCGCGCGTCCGGACGATCAGCGCGACGCCGTTGTTTTCCATGCGGCGCAGTTCCACGGCCCTGCGCCTGTCGGAACGGTAGGAGACGAGAAACATGGCGACGAGCGCCCCGGCGCTGGCGAGATACAGCGGATGCTTGCCGGCGCGGACGTATTTTTCCTCGTAGTCGCGCGACGGCGCGTCGATGCCGTGTTTCTGCAGCAGATCCCGGTTCCCCACGAGGATGACCCGGTCCTCGACGGTGCCGGAGATGCCCATGCCGTCCTCATAGCTCGGGCGCTCCACATGCGGCAGGAAATCGCTGCGGTTTTTCACGATCTGGCTGAACAGATCGTTCAGCGGCCCGCCCGCCGTGGCGGTGAGCGCCGTCGCGTCGACGATGGCCTCGTCGATCCGCTGGCCCGCGAAGGTCTGGATCCCGCTCAGGATCACCGTCCCGCGGGGGAAAAGATCCTCCGTGCCGAGCATGACGGCGTTCGTCTGGCAGAATTTCTCGACGGCCGGCCACCCGACCGCCATGCCCCCGTATTGCGCGCCGATGCGCCCCATCCGCGCGAGGGGCAGGTTCACGCTGAGCATGTTGGCGAACGGCACGCATACGCAGGCCGAAGCCGCCAGCGCGGTCAGGGCGGTCCCGGCGTTTTTGGTCAGCACGGCCGTCGCGATGCACAGCCCCAGGCTCGCGAGAAATCCCGCGGGCGCCATCATCTGAGAGACGCGGTCGCTCGGGTCCGGCGCGTAGGAATTTCTGAGAAAGCCGCGCAAAAAGGCGGATTTCGACTGATAGGCGATTTTCGGCTCCCCGATCACGCTGTCCTTCGCCAGCAGCAGCGCCGTGTTGTGGTCGTCGAAAAGCTGCACCGCGTATTTCTGCTCCGGCGACGACAGAAAGCGGAAATTCCGCAGGATGCGCTTCGCCATGCTGAGCTTTCCCGCGGTGTTGAGGAACAGCGCCGCCGCCGCGATCGACGAGTACAGAGGCAGATTGCCCGCGGGGCCGGCCGCCAGGTACACGACGTTCTGGCAGACCGCCGCCGTGGCGGCGACGGCGGCCGCGCTGTCGGAGTTCGCCTGGAAGGTGAACAGGCCGCGCAGGCCGTTCCAGAACGCCGGGGCGCAGAACGCGCAGGCGAGCAACAGGAAGAACAGCTCGATGATCGGATAGGTCGGCAGCTCGAAAAAGTTATGTAACCCGCCGGGAACGGAGCCGAAGCATTCCCGCAGGATGCTGAGAACGAGCGTCAGCGCGCCGCAGATCGCGGTGACGGCGAAGCGCAGCAGCAGCTTTCGCACGTTGGAGGAAAGGTCGCTCATCACGGAAGGCGCGTCCGCCGGGCCGGAATAGTCGTCCAACTCGGCTTCGCTTTCCTCCGGCTCCTCCAGGGGGTCGTTGCTCTCTTCGTCGTTGCCGAACAGGCGGAACTTCTTTTTCTTCGGGCGGACGGGCTCCGGTTCGGCCTCCTTCGCGAACACGGCCGACCGGATCTCCGCTTTCCGCCCGCCGCCGGTCTCCTCCGGCGGGGCGGGAGCCGCTTCGGCCTTCTCCCCCGGACTGCCGCTGCCGGCTTCCATCCGGCCGGCGGCCGGAGCCCGGCTGGCGGCCGGAGCCCGGCTGGCAGCTTCCGCCCGCGGGAACGGGATCGGCTCCGGCGCGGAAACCGTGACCGGCGGATAGCTCGCGGCCTCCGCCGCGAGCACGGCGTCGAAGTCGGCGATCTCGATCACCTGCACGGGCAGGCCGCCCGCGCGGTACTGGGGCGCCGGGTGCTCCGCCGGCTCCTTCCGGGGCGGGGCGGGCGGAGTCCCGTCCTTTGCGCGGGGCGGGACGACGGGTTCCCGGATCGGCGGCACGGTGCCCGTGCGGTCATGGCCGGGCGGCGGCGTGTCGCCGCTCCCACGGCCGGACGTTTCGACAAGCGAAATCGGAACGCTTTGCATGTCCGGACGGTCTAAGGAACTGCCCCCGCCGGAGGACCGGCCTTTTCCGGCGGAAACCGACGCAGCCTGCGGGGCTGACGCAGCCTGCGGGGCTGACACAGCCTGCGGGGCTGACACAGCCTGCGGGGTCGATACGACCTGCGGCGCTTCCGCTTTCGGCCCGGGGCCGCCGCGCCCCTCGGCGCCGTTCCGGCCCACGGCGGGTGCCATCGGCGGCTCCACGATGGGCGGGCGGATCTCCGGCTCCATGGCGGGCCCGGGTTCCACGGAGGGCGGCACGGGCGGCATCTCCGGATTGCGGACCGGCGGCTTCGGCGGATACATGGGCGGCTCCGGTCGCCCGCCGGGCCCCGGCCGCGGCGTCTGTTCCGTCCCGCCGGTGTTTTCTTTCCGCGCCGGAGCCGAAGCGGAGCTTTCCCGGCCGGAATCCTGCGGCCCGAGCATCTCCGCCGCGTCGAGGCCGGCGCGGCTCATGATTTTCTCGAGGCGCTCATGGCGCGCCCTGAGGTCTTTTTCTTCCGCGCCGGAGAGGTTGGGACTCTCCGTCAGGATGGTCTGTTCGTATTCCCTCCGGTATTCCTCCAGCGGTTTCAACTGCAGCCCGTAGTAGATGTCGTCGGAAGGGACATCCTCTTTTTTATTTTTCTTCCCGCGGCCGAAGAACCGCCTTTTTTTCTTTTCGGGCGACCTGGGGCCCTCGGGCGCCGGTTCCCCGGCCTCCATGCTGAGCGCCTTCTGCGCCTCGCGGGCGATCTCGTCGGCGCCGAGTGCTCCCCCGCGCCCGGTGCGGCCGGCCGCGGCCGGCTCCGCCGTTTTCTCCGGCGGAGAATGCCCCTGCATGACCTCGGCCTCCGCCAGAATTTCGTCGACAGAATAATCGCTGCGCGGAACATTTTTGTTGTCGTTCATGGCGATCCGCTCCCGTGTTATTTTGTCTTAATGCCTTTCCGCTGCCGCATGACCTCATAACAGATCACGCCGCAGGCAACGGATGCGTTAAGCGAATTTATCTTGCCCAGCATCGGCAGGGATATGACAAAATCCGCTTTTTCACGGAGCAAACGGCCCACGCCGGAGCCTTCCGCCCCGATGATGACGGCCATGGGGCCCGAAAAATCCGTCTGGCACCAGATTTGCCCGCCCATATCCGCCGCATAGATCCAGATTCCGCGCTTTTTGAGTCCGTCGATCGTGGAGGCGAGATTCGCCACGCGCGCAACGGGCACGTATTCGACAGCCCCGGCGCTGGCCTTGCCGACGGCCCAGGTCAGCCCCACGCTGCGCCGCTTCGGAATGATGACGCCGTGGGCGCCCGCACATTCCGCGACGCGCAGCACCGCGCCCAGGTTGTGGGGGTCTTCGAGCCCGTCGGCGATCAGCAGGAACGGCGGCTCTCCCCGCCGCTTCGCCAGCTCGAGGATCTCCTCCACTTCCACATAGGCCTTCGCGGCCGCGACGGCCACGGCGCCCTGATGGGCGGCGCCCGCGCACATGCGGTCGAGCTTTCTCGGGTCGGCCTCCTTGACCGGGATGCCGAGCTGCCGGGCCTTTGCCGCAAGCGCGCCGAGGCTTCCGGACCGCTCCCCCTTCGCAAGGTACAGGCTGTCGATGGGCCTCCCGCTCCCCAGTGCTTCCAGAACGGCGTTCCGGCCGGCGATGATGTCCTCGTCCGGCAGGCGGTTTGTGTCACGGCTGTTTTTTGTTTCGTCCGTCATATCATGAACTCCCCGTAATCGGTTTTTTCTTTTATTATATCACAAAATTCTGCGGTTCAATATGGAGAGGCTTCGGAATTTTCCACGGATCGTCCCGCCGGTCTCCCCGTGACCCGGCCTCACATATATCTTTGAAAGAATATACAGCCCATTTTTCCCGATGGCGGCGGGGTTTATACCGTGCGTATTTGCATTGGTTGACATAAGACCGTGGAATACGTGGGGAATAGCTGTTGAAAACCCTGTTGAAAATGTTGAAAAGCTAGGATGGAAGGATTCGGACGGGCCGATGCGGAATTTATGCATACGATATTATGTCAACGCGTTTTGCCGGGGACCTGAAAACGCTCTGTATTCGCGCGGCTTGAGACGGCGCGCGCCCCGTGGTATAATCGGGAGAAGAAGGGGGAGGGGCGTCTTGGACTTCGAGGCACTTGCGCCGACGCTGTTCTGCGGGCAGTGCTTCCGGTGGAGAAAACTGCCGGACGGCTCCTACGAGGGGATCGCGGGGGACCGGTACGCGCACATCACGCGCGAAAGCCTGCCGGAGCTGCTGAAAGACGGTTTCTGGGCGGACTATTTCGACACCGGCCTCGATTACGGGGCGGTCCGCAGGGATTTCTGCCGGCTGGACCCGGTCTTGGCGCGGGCGGTGCGGTTCGCCCCGGAGATCCGGATCCTGAAGCAGGACCCGTGGGAGGCGCTGTGCACGTTTCTGCTCTCCCAGTGCAACAACATCGGGCGCATCCGCGGCATGGTGGAGCGCCTGTGCGCCTCGTACGGCGCGGTGCCCGGCGGCGGCGCGCTTCCGGAAGCTGTCTCCGACCCTCCCGGGTGCACGGCACCTTTCTCGCCTCCGGCGGCAAAGATGCCGGCTTTCTCAGACCCCGATCCTTGTTACCCGATCCGGGCACGCTCTCTCCGGGATTCCGCAAATAGGAGCGGCGGGGATCGGGAGCGGACCCTGTCCGCCGCCTTCCCCGGGCCGGAGAAGCTGGCCGGCGCGCGGGAAGAGGACCTGCGCGCGCTGGGGTTCGGCTACCGGGCGCCGTACGTCGTCGACGCGGCGCGGCGGGTGGCGTCGGGCGAAGTCGATTTCGGCCGGCTCCACACCCTCCCGCTGGACGCGGCGCGCGAGGAGCTGTGCCGCATCCGGGGCGTGGGACCGAAGGTCGCGGACTGCACGCTGCTGTACGGGCTGCACCGGCTGGAGGCGTTTCCGCTGGACGTATGGACGAAGCGGGCCATGCACAGGTTGTTCCCCGGCAGAAAGACGGCCTGGTTCGGGCCGTACGCGGGCATCGCGCAGCAGTATCTGTTCCATTACAGCCGGTGCCATCCGGAGCTTTTCCGGGAATCCTCCGGAATTTGACGATCTTCCGGCAAGTGTCTTTATCTTTTCCCCGAGTTGCAGTATAATAATGTCAAAATGAAACGCTGGGAGTGAGCAACATGTCTTTGGTCAATACAAAGGAAATGTTCAAAAAGGCTTATGCCGGGGGCTATGCGATCGGTGCGTTCAACGTCAACAACATGGAGATCGTCCAGGGCATCACCGAGGCGGCCGCGGAGCTGAAAGCCCCCGTGATCCTGCAGGCTTCGTCTGGCGCGCGCAAGTACGCCACGCACACCTATCTGGTCAAGCTGGTCGAGGCCGCGGTGATCGAACACCCCGAGATCCCCATGGTCCTGCACCTGGACCACGGCCCCTCCTACGAGGTGTGCAAGGACTGCATCGACGGCGGCTTCACCTCCGTGATGTTCGACGGCTCCGCCAAACCGTATGAAGAGAACGTGGAAGAGACCCGCAAGGTCGTGGAATACGCGCACAAATACAACGTCTGCGTCGAGGCCGAGCTCGGCAAGCTGGCGGGCATCGAGGACGCCGTGAACGTGGACAACGACAAGGCCCAGTTCACCGATCCGGACGAGGTCAAGGATTTCGTCACCCGCACGGGCGTCGATTCCCTCGCCATCGCCATCGGCACAAGCCACGGCGCGTACAAGTTCAAGCCCGGCCAGAAGCCGCAGCTCCGCTTCGACATTCTGCAGGAGGTCTCCGACCGCCTGCCCGGCTTCCCCATCGTTCTGCACGGCGCTTCCTCCGTCCCGCAGGAATTCGTCAGGATCGTCAACCAGTACGGCGGCAAGATGCCGGACGCGATCGGCATTCCGGAAGAGATGCTCCGCAAGGCGGCCACCATGGCGGTCTGCAAGATCAACGTCGATTCCGACCTGCGCC
>ENA-UOOI01004067-UOOI01004067.1-fermentation-metagenome-genome-assembly--contig:-NODE-4067-length-10095-cov-19.708964_pt1 | contig 10095 bp, 6 predicted proteins | sample MGYA00245779_ERZ724027 | MGnify/ENA primary metagenome ERZ724027 (study PRJEB28704, sample SAMN03018318) | fermentation metagenome | biome: anthropogenic terrestrial biome; feature: soil; material...
CTGCTGGAATCAGTTCCGCATCGGTTACGAAGCTTGGCAAAAATGAGAATGTGAACACGGAGATATTAGAGAAAATTTGCTTGGCGCTGGAATGCGATATTAGCGATATCATGGAGATTGAATAAACCTGTCAAAAGAAATTAAGGCATCCTTTGTACAATGATATGACGATGCGGAGTAGGCGCAACTTTGGAAGGAGAACATTATGAACACTGAAGAAATTCTTCATGCCAATTTAACAGATGAGCAGTACGTGGCTGTTGTAGACGAGTCGCGGCACATCCTTTGTTTGGCTTGCGCCGGTTCAGGGAAATCACGGACTCTCGCTTATAAGATTGCATATCTGATTTCTAAAGGAGAAGCTCCCGAAAGCATAATTGCCTTTACGTTTACCGAAAAAGCAGCCGAATCCATAAAACGCAGAGTTGCCGAGGCGCTGCGCAAATTAGGATTTACAGAGAATCTTATCGGCGCAATGTTCATTGGAACATTGGATTCCTTTTGTCAAAAGTTGCTCGGCGATATAAATGCAAAATACCGGCAATATGATATTCTCGACAGAAACGGATTGATTCTCTTTGTGATGTCAAGATTTCATCAAATCGGATTAAAACACGGAGAAGGTCGTTATTTTAAAGAGAACATCCTACCGCTTGCGGACGCATGGCAGACGATGAACAACGAAGATATTGATTTGGCCGATATAGAACAATACGACGCAAAGTTGTTCAACCGCTTGACAAAGTTGGGAGAGATTCTTGATCATGACGGCTACATGGATTTCTCGTTTGCCATAAGGCTGAGTGTGCAAGAATTAAAAAAAATAAAGAACAAAGCAAACTCATATATTGCAAAATTTAAATATCTTCTCGTCGACGAGTATCAAGACATTAATCCCATCCAAGAGGATTTCATCAAAACGCTGGCGAGCCATTTGGATATGCTGTTCGTAGTCGGCGACGACGACCAGTCGATTTATGGTTGGCGTGGCGCGAATGTCCAGAATATTTTAACTTTTAATAAACGATATTCAGAGGTGGCCGTTCATAGACTTCAGGTAAATTTTAGAAGCACGGAGGCTATCGTCGACGGCGCGAACAACTTTGTGCAGCGAACAATAAGCCTTGTGCGATTAAGCAAAGAGATCAAATCTTACTCCGACGGCAATATTCAGGATTTACGTAAACTGTGGTTTGACGACCGCGAAGAAGAGGCCGATTGGGTTGCTCGTCGCATCAAAAGTTTGATTGGGACAAAATATGTGGAAGGGATTAACCCAGACGGTAGCGAGAAGTGCCGCGGACTTACCTACGGTGATTTTGCCATTTTACTAAGGAGTATACATAATAGCAACGGCGATAATAGGGACAAGCAATTTGCGGACGCATTGACAAGGTATGAGATTCCATATAAGACGAGCGGAGAGGGAGGTATTTTTGACCGCCCATATGCCGTTTGCGTCCAGCAATCAATGGAGTTATTACGCGAGGCAGGTCTGCCTCGCGAGAAGGCCTTGCATTTTTTTGCATCGACCGTTTTACCCATTTTCCCCAGCGCAAACGAAAACAAATTTATCGCCGTGCTTAATAAGTGGAATCAAAATATCCACGCGCCGACTTCAGGAGTCCGTCGAAAAGTTTACCCTCAGGAGTTTCTGCACGATTTAATCGACGCTTTTAACGTGCGGAATTTTAAAGATGATACGGCGTTGCGGGATCTTGGGTTATTTAGCAAAATCATTCTTGACGTAGAAAAGACTTATACCAGTATTGACTCTTTGTACAGATACGCTGAGATGCTTAATTTCATTGACAACATTGCAAAGAACAGTTACGAATTGGAACCGTTTGACTATATTTTTAAAGAAAATGCGGTGGACATCTCCACGATCCACAAGGTTAAAGGACTTGAGTATCCGGTAGTTTTTATCGTTGATCTAATAGCGAGTCGGTTTCCGCATAGGAATGAAACATACGGCGGCAAGCTACCGCACGAACTAATGCTTGCGGCAATTGACCGCGGGGCATATGGAACGCGGTTGGAGGACGAGGCACGCCTTTTTTACACGGCCGTCACTCGTGCCGAAAGGGTTCTATATCTTTCGGGGAGCACACATCACTCCGATTTGAAGCGGCCTTGCAAACGCTCGGCGTTTATTGCCGAGTTTACTCATCCGAAATTGCGCGAAGATAAGACTCTCGATGATTTGGCAGAAAAAATCGAACCTCAGCCGCGCTTTGACGAAAGCGAATTTCCGACGGATTATTCATCGGTCAAGAGCTATTTGACCTGTCCGTATTCGTATAAACTCATGAATATATACGGCTATAATGCGTCGGTTCCCGAACTCTTCGGGTTTGGGAAAACGAGTCATACCATTTTGGAGCGTCTACACCAGAGATTTAAGCATCGAGCTCCCACGGCGGAAGAGGTGACCGAAATCGTAGAGTCCACTTTTATGCTGAAACATGTTTTCCCGAGCAAAACGGGGAATCCCGGTGCATACGAACGTGCCAAAGCTCTTGTACAGAAAATTCTGACGGAATATTCGCGGCGATATGCCGCCGACTTCGGTCGCCTGCGGGAAGACGAGGCTCGCTTTGAAATTCCGGTAAAAGACGCTTTGATTACCGGTGCGATTGATTTGCTTCTACGTGAAGATCCGCAACGCGGAATCACAACGGCCGACGTTATCGACTTTAAGTCGATGGAACTTCCCAAAGACGTTCCGTTTGATTGGAGAGATATGTCGATTCAGGTGCAATTGTATTCAAAAGCGGCAAAAGAAGTTATCGGGGAAAATGTGGAGACGGGATATGTCCATACGCTGAAAGATAATAAGCGAACGGCGATACCCGTGGACAAGCAGTCCGTTGACAATGCCATTGGTGCTGTCGAATGGGCTGTAAAAGGAATACTCAGCGATGATTTTCCCATGCGCGCTTGTCCCCAAAATTGCGGGAGTTGCGATTTCAAGGCAATGTGTGCTCAAAAACGTCAGGCATTCAAAAACACCGACATCCCTCCGCAAATTAACACTCCGAGCGGGCCGAAAACCGTCGCCGCGTTGGATATGGAAAGCGAGGGGCGCGATGAATGAGATATAAATTCGAGGCGGTGGACATATTCTCCGGTTGCGGAGGCGTATCATGTGGGCTGGCTTTGGCAGGTTTCAAAGTAAAAGCGGCGGTCGAAATTGACCGTAGCGCGGTTGTCACCTATCAAAACTATCCGCCTCTCAGTAAGGTTAAAGTGTTGAATGACGACATTTGCAACCTGAGTGGCGAGGATATACTAAAGGCCGCCGGGATTAAAACAGACGGCATCTATCTGCTTGCGGGTTGTCCGCCTTGTCAGAATTTTTCGCGGCAAAACCCTGAAAACAAAAACAAGCCCCTTGCGGAACGCAAGAAGCTCTTATTTGAATTTTTGAGGATTGTCGAGGAGTTGGAACCGCCGTTCATCCTAATGGAGAACGTGCCGGGTATAAAGTCAGACTATAACAGGGAAATACTCGATGAGTTTCTCAACCGACTAAAGAAGCGGTATGTGGTCGTAGACGATATTCTAAATGCCGCCGATTACGGGGTTCCGCAGATACGCAGGCGGTTTGTGCTACACGCCGTACGAAAAGATATCCATAGTGAATTAATCGAATGCGACTTCAAATTCGAGCTACCTAAACCGACTCATGGACGGGATGGAAAGAATGGACTTCTTCCGTGGAAGACCGTGCGGGAAGCCATCGGCGATTTGCCGGCGATTGGGGCTGGCGAAACATACCCTGACGACGGGAGAATACACAACCATAAGTGTGAGAAATTAACCCCTAAAAATATTCTGCGTATGCGGATAATTCGTCAAAACGGAGGTTCCCGGACAGGATTGCCGGACAATTTGGTTTTAGATTGCCATAAAAAGAAAGACAAAAACGGAAACGTATTTTCGGGGCATAAGGATGTTTATGGAATCATGGATGCGAACAGACCTTCGCCAACCATAACGGGAGGATGCCTCCGTTACTCAAAGGGACGATACGGGCATTATGAACAGGATAGGGCAATTTCTATCCGCGAGGCGGCTCGTTTGCAGACGTTTCCGGACGATTTCATATTTGGCGACTCGCTTACGGCGGCGGCCTTGCAAATCGGAAACGCCGTGCCGATAGACCTCGTAAGAGCAAGCGGAGCCGTGCTGAGACAGGCGATGAAAATTATAAAGTTAAAAAGGAGCAGGGAGAAACATGGCTAACTTTTTTGACACGTTGGTGGAAGTCCTGAAGCAGGACGCGCGTTTTTTTACAGAGGACGGAACGCTTTTGCGCAATAAGGTCTATGAGTCCGCCCTCAATATGGACGCGGGATTGATCGGTCTGCTTCTTTCAAACGCCAATACGAAAAAACGTTTTTTTACGGAAGTAAACGGTATATATGTATTTGATAAAGTGGGCTTCGGCTGGGTGGTCAACAACCGCGAATTTTTACCGGACAGCTACACTCGCTTCAAAAACCGCATCGGCTTAATGGACAGCCACGGCAATTTGATCTCACAGTCAAACGACGTCGTCCTCTCCTTCCCCTACAAAGACTGTGTTCTTGAAGGCGGGCAGACAAAGGACGACCAGAAGCGCGACGAGATTTTCTACAACGCGACACTCGCGCCCGACGAGGTGGATCGGCTGCTCTATCCAAAAGTGCTTGTTAATGCGCGTCGGTACACCGCAAGCGGCGTTGAGGAAGGCGCGATCTTCGACGACAATGATAATCTTATTATCAAAGGGAACAATCTGCTCGTCATTACATCGTTACTTAAGCGCTATGAAGGCAAGATAAAGTGTATCTATATTGACCCACCATATAATCCAACAAGTCAGGCTAATACCTTCGCTTACAACAATACGTTCAATCGTTCGACTTGGTTGGTTTTTATGAAGAACCGTTTGGAGATAGCTAAGCGTCTCCTCAAAAGGGACGGTGTTCTTATTGTCGCCATCGATAAGAACGAGCAGCCGCGTTTGCAAATTTTAATTGAGGAAATATTCCCAGACAGTGATGTGGATTGTATCACCATTGTTCACAACCCACGTGGGGCAATTGGTACGAATTTTTCCTATACCCATGAATATGCCATCTTTGTCACACCTAAGGGGAAAAAAACGATTGGTAATCGTAAACTGAAGCCCGAAGAGATAGATTGGTCCCCCTTGCGTAACTGGGGCGGGGAATCGTTGCGTACCGATGCCAGGAATTGTTTTTATCCGATTATTATCGAGAATGAAAAAATTGTAGGTTTCGGTGACGTGAGCGCGGATGACGAACACCCTAAGCAAACAGAAAAGCATGGCAACCAGTATTTCGTTTATCCTATCGACGGAAAGGGTGTGGAGCGTAAATGGAGGTATGCTCGTCAAACCGTGGAAAGCATCCGGGATATTCTACGCGTCAAAACTTCCAAGAACGGTTATGATATAGAAATTGGAAAAAATTATGGTACATATAAGACTGTGTGGACGGACTCCAAATATGACGCCAGCGTAAACGGCACCCAACTTCTGAAGAGTATCTTACCTAACACACAGTTTAGCTACCCGAAGTCCATTTATAACGTGATTGATTGCGTTTCCGCTGTTGTCGGAGAAGACAAGGAAGCAATAATTCTTGATTTCTTTGGTGGCAGCGGAACCACCGGTCACGCCGTGATGGAGATTAACAAAGACGGCGGGCATAGACGGTTCATTTTGGTCGAGCAGATGGATTATATCAAAACAGAAACCCTGCCGAGGAATGTGGCGATTATGAAGTCGATTGCTCCCAAAGCAAGTATAGTCTACTGCGAACTCGCTAAGTGCAACCAGAATTTTGTTGATGAGACCATAGCAGCAAATACTGACACCGACTTGACCGCTCTGCTCACGCGCGTCCTTGCCACGGGCTTTATCAGCAGTAAGGTCAACCCTGTTGCGATAACCGAAGCCTCCGCCGACTTCAAGGCACTTTCCATTGAGGATAAGAAGCGTTTCATCTTGGAGTTGCTCGATAAAAATATGCTCTATGTGAATCTCTGCGACCTTGATGACGAGGAGTACGCTATAAGGGAAACGGACAAGGCATTTACGCGCAGTTTTTATGGATTGGAGGGCAAGTGATGTTCCTCTTTCAGCAGCTGGATTCAATTCGTGATTTTGCGCCGAAAGACTACAAGGCGTTGCCGGACTATGTCGCAAATAATCTCAATCCCACCTTTGAATTACGTCCATACCAGATAGAGGCATTCCGGCACTTCATCACGTATTACGAGAGCGATAAATGTCCGTCCCCGACGCAAGTGTTGTTCCATATGGCGACGGGCAGTGGGAAGACACTCATCATGGCGGGACTGATTATTTATCTCTACAAACGCGGCTATCACAATTTTTTGTTCTTCGTGAACCTTGATAACATTGTTAAAAAGACAATGGATAACTTTTTAAACGCCGCTTCGGCAAAATATCTGTTCGCCGAGGAAATTGTTATCGACGGAGAAATTGTACGCGTTAACGAAGTGAGCAATTTCCAAGGAGCAAACCCGGACGCGATTAATATTTGCTTCACAACCACGCAGGGACTTCATTCGGATATGTGGTTCCCAAAAGAGAATTCACCGTCTTTCGACGACTTTGCCGACCGCAAAACGGTGCTGATTGCCGACGAAGCGCATCACCTCAATGTGGACACACGGCGGGGCAAAATTGACGCAACCGAAGAATCCTTGCGGCAAAGTTGGGAAACGACGGTGCGCCGGATTTTCGAAGCGAATCGTGATAATGTTCTACTTGAATTCACGGCGACCTGTGATCTGCAGAATCCGTTTATTTTGAGCGAATATGAGAATAAAATTATCTTTGACTACCCGCTCCACAAATTTCGCGAGGAAAAGTATTCAAAGCAGGTTAAGGCGATCCGCGCCGACATCAACCACACCGACCGCGCTTTGCAGGCTTTGATGTTCAGTCAATACCGTCTTAAGGTGTTTCAAGACCATCGGCTCTACATAAAGCCCGTGGTATTGTTCAAGGCTAAGACGATAGCCGAGAGCAAAGGGTTTGAACAGACTTTTCATGAGATGCTTCAGACTCTTTCTGGCGTGATGTTGGAGCGCATTGTGAAAGCATCACCGCTTGACGAGGTCAAGCGCATGGCGGAGTATTATGCATCCAAAGGTATTGACTTCAACGAGCTTGCGCAGGAGCTAAAAGAGGAATTTAGCCCGGATCACTGCATTTCGGTAAACGACGACAGGGAGGCAAACGAACGCCAGATCATCCTTAATTCGCTCGAAAGCAGAGATAACCCATATAGAGCTATTTTTGAGGTCAAGAAGTTGGACGAAGGTTGGGATGTTCTAAACCTCTTCGACATCGTGCGCCTTTACGAAACCCGCGATGCAAAAAACGGAAAGCCGGGCGCAAGCACCATTGCTGAGGCGCAGTTGATAGGGCGCGGCGCAAGATATTGCCCTTTTGTTATCAACGAGGATGACGAAAAATACAAACGTAAGTATGATGGTGACGTTGATAACCCTCTTCGCGTCTGCGAAGAATTATACTACCATTGTCAATATGACAGCCGTTACATCGACGAGTTGAACAAAGCTCTGATTGCCACGGGTATTATGCCGGAGAGCCAGACCGAAGTGCATTATGTGCTGAAGGACTCATTCAAGCAAGATGAGATGTATAAAACCGGCATTGTGTTTTTAAACAGGCGCAAGGTGAAGAGCCGAAAGGATATTGAGGAATTATTGCCGTCCGTGCGTGATAGGGAATACACAGTGACGGTCAACACTGGCAAGACGGCCATGGACACAATGATGATGAATGCCCACACCAATACCACTGTTAAGACATTCCAATACAGAACAACTATCGGGAAAATTTCCAAATTTAACTATTCGCTCGTTCACAAGGCCTTACGAAGAATCGACGTGTTCAAGTTTAGCATTTTGCGCGGTTATTTTCCAAACTTGAAAACACTGCGGGAATTTATCACGGACGACGCCTATCTTGGCGGTGTGAAAATGCTCATTGAGAGTCGAAATGAAACGCCGACGCCGGAAACGCTCTTTGAAACTTGTATGATCGTTCTAACGAAAATCGGCGGCGAGATTTCCGCTATCAAGGAAACCTACGAAGGAACAACTGATTTCACGGATAAGAGATTCAGTGAAGTCTTCCGCAATAAAACGCTTCATATTACCGACCCTCACGGTGAGGGCGAGGGCATTTCGCAGGATGCCCCCACAATTCGTCCGGAATGGAAAATCAACCTTCGAGACGCGGATTGGTTTGTTTTTAATGACAACTTCGGCACAACCGAAGAAAAAGCGTTTGTGGCATATTTCTCCACATATGTGGAAGAGTTGAAAAAAGAATATGAAAAGGTTTATCTCGTGCGAAATGAACGGCAACTTGTTTTGTATTCGTTTGATGGTGGCGAGCGGTTCGAACCGGATTACCTGATGTTCCTGCAAAAGAAGAAGTCTACAGGATACGAACAATATCAGATTTTCGTGGAGCCAAAAGGTAGCCATTTATTAGAACAGGACAGGTGGAAGGAGAAATTCCTACTTCAGATTAAAGCGCGAGGAATTCCTGAAAAAACTTTTACTGATGATACGGTATACCATGTTTGGGGTTTTCCGTTTTATAACAATCAGAGCGAACGGATAAAAATCTTTTCTGATGCGTTTGAACGACTTATTAAAAATTAATCCGGATAAGGAAAGGTAGGATTTAAAACTATGCGAGACTTCAAACAATTTCAAGCTTTTTGTTGTGGTAACAGGAACAAATATGAGTACTTGGCTTTTAAAGGGGCATTTGATAGAGTGGAAAGTTATCGAGAGTATAACCGCAATGGCCATTATATGCAGCTTTTTTATGCTATTTACGATTTTTTTGTTTCTAATCCTACATTAATTTCAAGGGCGGGAACTCCTGCATTTGATATATCTGAAGATCCTGTTCTTTTTGATGCCTGGAGTAATTTTATCCACGATGATACCAATGATGCCGATGGTTTTTTTACCGAAAGTCTTAGAAAAAATTTGTCTCCGGCTTGTGCAGGGCATCGTCATGGTGGAGGTGGTTGGAGCCCGATTGCTAAAATTCTTTTTCCGACAATAGCTATTTATATGAATGCCTGATTGATTATTCATTGGATACGCGGTATTAATGAAGTGAAATCATAGTGGATATTCTCCACGAAACTGGAAAAGTGACGTGGATTTGCCTAAATCAAAAAGGCGGGTCGAAAACGAGGTGTAACCGATGGCGGATGTGTACAACAAAGAGAAGCGCTCCGCCGTGATGCGGAACATTAAGGGGAAAGGCAACAAGTCCACCGAGTTGGCACTTATTAAGGTCTTCCAGGAAAGTGAAATTCATGGCTGGCGGCGCGGTTACCCAGTCAAAGGGCACCCAGACTTCGTTTTTCTCAAGAAAAGGATTGCCGTATTCGTAGACGGTTGCTTCTGGCACGGGCATAATTGTCGGAACACACGTCCTAAGGAAAATAAGGACTTTTGGTCAAAGAAGATAGGCGGCAATATCGAGCACGATAAAGCTGTCACGAAGATATTTGAAGATAGGGGTTGGACAGTTATTCGCATTTGGGAGTGCGAGTTAAAAAAGAAAAATCGAGCCTTGTTGTTGAGGAAACTCGGCGGTTTGATCAATCAGTAAAGAGGCCGAGAGGCCGCATTTTATCAATAGATAGTACCTATATCAACCGGAGATAGTAGGCTACTATCTTCAAACACTTATTGACTTGTTTCCGAAAGAAAAAATATTGTAGCCATATTCCCGCGCACGGAAAAACGTACAAAAAAGCCGTTGACCTATTTCCTTGCACAGTAAAAACACCAAACACATACCCGACATTCATCTCATGACCTCGTTGCATTTTATGCCGGAAATGACATCAATCTCGTTCACCCGACCTCTGACCATGGACTTATTTCCGTGTATATACAAAAGGGAAAATACAGCGATGACTTATTTCCTTTGCCTAAAATTTGGTAAAATACATATAAGACATTAAACTCATGACCTCGTTG
>ENA-UOOI01004069-UOOI01004069.1-fermentation-metagenome-genome-assembly--contig:-NODE-4069-length-10091-cov-5.296632_pt1 | contig 10091 bp, 14 predicted proteins | sample MGYA00245779_ERZ724027 | MGnify/ENA primary metagenome ERZ724027 (study PRJEB28704, sample SAMN03018318) | fermentation metagenome | biome: anthropogenic terrestrial biome; feature: soil; material...
AAATAATGCAATATGAATAGAGAAAATAAATATTTTATTTATGTATTATATTTATTGTGAAGAATTAATGTTAAAAATTTTAATGTTTGCATTAATATTATATACTTGTGGATGGAAATTATATATGAATTGAGGAAATATAAAAAGGTCTATTTCTCTATTTAGGAATGAAAAAGGATAAAGATTAAATTATGTGACCTTTTTTATTTACTTATAGAGAGAATGACCTTTTTTGAAAATTATGGAGGAATAAGAATGAAAAATAGAGGATTTGATATAGAATATTCAACACAATATTTAGATGAACGAAATTATCTTACAGATCATGGAATAAAATATACTTTTGTTTCTACTAATGAAGATGGAATTAGAACATTTAAATATAAAAAAACAAGTAAGTTATTTCAGTTATTAGCTGAATTTTATAAAAATAAATAAAAAAGGGAGTAGTGATACATAGTGAAAATTCAATGCATGTTAGATAAGGTTAATTATAAGGAAAAACCTAAAGGAATGGAAATTGCTAAAATAACTAAGAGGTTAGCTGTTAGTAAAACCGAAATAGAGATTGAAGATTTGGCAAAAAGTTTATCTACAGGATGTACTTTTAAAGCATCTTTAATGGGAGGAACAAAAGAAGCTGATTGGATTCAATCTCAATTATTTTCATTGGATTTTGATGATGGTACAACAATTAAAAAAGAATTGAGTAAGTGTAGGGAGATTAATATTCTTCCTGTTTTTATGTATACAAGCTTTAGTCATACATCTGAACATCATAAATTTAGAATGGTATTTTGTGCTAATGAAGTAATTAATGATTATAATATTGCTAAACAATTACAATTAACATTGATGAGTATATTTAATAATTGTGATGAAAAATGCAAGAATTTAAGTCGAATTTTCTTTGGTGGTAAATCATTAGTTTATGAAGGATATGAAAATAGAATAAATATAAAAGAAATATTAGAAAAATATCCTATAGAAATAGATAATAATGAGATATTAAATAAATCAAAAAATAATAAAATAAAGAAAATCGCCCCTAATAATTATATGAATAAAGTAAATATTACAGAATGTGATAAATATATAAAAGCAATACAAAATTTAGATAGTGAAATGCTAAGAAAACTAATAATAACAAGGTTGTATACTCAAGGGGTTTTTAGCGGACTGATAGATATAGATCTTAATAAATCTAATTCTATTAGTCCGATTTTTCTCCAAGACATATCTCCTATAAAAAATAAGACTTTTAATGATATTATACTTGTAAAAAATAGAGCAGAATTGTATGGAGTTATAGATCATATAAACATGTTTTATATATTAGGATTACCAGATGATATAGGAGAAACTTTATTTAATTGTATATTGCCTAAACATGATGATTATGAACCTTCTGCACATATTATAGTAGTAAAAGATGATATTCCAGTATATAAATGTTTTGGTTGTGGTTTCACAGGAGGACTATTAAAATTAATACAACATATTGCACATTGTAGTGTCTCAAAATCTATTAATTTTATTAAAGATGTATTTAATATTCAATTAGAATATAGTGATTGGCAAAAAGAAAAACTTGATATGTTAGAAGCAAATAAAGATTATTTATTAAGTGGGAAAATGGAATACGAGTATCCTAAATTATTTAAAAGGATTAAAAAGAAAATAAATAGATTGATAATATTAATAGATTTTGCCGAAAAGAATTTATATGATGAAACTGCTAATGATAATGACGAAGCAGTATTTTTTATAAGTTTAACTAAATTAATGCAAGTATTTGACATAAGAAGTAAAGATAGTGTAAATAATGATATAACTTTATTTGCTTTATTAAATTTAATAAATAAGTTATCTGAAGAAAATATTCCTATTAATTTATTAAATAAAGCCAAACATATTTCAGCAAAAAATAAATTTAAGAAGATAGCAAATTATTATACTATTCCATCTTATGATTATGATAATCTGGATATTAGTGAGAATAATTCTAAATTGTTAGAAGAAAATAATTTTACAATGAAAGGATTAAGTAAAGAATGGATTTTAAGAACATTCGGAGAAATTACTTGTAATAGAATTTATCCTCAATATAAGTTTGAAAATTCTAAAGGTACATCAGAAAAAAGTAATGATAGGACATTTGATATTATAAAAATTATATTTCAAATACTAGAATCACAAAATTATGTATTAGAAAAAGATGTAACAGATATTCTTAGGAAACAATATGGTAAATATGTTATTGAAGTACAAATAAAACGATCTTTACAAGAAATATTAGATGGATATGGATTAAAAAGACTTAGATGTAACAAAGCTATTAAAGACGAATTCAATGTACAATCTAATGGTTATCCATTTATTATTATTCGAGATGAAGATAATGATAAGTAATTTAGTATTTTAAAAATTTTATAGCTTTATAGAACCGATTTAAGGGTGTTAAATTTCGAAGAGGTATAATTAGATATCTCTTTTTTTTAATGCTCTTAAAATGAGTTTTTGTGAGTTTATAGATTTAGGAAGCGTTAATTTATAAGGGATTGAAAATATAAAAATATAAGGAGTGATTAGGGTGGATATAAATGAAAATGATGTAACTTTATTTACTTGCTATAGTTGGAATTTAGTAAAATTTTTAAATAGTAAAGGAATTAAATATAAAATAACAGGATTAAATTCAGATACTAACAAAAGATTTTGGGTGTTTATAAGAAATGATAAATTAAATAATTGTTTAAGTTTATGGAAGATGACTAGACCAAAATAGTTTAGTTGTCTTTTTTATTTATAAAAAATCTATATATTAGAAAGGAAGTAATAAATAAATGAGTAAAAACAAATATAGCGATGAGGAAATAATAGAAATTTTTAAAAACTTTGCAAAAGAATTAGATAGAACACCAACACAAAAAGATATACAAAATAAACGAGAACAAGATGAAGGTTTTATCACAAACGAGGTAATTCAATATAGGTTTAAAGGATTAACAAATTTGATAAAAATTTGTGGGTTAAAAGCTAATGTTAATTTTTATACAAAAGAAGAAGCACTTAAATTACTAAAAAATTTTTATAATAAGTATGGTTTTGTTCCTAAACAAAAAGAATTTAAAAATTATGCAGATGAATTACCTTCTGTAGCTGTATATGATAAATTTGGAGGATTATTAAAAGCTTTAGAAATTGCAGAAATTCCATTAAGAAAAGATCAATTGTCACAAAAAAATAAAAATAAATTAAACAAAGAACAGGTAAAACAAAAAATAATTGATTTTTATAATTTAAATCATTTTGTTCCATATACAAAGGATTTAGATAAATATAAATTACCTAAAATATCAACAATAACGCATATGTTTGGAAATTATAAGAACTATATTATCGAATGTGGTTTAGAACCTCCAGAAGAAATATTTATAAGTACTTATAGATATACAGATGATGAATTATTACATATATTAAAAGATTATTATGAACATATAGAATTTCCTACCGAACGTAAATTTTTAAGACGATTAGGTTTACCTAGTGGAAAAACATATTTTGATAGATTTGGAAGTTTTTCAAATGCTTTAAAAATGGCAGAAATCTCTATACCTGAAAACAGAAAAAGGTATTTTGATAGACAAGCACTATCTGATAAAGAATTACTTTATTTATTAGAATATTATACAAATAAAAAGTTAGAAAATAAGATATATTTATTGACTAATGATGATATAGACAATATTTCAGAGATGCCTAGTAGTGCAACATATACAAATAGATTTGGTGGTGTAGTACAATCATATGAATTAATAGGAATAGATTATTATGATTTTAATAATTTTATGTTAGAAGAAGATATGAAAAGTAAATATAAAAAATTAAAGAAACAATTGAAACATGTTCCTAATAGTAGAGACATAGATAAAGCAAGTAAACAAGGATTATGTTATGCTATGAGTTCTTATATACATCATTTTAATAATCTATCTGATTTTCAAAAATCTATGAATGATATTCCTACAAAGTTAGGTAAAAGTATTTCTGAAAAAGAAGCTTTAAATGTATTAATTGAACTATCAAAAGAATTAAATAGAGTTCCTATGCAATTAGATGTAATTAAATGTAAATATACACCTTCTCCACAATATTATAGTGAACATTTTGGAAGTCTTACACTAGCTTTAAATAAAGTAGGATTAGATAATTCAAGAAAAATATATAAAATACCTAATACTAACTTAATAGCATTATCATTTTATGAGTATAAATTTATGATTATGATGTTGAATAAACAAATAAAATTTGAAAAAGAAATATTTTATGACAAATATATTAATAATTTTGATAAAAAATATAGATTTGATTTTATGATTAATTACAAAAATCAGAATATTTTTATAGAAATATTTGGTATTACCGGAGATAACAAATATGATAATAAAACAAAAGAAAAGATTAAATTATGTAAGGATAATAATTTAACTTTAGTTGAAATATATCCTAAAGATTTTAAACAATTTGATGAAGATTTTTTATATAAATTATTAATAAATAAATTAAATGAGAAAGGAATTGATGAGTAATGGAAAGAGGAAAAGTATATAATCGTATATTTACACAAGAAAAATGGAATGAGGTAAATAAAGAGAATAAAGAAATTATGGAAGATTTTTTAGAAGAATATACACAAAGACAAAAGAAAAAGACCACTCTTCAACAATATAGAAACGATTTAAGAATTATTCTTATATACATATTAGAAAAATGTGATAATAAATGTATATTTGATTTAAAGAAAAAAGATTTTAGGAGGTTAAACATATATTTAAGTGACGAAAAACAAATGAGTAATGCTAGAGTAAATAGATTAATGTCTGCGACTCGAAGTTTATTGAGTTATTGTGAAGATGATGAAGACTATGAATATGATAATAATGTTGCTAGAAAAGTGCATGGATTACCTAAACAACCTATTAGAGTAGATGAAAATGATTTTTTCTTTTCTTTTGAACAATTTATAAAAATAAGAGATGAATTGGTAAAACAAAAAGAATATAAGTTAGCATGTTTGCATAGTTTATTATTTGATACAGCAGGAAGAAGAAATGAAGTATTCCAAATAAAAAAAGAAGGTATATTAGATAATAATAAAACCAATATAGTTGTAGGGAAACGTGGAAAAACATTTGTATTAGTATATTTAGATGATACAAAAGAAATTATTAAAAAATATTTAAATGAACGAGGAGAAGATGATATAGATAGTTTATGGATAGTAGGCAAAGGAGAAAATAAAAGACCTGCAAAATCCGATGATTTATATAATTGGGTTTGTAAAATTTCTGATATATTTAGTAAAATAGAAAATAAGAATATCCAGATATTTCCACATAGCTACCGCCATTCAAGATGTGAATGTTTACTCCAAGGTTCAGATACTAGATTAAAAGATAAAAATGGAGTTGTAAAAAAGTTTTCATTAGAACAGGTACAATTATTTTTACATCATTCAGATCCAAAAACAACGTTAGATTATGCGAAAGACCATTCAGAAGATATAATTGATGAGATGATGAATCTACAATAAATTAATTAAACAAAAAGAGGGTTAATCACACCCTCTCCCCTATTCTTTAAAATTTTCAATATGTATTAATAACTTATCATAAACATCCTTCACACCATCATTAAAAGTAGTAATTCTAATCTCTGTACGTGGTCTAACCTTATCGTAATGGCAGCTAATCAATAATGGATTTACAATATTATAATTGTCATCTATGCACATATGAGATTTAACCAGTAATCCATCGTTAAGAAATTTAATACCACCGCAAATATTATCACAATCTTTATTAGCTTGAGTTTCACTAAAGATTCTATATTCCATAATACAATTAGGTATATCTAAATTATTTAATTTATACATATTAGCAATCCAAACACCTAATTCTCCCCATTTTTCTTTTTTCTGATTCATAGTCATTCTATTATTTATAACCAGCAATTCATTTAAAGACATAGTTCCATATAAGCAATCATCAATAGTATAATCTTTTTTAGCAACAGCTTGTTTTTTTGTTTTTTGATTACCACCTTTAGTTAATTGAGGGGTTCCATCTTTATTATATAATTTTACAGTTCTTGGTTTAGTAAAAGGTAAAGTTCTAGCAGTAGGATGTTTTTTCATATAATATAAATGAAAATTATGTATTAATTCTCTATCAATAGTAATCAAGTATGTTTTGTAATTTTTAATAATATCACATCCTTTATATAATCTTTACATCTTTTCTAGAAACAAGAACACATATAGGTAGTACAATATTATGTAAAATATCTAAAGGTATATTTTTATCTATATAAGCTTTTGAACACTTATGTCCTCTTGAAGATTCTCTTGCTTTAATCCAAACATATATTTCACCAGATAATAATTTAAGTTCTTTACTATAAGTACTATTTTTAAAATATTCTATATTCTTTTCATTTTCTGAATAAATTTTTTTAAATATTGTATTACATTTGTCAACATCATTAGTAATTATCCCTATTTTATTATTACATAATATATAATCATTATTTTTTAATTCGTCAGGAAATAATTGTAAAATATTTTCTGCTAATATATCCTCTAATAAAAATAAATTATCTTTCTTTCCTTTATATACATTATAATTAGATGTACTATTTTCAAATATATATTGTTCACCATTTATTAAATCAATAATATCAATATCCCCGTTATCATAACATGAATTTAATATTTCATAATTATATTTATTTAGTAATTTTATTAATTCTTCTCTAAATTGTAATACTTTAATATCTCTTTCCTTCAAAATAATCACATCCTTTATTTAATTATTACCCATTAATATACTTACTTCATTCTCCCTTAAATAATCAGAAAACACCTTATAATCACTATTATTCAGCAATTCCAGCACATATTCTAAATCCTCATTACTATTCTTACTATACAACAACTTCACCTCATAACCCTTCTGAAGTTCACCAATACAAGTTAAAGAATCTCCAAGGTATATATGATTATTACTAACTCCTTTAGTATTTTTAATAGTAAATTCCAGTCCTTCTTTATATTTATGTATTTTATTTAACTTATCTTTATTCATATCTATATCTCCTTAATAAATTGTTTTATTTTCAAATTGTTCTTTAAGTAATTGGACTAATAAATCTACATTTAAAGTTATTGTTTTTAATTCTTTATATTTTTCTTGTATTTTAGAAAAACTTATATTGCTTTTTATCACGTTTTTGAAATATTTACTCCTATCTTCATCTACTTTATCACAATCTAGACATCTACATCTAAAATAAGTTCTGCCCTCATAATCATCTGTGCTGCTAGATAAAAAATACCACATTTGATGATTACAATTGTCTTGCAAAGATGTTTCTAAATCACATATATTTCTATAGATTTTTTCTCTTTCTTGATTACATTTGTTATACTCTTTAATTATATCTGTATTTCTTAATTCTTTTATACGGATATCGAGTTTATCAGCTTTATTATATAATTCTTTTAATTCTTTATTTTCAATAATCATTTTAATCATCCTCTCTATCATCATAATCTACCATAGGAATATCCATATTACCTATACTTCTACACATAGCCAATTTAATTGTATAATCACTAGTATTCAATTCATTTAACCTATCCAAAAGTAAGTATATAGCTTCATCAATTTCCTCGGTAATATCAGATTGTAATAATTGTTCAATGGTCATATTTTTAATCATTATTTCTCTCCTCTTAAATTCATATTCTTTTTCGTTTTCTTCAAGAGCTTTTACTACTTCTGGATCAGAATTAATAAACTTCTTAGCATCTTTCCAATTCATTTAATCACTCCTCGACAACTTTAACAAAAGTTAAATCATAATCTTTTTCTAAACATTCAACTAATGTAGTAGTATATATACAATTATAATCAAATATAAAATATTCTTGCATTCCATCAAACCGATATGAGTAATCTGTTAATAATAAAGCATTATATTTTTCTTTATAATCCCATACAACTGCAATTAATAATTCTCTATTATCTTCATCTTTAAATAGTAATTTAGTTCCTGGTTCAAAACAATCTTCTCCACCATTTTTTAGAAAAGATAGCCTTTTTTTATTTTTTATTAATCTATTTGAGGTTTTTTCTAAATCACCTTTCAAATTTTCTATTTCTGATTCATCTTGATTTATTGAATTTTCTAATGTTCTAATTTCATTATTATCCATATATGTATTTCCTCCTTACGTATAAGATTTTTATTATTACACATAATAATATATGTAGAACTATTTAGATAATTTTTATTATTCAATAGTAAACTATCTCCAATATTTAATTCTTGGTTGAATTATAAAAACCTAAGTTCATGAGAAATATATTTTCTAAATAGTTCTATTATTTAACTAATTACTATTTTTTATATATAAACTTTCTTCAACATATTCTTTATTAGAATTACCTATTACTCTTCTAAAACTACTGTTGCCACTATATATGTATTCATGTTTATTATAAATATCTTTAGGGATTTGATAAGTTTTATCTTTTGAAGTAATTTTTCCATCAAAACTTAATAAATAATCACATTTCCATTTTCTAAGCCAATTCCATAGTTTATCATAATCTATAGTCCCATAATACATTCCTCTTGTTCCTGCGTATGGCGGATCTAAATATAATAAATCATATTTATTTGGTGTTATATTGTAATAATCATTATGTATAAATCGTACATCATATTTATTTAATAAATCTGACCATTCAAATATAATCTTTTTTAATGTTTCAGGTTTTATTCCATTTCTAGTTACATGAAAAGAATTATTAAATTCTCCATTATTATTATATCTAGGCATACCATTAGTTGTAGTTCTCATAATAAACATAAAATCATATGGATCGTGTCCTTTATTATATTTTTCTCTTACTTTATAAAAATATTGTTTTTTACGTTCTTTATCATCGTCTATATTTAATTCGTTCCACATTTTTTTATATGTCTTATAAACTATAATTGGATTGTATTTTATATTATGCCATAAATCTATTAATCCTTTATTAATATCGCTACATATGTAATTATTAAATTTTATATTACTATGTAATAATTGAAATAACACTGAACATCCTCCACAAAAAGGTTCATAATATGTATTGTATTGTTGTTTAGGAATTCTTTTAATTATTTCTTCTGATTGACTTCTCTTACTTCCACTCCATTTAATTACTGGTTGAAATTTCATATTAAAATTCCTCCTTTCTTTATTTAATTAACTTAAAATTTCTGATTTATTGTAATATTTAATTTTTAATCAAATTGTTTATTTTATTTTTCAATTCATTATATTTACTATAATCTTCTCTAGTTTTATAAAACGCATAAATATCTATTAATTCAAGAAATAAATCATAATGCATTTGTTTTACTTTTTTATCAGCAATACCTTCTTCACATGTAGTACATTTATAATCTTTATCACATTCATTACAATTTGGTTCATCTTGCCAACTTCCTAATTGGGGGTAAATACCATAATAATAATTCTTTAAATGAAATGTTTTTACATTTATCTCGACTATAAAATTGAATTTTATCAGAATCTTCCTGTAGAAAATTACATTGTTTCCAATAGATATCTGCATCTAAAATTCCGATAATTTCTTTTAATCTCTTTTCCATAAAAATACCATCCTTTATTTATAATCTTTATCAGAATCATGTTCTCCACATTCTTTAACTCCTTCATATAATAAAGTATCCTCATTGTAATCAATATAATTCATAAAATCACATTTGATTACTCTAACTCTACAACTATTACTAGGAGTAGTCCAACACTCTTCATTGCATCCTTCAGCAATATCACAATTATCTTTATTAAGTTTAATAGTTTTAATATAATGCCACCATTTACAACCATCACAATAGCAACCTCTAGGAATATATTTCTTCATTGCTCGTTTCTTCAAGAAATCACCTCCTTACAATTTTCTACCACATACAGGACAATATCTTATTTGAATATCTCCTATTAT
>ENA-UOOI01004070-UOOI01004070.1-fermentation-metagenome-genome-assembly--contig:-NODE-4070-length-10089-cov-3.792206_pt1 | contig 10089 bp, 7 predicted proteins | sample MGYA00245779_ERZ724027 | MGnify/ENA primary metagenome ERZ724027 (study PRJEB28704, sample SAMN03018318) | fermentation metagenome | biome: anthropogenic terrestrial biome; feature: soil; material...
CGTCAAGTACACAAAAAAGACTGCCGTCTTCAGAAAGCAAGCTTTCTTTTTACGGTGAAATAAGATAGGCTGTGTATTGTTTACAGGTTAGTCAGCTCGATTCCGCTTTGCTTCATCTCGCTTGACGCAGAGCGTCAAGTACACAAAAAAGACTGCCGTCTTCAGAAAGCAAGCTTTCTTTTTACGGCAGTCTTTTTGTGTACTGACTAACCTGTAAACAAAAATTTGACACCTTTTTAAAATATGCGTCATTTTAATGATGGCGGAATTTCTATATACTATAAATATAACGAATGTTCAAGAAGGAGGGTTTTATGAAGTTCAAGAAAGTAACAGCTCTTGCAGCAGCAGGGGTTATGGCGTTGTCACTTGCGGCTTGTGGTTCTGGCGGAGGAAAGTCTTCGGGTGGAGCAGGGGATTCAAGTGATGTCGCGGAAAGTAAAAGCACAGAGAAGACCGCTGTAGCCGGTAAGAAAGACGCCAAGGAAAAACTGGTTGTCTGGACTCTGGCAGCGGATCTGAACCAATTTGCAGATCACTACGTTGAGTCTCATCCGGATGTGCAGATTGAGACAGTTACCATTGCGCCGGCAGATTATCCGACAAAGGTACAGACGGCAATGCGCGGAAAACAGAAGACACCGGATATTATCGTAGGTGAGCCACAGATGCTCGATGAGATGTATGAGGCCGGCTATTTTGAAGATCTGGATCAGGATCCTTATAATGCGCAGGATTATAAAGATGATATTGTCGATTATGTCTGGGATGTGGGACAGGATGAAGACGGCGTTCAGAGAACGATTTCCTATCAGATTACTCCTGCGGGGATTTTCTACAGACGTGATATTGCCCAGGAGGTATTCGGAACAGAGGATCCGGATAAAATCGGTGAGTACTTCAAGGATTATGACACGATTCTTCAAACCGGAGAGACTTTAAAAGAGAAGGGATATAAGATCTTTGCCTCAGACGGAGAGATGAACTTTTTCTCCGGTGACAGTGCATGGGTTGTCGACGGAAAGCTGAATGTAGATCAGGCCAGAAAAGATTACATGGATCTTTGTATTGATCTCTATCAGAAAGATATGACTGCTTATGTTGACTCCTGGTCAACAACCTGGTATCAGGCAATGGCCGGATCAGTTCCGGTAATTGATAAAGATACCAGTGTATGGGACGAGAAAGAGATGAAAGAGGCAGAGAAAAAGGGAGATACAACAGAAGTATTTGCGTTCGGTCTTCCCTCCTGGGGCGTCCTCACGATGAGAGATAATGTCGGTGATCTTTCCGGAAAATGGGGCGTAGCCAAGGGTCCGAACTACGGTTTCAGCGGCGGAACGTTTATCGGAATCAGCGCACTCAGCGAGAAGAAAGATCTTGCATGGGATTTCCTGAAATTCTGTACCTTAGATCCGGATACGCTGGATTGGTGGATCGATAAATCGGAAGGAGATGTCGTATCGAACCTTGAGGTACTTGAAAAACATAAAGATGATGAGAATCCGGTTTATGGAAATGAAAAGCTTTACCAGTTCTTCCTGGAGCAGGCAGAAGGAATTGACTACTCTAAGGTAACTAAATATGACAAGGTAATCGGAGATGCCTGGGGTGAAGCCATCGGTAAAGTGAAAAAGGGTGAGAAATCAAAAGAAGATGCTATGAATGATTTTTATGATGAGATAGAATCTACCTATCCTGATATTGAAGTTGACCGTTAATCTGACACCTGTTGCGGCACCGCGGATGATACCACGGTGCCGTCTTAGAATGAAAGGAGGGTCTTTCAAAAAATGGCATCTGACACAACAGGGAAAAAGAAAAAAAAGAAAAATCTCAATAATATGGGCTATTTATTTGTAGCTCCATTTGTAATTGTATTTCTGATATTTAATATTTACCCGGTTGTCCGGACCTTTTATCTGAGTTTTACAGACTATAAGGGGTTTGGCGAAGCCGTTCTTTCCGGAGGAGCCAATTATGCGAGAGTTCTGCAGGATAAGTTCTTCTGGAGAGCTTTGGGAAATACAGCTAAGATATGGGGCGTGAATATTGTTCTGCAGCTTGGCCTTGCACTGCTTCTGACCATTGTATTCAGTGATATTAAATACAAAATCCGGGGTTTAACGGTTTTCAGGGCACTGTATTACCTTCCGAACCTTATTGCGGCAACATCGGTGGCTTTTCTGTTCAAGACGCTGCTGGACTGGAGATATGGTACAATCAATCAGATCATGATGAGTACAGGGCTTATGAAGTCTCCGGTAAACTGGCTGGGTTCACCCGGAACTGCACCGTATGTGATATCTGTAATCAGTGCATGGATGTGGTTTGGAAACTCATTTATTATGCTGATGGCAGGGGTTCAGGGAATCTCAAGAGACTACTTTGAAGCGGCAGCGATAGACGGTGCCGGAAGATTTAAGGTATTTACAAAGATAACAATGCCTCTGCTAAAACCTATTATGCTGTATGTCGGCATTACTTCACTGATCGGAGGCCTTCAGATGTTCGATCTTCCGTTCCTGATTTCAGGCGGCACGGGAGGCGCTCCAAGTGGCAGTACACAGACTGTAGTTATGTATCTGTACAAATTTGGATTTGAGACAAATCAGGTTGGGTTTGCATCGGCTATCGCCTATGTGCTTTTTGTGATTATCCTGGTCCTCTCGATTGTCCAGTTTAAAGCAATGTACGGAAAGAATAAAGGGGAGGTGGCTTGACATGGCAACAAAAGTAAAGCGGACACTTATTTATATAGCTCTTATTTTACTGGCTTCGATCTGTCTGCTGCCCTTCGCCCTCATGATAGTAAATGCTACCAGAACGGGCCCGGAAATCGTGAAATCTTTTACTCTGATCCCGGGTTCAGCCTTAAGGGATAACTGGGAAACAGTATCTGGATATTTTAATCTGTTTCATGGTATGTTAAACAGTGTTGAGGTAGCGCTGCCGTCTACTTTATTAACAGCATATTTTTCTTCACTTGCCGCCTATGCGCTTGTTATGTATGATTTCAGGGGCAATAAACTGATCAGCACGACGATTGTTATCTTCATGATGATTCCGGCACAGCTAAGTCTGATCGGGTTCTATGATCTGGTCACAAATCTAGGCATGATTGATACATACTGGCCATTGATTCTTCCGGCAGTTGCATCGCCCGGGGTCGTATTCTTCCTGCGGCAGTATCTGGAAGGATCCCTGCAGCCGGCTCTTGTGGAAGCAGCCAGAATCGACGGGGCAACAGAGATTCATATCTTTCACAAGATCATTCTGCCTCTGATGTCACCGGGAATCGCAACGATGTCAATCGGTGCCTTTGTGGGCAGCTGGAATAATTATCTGATTCCTTTAATTCTTTTGAATTCACCGGATAAGTTCACTTTACCGGTCATGATAGCTTCTTTGAATTCCTCTCAGGATATCACGAGGAATCAGGGAGCGATCTATCTGGCGGTTGCAATCTCTGTAATCCCGATATTGATTGCATTTGCATTCCTTTCTAAATATATTATTGGAAGCATATCGGCAGGCGGAGTGAAAGAATAGTTAACCCCTATGATACATTTAATTTCTATAGCCGATGATTCTGTGATATGATAGAATCATCGGCTGTTATCGTTGTACGGCCGGAAAGGGAAGATACTATGAGAAAAAGGATAATAAAATATGCTCTTTTAACCTCAGTTGTGCTGTTGTCGGCGGCGGGGTGTCAGGCTTCTGCCCAGGATAAGAAAAGCCGGGATCAGGAGTTATCAGAACCCGAAAAAATGGACTGGTATGTAAACTATTCCTGGTTTAAGACGGCCTGGGGGGAGAATGAAGTATCGAAGGCAATGACAGACCGAACGGGTGTCAGCATCGATTATCTGATTCCGAAAGGCAATGAGACAGATAAGCTCAATGCCATGATCGCATCGGATACGCTTCCGGATCTGGTGACGATCGGATGGTGGGAGACACAAAATCAGGAAATGATTGATAAAGACCAGGTTTATTCATTCAATGACCTGGCTGAAAAATACGATCCGGATTTTTTTGATGTGTTGGATGAAAGTGCGGTAAAATGGTATACAAAGAGTAACGGGAAAATCTATGGGTATCCCAACTCTTCCTATTCATTCGAAGATTTTAAAAAAAACAAGATTCCGTCCAATCAGAATTTTCTGGTCCGAAAAGATATCTATGAGGCGATCGGCAGTCCGGATATGACGACACCCGAAGGCTTTTCTAATGCTATCCGTAAGGCATACAAGTCATTTCCAAAGATAGACGGCAATCCCCTGATTCCAATCGGAGCGGATGAGTTCAATGAAAACGGTTCGAATTCCTTTGATCAGTACATTCAGTCTTTTCTGGCGGTTCCCTATGAAAAAGATGGAATCTATTATGATAGAAATACAGATTCAGAGTACCTGAGGTGGCTTAAGATGTTCCGGCAGCTGGGGCAGGAGGGTTATCTGAAAGACGAGATATTTATCGATAAGAGATCCCAGCTTGAGAGCAAGCTGGCAAAGGGCCAGTATTTCTGTCTGTTCTATCAGAATACAGACCTCAAGGATCAGGTGAGAATCTTAAATAAGAAAGATCCGGACAGTATTTATATTGCCGTGGAAGGGCCGAAAAATTCAAACGGTGATGATCCGGTGCTTCCGGTTCCGGGAGTACACGGGTGGACAGTCACCTATATTTCCAAGAACTGCAAGAATCCCGGGAAAGCTCTTGAACTGATGAAATATCTGATCAGTGAAGAGGGACAGAAGATGACGTATCTTGGCGTTGAAGGCTCGATGTATCAGATGAAAGATGGTAAGCCGGTGATTTATCCCGAGGTGAAGAAGCTTTTGGATACAGACAGAGAGGCATACGATGCCAGATATGGGGCGGATGATACTTTCTGGATGCTGCAGGACAATGTGATGCAGTTAAAGTGGAATTATGAAGATGATGATCCTGTCTCCGCAATGAAGAGATGGACGTATCCCTATACTGCCTATACCGCCCAGTATGATATTAATTTTGACGAGGATACAAAGAAAGCAACGATTTTCAAAAATCTGCAGAAAATCTGGGGAAACACTCTGCCCAGGCTTCTTCTGGCGCAAAGCGATCAGGAATTCGACCAGATACTTACAGAATATAAAGAGAAGCGAAAAGCAAACGGATATGAAACATTTGTAAATGATGCAACAGAGCGATTTAAGGAAAATAAAGAATTATTGGGCATGGACTGATGGAAAAGAAAAAATCATGGTTTGATGAATTAAAACTAAATCAGAAAATTACGGGTGCAATCATGTTGATTGTAGTGATCCCTATGTTACTCTTCTCAATCGGACTCTATAGCAGCTATAAGAAGAGCACGGTGCGGGAGGTTCGGATTAAGACGGTGAATCAGGCATCGGAAGATAACAGTCAGCTGGGGAAAATTGTGGAGTTCAGTAATATGTCTGCGCAGTCCTTTCTCAATAATCAGGAATTAAAGGAGTTTTTAAGACGTCTGAAGGATCACGAAGATATTTCCGCAGATGAGTATTTAAAGTTTGACAGAAATATTATTGCTATGCTGGAGCGCCAGGTGAACAGCAATCCGTATCTGTATCAAATCAGGGTCTATGCGGACAATAATTCATTTCCGGAGATGATGCCGATTCTTTATCATGGAGATCGTATGAAAGAACTTCCCTGGAGTCAGAAATACCACTCCGGGGACTGGCAGTTTGACTATCCGGACAAGATTATGGGAGAGTCATCGGGGATCGGATCGGATCATCTGATGTCACTTGTGAGCGACATCACGAATGACTATGGGGAAGTTCTTGGAGTTGTCGAAGTGGCAGTTGAGATGGATGATGTATTTCCCGGACTTTCCTCTCCGGATAACGGGAACTGGGGATGTTTTCAAAATGAAGACGGGAACATCTATACTTTTGATTCAAAAGGAGATAATCCGTGGAAAAAGAGTCAAAGAGAGATCTTACAGGCAGCTCCGGAGAGCAAGAAAGGGATTCATACCCTCCAAACGGAAATTGACGGAAAGAAAGTGATTCTCTTAAGCCAGCCGGTCAAAGAGCTGTCAGGGACCTATATTCAGCTGACCAGCATTGAGGGAGCAATGGATGATATCTCGGTACAGAGAAATCTTTTAATTGCTCTTTTGATTTTGATATTTTTTATTCTGGCTATGGTGGTGAATCTTGTGATCAAGGGTCTGCTCCGCAAGTTTTACAGTACACTGTCTGTTGTGCGAAAAGTGCAAGAGGGAAATATGGATATTCGCGTTTCAGAACTGGGACAGGATGAGATGGGAGAACTCGGAATTCAGATCAATAAGATGCTGGACCGCATTCAGACTCTCATGAAGGAGAATATTGACCGTGAAGTTCTGATAAAGAACACGGAAATAAAAGCCCTGCAGAATCAGATCAATACACATTTTATCTATAATGTACTGGAATCCGTGAAGATGATGGCGGAAATTGATGAAGAGTATGAGATTTCCGATGCCGTCACGGCTCTGGGCGGGCTGCTGAGATACTCTATGAAATGGGTTTCCAGCGATGTTACCATCAGGCAGGAGCTGGATTACATCCGGAACTATATCCAGCTTATGAATCTGAGGTATGATTTTACGATTATTTTGTCACTCAATGTTCCGGATATTATCTATGAGCAGCAGGTACCTAAGATGTCCCTGCAGCCAATCGTGGAAAATGCGATTATCCATGGGATAGAGGAGACGCAGGAAGACGCTACCATATATATCAAGTCTTTTTTGCAGGGTGACGATTATAAGATCGAGATTACAGATTCAGGCAGTGGGATGAATGAAGATCAGGTAGAACTGCTCAGAAAGAAGATCAGCGGGGAAGTACAGGTACATGGGGGTTCGGGAAATGGTATAGGACTAAAAAATGTTCAGGATAGAATCCACATGAGGTTTGGAAAAGAATATGGACTGAAGCTCAGTTCAAAAGAGGGATTATTTACAAAGGTCACACTTTTGCTGCCGCTTACGAATGTGAAGGCTGACGGAAACTTTAAAAGTAAGTGAGGTGCAGCAGGTGCAAACTGATTGGAGGAATGGGGCATATATGAAAACTTTACTGATTGTAGAAGATGAGAAGATGATACGCCATGGCATTGCGGTCATGGCGGGCCGCAGCAGTGTCAATATTGAAGAGATCATAGAGTGTAAAAATGGCCGGGAGGCTCTGGAAATATTGAAGAGCCGTGACATTGATCTCATGTTTACAGATATCCGGATGCCGAAGATGGATGGGATAGAGCTTGTGAAGAAGACACAGAATCTAAAAGTTCGTCCTCTTGTCGTAGTGATCAGTGGCTATGACGATTTTAACTATGCTGTGGAAATGATGAAGCATGAGGTCAAAGATTATCTTCTGAAACCGATCAAAAGAGATCAGCTGGAACAGGTTTTGGGGGAAATGGACAGGCTGATATCGGATGAAAAGAAACAGGAGCGGATGGAAGTCTCCGGGTTTATCAATCAAATGAGATTCTATATCCAGAATCCCGACGGGAGAGAGAATCAGGCATTAGAGAGTCAGTTTGATCAGATGTTTGCCGGGCAGAGATTATGTGCGGTATTCTTTCCGGGAAGTCATGAAGAACTCACAGACCTGGCAGGACCTGTATGCTTTAAAACAGATGGCCAGTATCTGGCAGTCTTACCGGAGGACAGAACAAAAGGACAGGATTTTCGTGATACCTGTGCGGGGATCAGCTGCTCTTTTACAACACTTGAGGGATGTATTTCAGCTGTGCAGCAGGCACTGACAGCCAGAAAACATGCTTTTCTATATAATATTCCTTCTCATATCTGGTCGGATGAAGTTGATTATAATCGTGGAGAGAAGGCAGAACAAGGTCAGGTGAGTCAGTTTGTGCAGCAGTTTCCTACCGCCAGGATGGAGGGAGCAGTGAAGAAATTTGAGAATCTGTTCTTCCTGGCCGAACACGGAAAAATAAAGGAGAAAGACGTTCTGGACATGGCTTATAACATAGAGGGTGAACTGGAGAAGGCATATAAAAATCATCTGACGGAGCAGCAGCAGAATCTCTTTGAGCGCAGACCGCCCCTTTATTATAGAGATGCGGAAGAATATCTTACGGATTTTACCGTATGGACTAAACAGCTCAAGAGCTGTCTCTCGGAGCAGTTTAATGTGGATCAAAATCGCGGCAAAATTCAGGATGCTGCAAATTTTATGAAAGAACATTTTCGTGAAAATCTCAATATGGCCATGGTATCCAACCATGTGTCTATGAATTATTCTCTTTTTTCAATCACATTTAAGGAATACATGGGTATTAATTTCGTGAACTATCTGAAAAATCTGCGCATCAGTGAAGCAAAACATCTTCTTGAGTCGACAGATGATAAGGTTCTGGATATCGGCTATCAGGTAGGTTATGAAAATGATAAGCATTTCTTAAAGACCTTTAAGAGTATCTGCGGGGTTTCGCCGACGGAGTACAGAAAAAATTTCGAGTTCAAAAATGTTGATAATCGTGACTAGGAATGCTACACTTAACACAGTTTCATGATACCCGGCATAAACTTTTATCCCTGGTATCGATCATGTAAATGGAGGATGGTTATGAAGAGTTACGACGTTACTTCTCTGGGAGAGTTATTGATTGATTTTACAGAGAATGGGAAAAGTAAACAGGGAAATTATATGTTTGAGGCAAATCCGGGCGGAGCGCCGTGCAATGTTCTTGCTATGCTGGCGAAACTTGGATACAAAACATCATTTATAGGAAAAGTCGGTGATGATTTCTTCGGAAACCAACTAAAAACGTCTTTAGATGAATTAAACATTGATGCCAGATATCTGTTCAGGGATAAGAAGATCCATACGACACTGGCATTAGTGCATACAGATTCCGACGGAGACCGGGATTTTTCATTTTACCGCAATCCGGGTGCTGATATGATGCTTAAAGAGGAGGAAGTGCCGGAGGAGCGAATATGCGACAGCAGGATCTTTCACTATGGAAGTCTTTCTATGACCGATGAGGGAGTGCGCGACGCCACGAAGAAAGCGATTCAGACTGCAGAAGAATCCCAGGCAATACTTTCCTTTGATCCAAACCTGCGCCCGCCGCTGTGGGAAACGCTCGATGACGCGAAGGAACAGATTTTTTACGGTCTGGGTCACTGCCAGATTCTTAAAATATCAGACAATGAGATCAGATGGCTGACCGGTGAGGAAGATTTCACTGCCGGCGTAAGGTGGATCCGTGAAAGGTTCGACATCCGGCTTATTCTTGTCTCTATGGGTAAAGAAGGGAGCAGGGCTTATTATGGTGGACGGATGGTGGAAGTTCCCTCATTTTTACAGAAGAATACCATTGAGACGACAGGGGCCGGTGATACATTCGGCGGATGTATTCTGGCTTATGTGCTAGAGCACGGTCTGGACAGTCTCACAGAGAAAAATTTAAGAGATATGCTTACTTTTGCAAATGCCGCCGCATCTCTCATTACCACGAAAAAAGGAGCACTTCGAGTGATGCCGTCAAAACAAGAGATTATACGACTAATAGAATACAGGAGGAATAACGAATAGAATGGGTAAGGTAATAGGAATTGATTTAGGTACTACGAACAGTTGTCTGGCAGTCATGGAAGGCGGAGAGCCTGTAATTGTACCGAATGCCGAGGGAGAAAGGACAACTCCGTCTGTAGTCGCGTTTACAAAAACAAAAGAACGTCTCGTCGGGTCTGTGGCAAGACGCCAGGCAGCGACAAATGTAGACCGGACAATTTCCTCGATTAAGAGAGAGATGGGAACGAATTACCGGGTCAAAATCGATGGTAAGAATTACACTCCTCAGGAGATTTCGGCATTTATACTTCGGAAGATGAAAAAAGATGCAGAAGATTATCTGGGCGAGAGTGTCAGTGATGCTGTCATTACAGTGCCGGCTTATTTCAATGACGCACAGCGCCAGGCTACAAAGGATGCCGGGAAAATTGCAGAATTGAATGTAAAAAGAATCATCAACGAGCCGACAGCGGCGGCGCTCGCTTATGGTATTGATAAAGAAAAGGAT
>ENA-UOOI01004072-UOOI01004072.1-fermentation-metagenome-genome-assembly--contig:-NODE-4072-length-10086-cov-3.777889_pt1 | contig 10086 bp, 6 predicted proteins | sample MGYA00245779_ERZ724027 | MGnify/ENA primary metagenome ERZ724027 (study PRJEB28704, sample SAMN03018318) | fermentation metagenome | biome: anthropogenic terrestrial biome; feature: soil; material...
TTGTCATTTTACTGAGTACGTCACTACAGATGCCCCTATATTGGTTAAGTACGCTGGATCTTTCCACTTTATATTCTTTTGTCAGATATAAAGATAGTGAAAATCAGCTACTTAACCTTCTTTTTTATGTTAAACTTTGTTCATATATATCTGAATATTAATTAGTTGTCAAATATTTACCGAAGTATTAATATTATCATAATCCATAATAATATTCTTTCATCTTAAGAGCCATAAGTTTGCGCCTTTCAAACAAAAAGTCATTGTAGTCCTGCACTGTCATTTCTCCGATATTTTCCGGGATACAATTCATTCTAAGATTTTCTCTTATCTCATCTAATGAATTTATGCCTGTTAAGGCAGAATCGCCATTCTCCATTTTAGTACGAATAATCTCAAAATATTCCTGAGGGGATTTATTTCCTACTTTAATATTTATCTCGGACTGCATATACACATAGTTGGCGATCTGATTATATTTACCCTTAGCAAGTCCATTTTTCTTTAGGTAGTCTTTGGGGAATAAATGGTGAATATCGCCTTTAAATGTTATTAAGTCATTAACCGTAATATCTTTTGACAAAAAGCCTTTGTCATTTAGTCTAACTTGTGCGGCTAAATATACGTGAAAATAGGGGCTACTTGCTACAGAGGTATCCATGCTCTGCGGTAAAGCTGCATTCCAGAAAGCATTAGAAAGTTCTCCTTCTTCTTTTTCTGCCATATAATCTCGTATTGGGCGTTGTGATATCTGTTTAATATCATAATCAAATACAGATTCCGGCGAACCGGAGTAACGTCCTGTTAATATAGAATAGACTAACCAACGTTTGACATATTTCTCTATTTCAGAATCAGATAGACTTTTTTGAGATTTCAATTTAAGATAAACAATATAAGCAAAGTTTACGGCGTTTTGAGAACGAAGAAGTTTCGGAGAAACAAACCCCGCAGAACGCACTATCATTAAGAACCGTTTGTAATTTGTTTCATTGATAAATTCTAACACACCTTTTTTCAAGGTAGAGAAAGAACTTTCCACAATTTCATTTTCAAAGGTGCGTGTCTCAAAATTTCTACCAGAGAGTAAACTTACTAAATCAGAAAGTCTGCCTCGTTCAAACTGAGAAGTAAAAGCAACCCTTAACAAATCGACATAACTTGGATCATAAAGATCATCGTTTTCGTTCTTCAACCATTGCATCTTTTGAAAGAAGTCTGTCTTTGCAAACTCTTTGTCATTATCCACAATATGTTGATAAAATTCGGGTGCAACAGCTAAATGGCAAAAATAATCAATCCCTTTCCGGAGAATATTACCCTGTTGTTCTTCATTAGCGGTAATTTTACTCATGGCAAAATCAGCCTGACTTAAAACGACACCAGCGGAGTTGATACGAATAAATATTTCTGTTACTGTTTCAATATCCAAATCAGAAGATAGCTCTATAAGGCCAACGGGTTTTTTAGATAAATCTATCAAACGAGAAAATGAATTCTCGATAATATCTTCATCTAATTCCGGGTTTAATGTCAAATAATCACGTACTAATTTTATCAGGCTTTTTTCTCCTGAGAACACTTCTGCAATATCTCTCACCCAAAGTTTATCTTTCAAGATTGCAGGATTCTGCACTTCGAACCTCTCTTCTACAGGGTTAAACGCAATTTTGATTCTTATCCGGCTATAATTTTTGTCAATAACATAGTTCCCTAAAATTGCAGCGGAAAGAGCGGTTATACGCTGTTGTCCATCAATAAGGACTTTCTTCCCCTCGCTAAAAGAACCATCTTTCAGCCTTACATTTGGATTCTTCCAAGCAATGATATAACCTATCGGATAGCCTTGATACAAGCTATCCATCAGATTTCGCACCTTGGAACTATCCCAAACAAACGGTCGTTGAATTTCAGGAATTGCAATTTCGCCTGTTTTTACAAACGCCAATAATGATGCTATTTCGTATTGATTAACAGAATATTTTTGCATGATATTTATTCGACTAATTCTCCGAGTTTATTCACCACTTTATATTTTACATCATCAAACTGCTTAAAATGCGCTTTACCGCATTTTATCTTTTGCTGTTCGCTTCTATGCAGCTTCGACAAGTCGACTGATTTTGTTCCCGTATCTTTTGTTTCGGCTACAAAATAGATTTTCTTGTCATCCTCAAAAACAATTGCCCAATCAGGATTATAACTGCCAATAGGGGTAGGTATGGTAAACCATCCCGGCAACTTGAAATAGAACTTTATCTGTTCGCTGCTCTCGCAATCTTTCGCAAACCGGCTTTCAACTGCCGAGTCTAAAGGAACATATTCCTCGTAAAGCGTTTTGGATTTGTCCGATACTTTAAAAGAGAAATCATTCAGATAAATTTCCAATTCCTGTTCGTCAAACAATCGCATTTCATATTCGGAATTTCCTATTTTCTGATATTGTATGCCGTCAATCATTAAATCGGATAGAGCGCGTTGAATGGCTTGTGAACACAAATCCATGAATAATTGAGGATTGATAAGGATATCGTCTATCCTTTCCGATTTTTCGAGTATTTGCAATAATGTGTGTCGTGTAAGGTCGGTTTTACTTTGGATATATCCCAACACATCGGGAATTACCCATTTAAAATTTCCGTAATGTTCCACTTTGTCCCCAACATAAGAGGTTTCTATACCGGAATCAGTCATCAGTACATTTACCTTGGTGGAGCGGATGGAAGGCGGGGCGATAGCCGGTAGTTCTTTTACAGCTTTAGAAGCCACAGTAATCAGTTCCACCGTATCGTAATATACCCGGTAAGTTGTTTTCTTATTAATACGTTCCCATATTTCCAAAAATTTGGGATCGGCTTCAAAACCTTTACGGTATCTTACCGCCGTACGCTCACGCTTATTCTTAATACGACCTTCAAATGCCACTCCGCAATCTTCTTCAATTTCCTGCTGCAATGCCTTTGCAAAATCACCGTAAGCCTCATTAGCAATTACGGTAAGGCGATTGATATTCGAGTCATAAATACGTCGTCCTTCAGCATCGACAGCTAAGCGTAGTCCACGACCTATTTCCTGCCGTTTTTTCATTTCTGACTTTGTTTCGTTGAGCGTACATATTTGAAAGACATTCGGATTGTCCCATCCCTCACGCAAGGCAGAGTGTGAAAAGATAAAACGGAGCGGATTATGGATATTCAAGAGCTTTTCCTTATCCTTCATAATAAGGTTATACGTATCGTCGTCAGCTTGTGTTTCTCCGGAAGTATCTTTCAATCTCCCTTTTTTATCTTGTGAAAAATAAGCGTTGTGAATTTCCTGAAGCGGGTATTTATCAAGGGATTTAAAAACGGGTTTAGCAATCAACTCCGTATAAATTTCTTCAAACCATCGAGCAAATTTTCCTTGCAGGGGATTGCCGTTTTGGTCGTATTCCCGATAATTCGCGACGCGGTCGATAAAAAACAGCGACAGTACTTTTATACCTTTTAATTTTAGTTTTAATTCTTTCTTCAAATGCTCTTCTATAGTTTTTCGCATTTGGAATTTCATCACTTCATCAGTCAATCCCCCCTGTATTGCACCTTTGTAGAGAATATTCCCGTTCGATAGTGTGATACAACCGTTCGCAGCATCAATTTCTTCGATAATATAGCCGTTTCGGTAGATTTCCCTCTCATTGGACAGACGGTACAAATCGTCACCCGCTCTCACATTGACCGTTTTCCTTGATACACCATTTTTGTCGTTTACGTTTATCATTACTTTCGCTGTAACCTTAGTTTTAGCTGCTGTAATGGATTCGACCGATATGAAGGCATCGTTCGAAGAGTTTTCTTCGATGACCGAATCTACTTCAATTTGTTTTACCAAGCCTAAATCATAAGCCTTTACCGGATTCAGACTGTAAACTAAATTATACAGATTGCGATGGGTGGCAGAATAACGTAATGTAAAAAGCGGATTCAGATTCTCAACCGCTTTTTTGCGCTTGTCGGTTTCCATGTTTTGCGGCTCGTCCACAATCACGATGGGATTGGCGGCACGGATAAATTCGACGGGGAGTTGTCCGTTCAGGCGGTCGTTGGGCTTATTGATAATATTTTCGTCTTTTGCAAAGGAATCGATATTGATAATCAAAATCTCAATATTATTACCGGTTGCGAATCCGCGCAACGAAGATATTTTAGCACTGTCGTACACACGAAAATGCACCGGAACATTATCATATAGATTTTGGAAATGCTCGTGGGTGATTTCCAAGTTTTTCAGTACACCTTCGCGTATGGCAACCGACGGAACAACAATAACATACTTCTTAAACTCGTATTGTTTGTATAACTCGTAAATGGTGCGAAGATATACATAGGTTTTTCCCGTTCCAGTTTCCATCTCAACCGAGAAGTTCATTCCGTCCAAAAATTTCACAACCGAAACTTGATTATCTTCCTGCACTGTTTGCAGATTCTTTAAAATTTGCTCCTCTGAGAGTATTAGACGGTTAGCAATTCCATCGATAAAATTTAACGTACTTTCTTCTTCTACCCCAAATTCCAGAGTAGAATCATTCATTGGCTGACCTTCAAAAAGCCGAACAACGGAATTTATCGCATCAAGTTGATATTGGAGGTTGGGTTCGAAGTGGAGTTTCATTGGAATTTAGAGTATATTATTGATTTTCTGAAAGAAGATTAAGTTTGATCAACTCTCGTCTCACATTGTCATTGAAATCACAATAAGATTTGAATGTGCTCAGATTTTCAATCTTCATGGCTTGACCTAAATAAGAATATAAATCTATAATTTTTAAAGAATTTCTCAACTTTCTAGGTAGATTCTGGCGTCCTATGCGTATTGCATTTTCTATTCTTTCTTTAGGATTATTGAACGTTTCAGGATGCCCATTTATATTTAATTCATTTTCATTCTTTTTTGTTCCAATAGTTTTTATGAATAAATTTTTATCGGCTAACATCCAAGATTCTGTTTCCTGTATTGGAACTAAAGCAATCAAATTTTTACAATAATCACTATCTTCTTCTTGTTCTAATAAAGTTTTTGCAGGATGGATTTTATGCGCATAAGTATGGCAAGCAGAATCCGCATCCGCATCTGTATGTACAATAAACATAGATATAAAGTTTTCTTTTCCTTTTTGAGCTGCATTTAAAACGTAATCTGTAAAACCCTCTCCTTTATCGCATTCGATTTTTTTCACATCAACATCTACCTGTCCTCTACAATCATATGCAATATTAAGCAATACCTTTTCTATGATTGGTTCAAGAAAAAGATAATCAGTCGTTCCTTCAGCTATTAATCCTACAAATAATTGAATCATGATTATTGTAAATTTTCCTTCGTTTCCAAATATTCTTTTACAGTCGTAAGAGTCATTTTTTTTTGTATTTCAGTCCAAGGTAGACTCAATTGATAATCTTGCTCTTTCACTACCGGTAATATGCTGGTTATACTTATATTCATCCTTTCTCCATTAACGTCTGCTATTCTATTAATTAATTCGGCATACCATATACTTACATTATTATCTGTCTCCCATTTATATGCATTGCTCACTAAAATAGGAGAATGGGTATTTACTATTACCTGTCTAAGTGGCAATTCGTCATCTGTAAAGTCATTCGTTAAGTCTTTCAAAAGAGCGGCCATTGTATTTATTCTGAAAGGATGGATTCCATTTTCGGGTTCTTCAAAGCACAACAAACCTGAAAATTGCTCGTCTTGTTCCAAAATGCAAAGAGCTAATATACGCAGAGTACCCTCTGAAAGGACTCTTGAACTATATTCTTTGTTATCCTTATCTATAAGCTTAATAATAAATTGTTTATTTTCCTTATCGTCTATTACTTTTACTTCAATGAAATTTGGAACAAATGATTGAAGTTTTCTTGAAATTTCTCCAAGACTATATTCATTTTTGAGTGTAATTCTGTTGAGTGCAGCTGCAAGATTTTTTCCGCTTTGTGTTATAAAATCCTCTCCATTAGATTTATCTGTAGGTTTTCGTAGATCTTCCGGATTCAACTGAAGGAATCTCCAACTTTTCATTTCCTCTTTGGCGGCTAGAACATGGGGGAAATCAATTGTATCAAAACTACTTAAAACAGTGCGAGTTGCATTTTTGAGAGGAAATCTTCGTTTATTCCCTGTTGTACCGTCCTGAGGTACTATTACTGTTGGTATGTTGTTTTCAACAGTAATATCAATATAAGGAATGCCTCTTTTCCCTGTAATAACTTTGGGACGCCATAATTCCCTGTATTGCGAAGGAATAATCTTAATCCATTTATCATTCTGGTGCTTCAAATTAACAAGATGTTCATGAGATACTTCAATATCTTCCATACCTACTTCATTAGTAAATCGCCTTACACTCAATTCGTAACGAAGTCTTGTATATTTTAATACTTTTTTATTTCCCCATGCATCCGTGATATTTTTATTCACTAACATTTCAACACTGAAATTCATTTCTTGAGCATAATTGTTCTCTCCATATTGTGAAAACAATTCTATAAATTCCCCCCTTTGTTCCCTGAAAGCTTTTTTTATATTATCGGTCTCAGCTAAACTTGATAACAACATCAAAGCGTCAAAAAGATTACTTTTCCCTGACGCATTAGTCCCTGCTATGATAGTCAAAGGAGCAAATTCCATTTCAAAGTTATGGAATGATTTAAACCCATTTATCCCAATATAAGTTATCATGATTATTAAAAATTATATCGTTTTAAACTCCACTCCGGCATCTTTCATTTGCAGGGCGGTGTTGGTTTTAAGTTGATCGTTTCCATTGAAAATACGGTCGAGGGCAATAACTTTTTTAGGGTATTTATCTAACACATCCGTGATTATCCGTTCATCTACTTTTTCCAGAATAAACGCCAGTTCGTTGCCGTTGGCTAAATAATAACCGCCAATATTCTTTATAGTACTATTCAGGTCTTTACCACTTTTCAGCAAAAGTTCATACGCCATATTTTCAATAACGGCGCTTTTGGCTACGGGGTCGATGAATAATTTTAATTGTTCCTTTAATTCTTCCGCATTGTGATGTTGCGGTTGTCGCCATTGTTTGAAGTTGCTCTCGGACAGTTTGAATACTTTAAAACCCGTATCTAATTTTATCTCTTCATTTGATTGCTCAAAATCGAGTTTTTCTTTTTTCTTTCGATTTTCTTCGACAAGCTCGTTCTGTATCTTTTTTCCGGCACGGCGGATACGTTCCTTGGCAATATCGGCTATTGTTTTATAGCCGGCTTTATATGCTTCACTTTTTTCATCACAAAGTTCAGGCATTTGCACACAAATATATTTACGGTTGCCTCCTTCTTCTTTGTTAAGTTGCATAACAGCGTGAGCGGTTGTACCACTACCTGAGAAAAAATCAAGAATAATGGAGTCTCTATCGGATCCCATTTGTAACATTCGTGATATGAGTTTAATTGGCTTAGGATAAGTAAAAATATTTTTACCTATTAATTCTATAACTTCTTTTGTGCCTTGATCAGTCGTCCCTGTATCTGAAAATTTCCATAAATTTACAGGAACCATTCCTTCATCTAGTTCCGATAGGAATCGTTTTATCCGAGGAAAATCTTGATCTTTATTTTTCCCCCAATAAAATCTATTATCCGCAAGCATTTCTTTATACTTTTCTTCATTGTATTTCCATGAATTTGTAGGATGAGTAAAAGTCTTTTTGGTGAATGGATTTGTTAATGAATAAGACAAATTTGGACGTTCATCCCTTGTCCTCTGACTTACAAATGAAACACTAGTCCAAACACCTCTTGGGTCATTATCCGGGTTTGAATAACCCTTTTCATCACTATTTCTAACCTCCCGTAAACGAAAAACAGTTTCAGTTCTTCTATAAAGTAAAATATGTTCACACACCGTTGACATTAACTGTGCATCATTACTTCTTCCATATCTTTTTTCCCAAACAATGTTAGCCACAAAATTTTCCTCTCCAAAAATTTCATTCATCATCATTCGTAGGTTATGCACCTCGTTGTCGTCAATGGAAACGAAAATTACGCCGTCTTCACGTAACAGGTTTTTCGCCAAATAGAGGCGGGGCATCATCATGTTGAGCCAGTTGCTGTGGTATTGCCCGTTCTCTCGGCTGTTGCGACGGAACATCCCCTCACCGGTCATATACCCCTCGTCATCTTTATCGCCCACGCGCTTTTGGTACTCTTCTTTGGTTTCTGAAAAACGGTCGGGATAAATAAAACTGTCGTTACCCGTGTTGTACGGAGGGTCAATGTAAATCATTTTTACTTTCCCAAAGTAGCTTTTTTGCAATACTTTCAGTACTTCCAAATTTTCACCTTCGATAAAGATATTTTCGGTTTCATGGAAATTGACGGATTCATCTTCTACTGGAATAAGCGTTTGGGAACTTGGTTGCTGCATTACCCGGAAAGCATCGCTTTTACCTGCCCAATTAAGCACATAGCGTTCGTTGGCAAAATTTATGTTTTCACCAAACGCTGCCTGCAATTTTTCCCAATCGATTTTTTCTTCGGTAAAAACTTCGGGAAACATTTGCTTTAGCTGGTTAATCTTCTCTTTATGAGGTGTTAGCGATTCTTCATTCATTACTCAAAAAGTATAATTAAGTCTATTTTACAAAATTAGGAATTATTTTTCAATAAATAAGTATGGATCAAATCTTTAAAAAACACATATATATCATAAAACCAGCAATATAAAAGACAAGACCTATTTATTTCATATTTTTATTATTTTATTTTGATTTCCGAGAGGTGTTAGATTCTTTCTCTAATCTTTCTTTTTCTGCCTTCAACCGCTCTTCCTGTTCAATAATTTTCGCTCGTTGTTTTATATTTTCCTCAAACGTTTCCACACTCTCACATAATTCTTGGATTTTCTTACTATTTCGATTGAAATGGAATATGCTATCCAAGAAAGCAAAATCTTCAGTGGTAGCATATCCCTGCATCCGGACATAACGGTACTTCAAGTCGTTGTCTTTGTATATGATGATTTCTTTCCGTTGATAGAACATTGTGAAAAGGCAAAACAGGTAAACAGCACACAACCCGATTACCGCGGTAAATACCTTACTGGAGGCAATACTGAAAATATTGTGATGCTCCATTCTTATCGGTTTTCGGATTTCGTTGATGGTTTCGTCCAATTTACCGGATAGTTCAAATATCGCAGATAAATTCGGCAATTCTATTTCAGGTTGCACAACCATGCTATTCCTGTTCCCTGCCTTTACAAGCTCTCTGATTTCCTCAAAAAGCGTATATACTTCATTTACATCTATATTCTTCATTTTTTGTTTATATTATTATTGATTACTTTACTATATCGAGTGGACTACATCTGCCGACCGAATTTCCGTTTCTTCTTTTTTCTCCGTTGCCGGCGAAGGTATTCAGCCTGATCTTCGTCATAACCGTTCCCGGGTTGGATGTTCAACAAACCGCCTAATGCCGAACCTATGGTTTCTATGTTTGTAGGGACAGTGCCGGATTGTGATCGACTTTGGCTTATGGATTGTTTGGCATTCAGCTTTAACTGAAAATCAATTTTTGAGTAGCTGAACATCCTGTCGACTTTTGAGCCGTTGAACTTATACCCGTTCTTCTCAAACCGTACTCCCTCCACTTCACCGGTATTACCCTTGGTTTTGAACTCCGTTTTAATTCCCGACCTTTTAAGTTCCTGTATCAATTGCTTCCAGTTTTGGCATTCCGGAACGGATGTTTTAAGGGCGTTGTATATCTCATATTTGGTTTTATCCGGTTCTTTCAGCCGGTGTTCCTTTACATTCTCCTTTCCTGTTGAGAAATACAACCCATATTTCTCCGTCAATTCCTTGCAAATCTTCTCACTCCGGAAACGGTCGTTGCTGTCGGGGATCGTCTTTCCGTTGTTATCCACCTTGTTATACACTAAATGTATATGCGGATGCTGTTTGTCGAAATGTCTGGCGATGATATATTGTGTATCTGTAATACCCATGCGTATCATATAATCACGGGCGATCTGTACCATTAGCCGGTTGGATAACCTCTCCTTATC
>ENA-UOOI01004073-UOOI01004073.1-fermentation-metagenome-genome-assembly--contig:-NODE-4073-length-10086-cov-2.846974_pt1 | contig 10086 bp, 7 predicted proteins | sample MGYA00245779_ERZ724027 | MGnify/ENA primary metagenome ERZ724027 (study PRJEB28704, sample SAMN03018318) | fermentation metagenome | biome: anthropogenic terrestrial biome; feature: soil; material...
TAGATATCTGTGTAGGTGGTGCGGCTTACAGTTAGCGCTGGTAGCTCGCGCAGATGGCGGCAAAGGGTGCTATCGGACTTGGGGGCCCTGAATTCACCGGTTGGTAGCTGGCGCTGACCGAGCTCAGTAGCCAGGGCCTGATCCTGCTCGCTGGTGTAGCGATGCAGGTTCTGCCGTAGGTGCCGCATTTGACGCCGCAAGTCGGCCAAGCGGGGTGAATAGCTATCGGCTAAATAGAACGATGGGCTGCCGGTTTCGTCGGGATCGAGCAAGCGCATGATGGCGTCAAAGTTGGCTTTAAGGGCCGGCTCGTCATGAGGAAGGGGCAGCTGTTGCATGCTGCACTTCATGGCGGTGTGCCAGTAAAGCAGCTGCTTCAGGCCTAAAAAATCTACATCAGATAAGGTTACGCCCGCCTCGAGGCGAGACAGAGCGCTGCGCCAGTCGGGCAGCTGCGCCAATTGGTGCTCGAGGGCCGCAAACGGGGTGTCGTCGGCCTGCAGGGCCGCTAGGAGCCCGGCCTGCACCGCAAATAAAGCCGCCAAGGGGGCTTCGGCCCCTGGTAGGAAAGGTTGCATGGCGTGTTGAGCGGCCAGCCCGTAGGGCGATGCCGGTGCCAGTTGGGTAAGCACGTAATCGAGCCCGATGCGGCGGGCGGTATTTTTATCGATAAAGGTGTTGGGCATGGTGTTCTCTCCTTTTGGGCCAGGCAGGACAGGGGACGGAGTTTTGTCCCGCACCGCCTCAAGGCGGGTGGGACAAAGCTCACGTCCCGCAGTCCCGCCGCTAACGCTGCTACTGGGATAGCAAAATTCGTGTTATCTGTAGGGGCGACATCCTATGTCGCCCTTCCCCAGTTATGGTGTGATTGGGTTTTGGTCGTCGTGGAATAGGTCGTAAACGGGCAATGGGTGCAAGGCATTGGCTAACGCTTGCCCTAAATCGGCCATCTGCCCCGGGTTAACGGTAACAGCCAACACGGGCGCGCTTTGCAGGGCGGCTAAATTGCCACCGCGGGCCAAATAACGCTGCCAGACTCCCGGTGTGGCGAAAATATGGGTGCCGGCCGGAACCACTATAGTAGGCAGCGCTTTGGCTGCCGGCACGTGCTGCAACAGGGCCTGCACCAGGCTGTTAGTAACGGCTCCCGGGATGCACAAATGGCTAGCCTCGCCCAGCTCGGCCATAATCTGGGCGGGTTGCCCCAAGACCGTAGGCTGGGATGATTCCCAAGCGCCGCGCTCGCTCTGCCAGAAAAGAACGCGCTCAGCAGCAAAGGCAGCTTGAGCTGCCTGGGCCACGGCGGGTGGCGGGGGCCCAGCTGTGAGCAAGGCCACTGCGTGCATGGTGCGGGGCACCACTTGCGCTGGGCTAGGCGCAACGCTGGCGCCAGTAGCCAAGATGGTAGCTTGGCTGACACGCGGGGCGGCTGAGCCCAGGCGGTTGAGCGCGCCATCGATAAGCACATGAGTAGCACCCAGGCCTAGCATAGCGTCGGCTACCCGCTGCAAATCGGCTAAGGCGGCCGGGCCTGCTAGTTCCACAGTGCCTGGTTCGCGTACACGGGCCAAGACGACCGGGCCTAGGGCTGTGCGGTGACCGGTGATGCGCAGCAGTTCCAGGCCGGCCGTGGCCCGCTCTAGGGTGCCTTGCGCAGTAGCAATGATGGCATCTGGCTGCACCAGGATATGGGGTTTTGCCTGGCGGGTAAGCCGGTCCACTCGTTCGCCATCGTAGCCGAGCGAAGTCAGTCCTAAAGGAACAGCTGCCCTTGCCGCCTGGCTCACCAAGCTGTTTAGAGCCACCGTTTTGCCTGCATTTTTAGCCAAGCCCACCACAGCTACGGTGGGGGCACCGGAATCGGCTACTAATTTGGACAGCATTTCAGTCGCTGTTGTGATTGCGTCGACGCAAACGACTAAGGCCAGACGGTTCTAGGCTCAAATCGCGCCCCTGCAGCAAGCCTGCCACGCTGGGTCCGGCCGCCGCTGGCGGATTAGCGGCACAGCCGTGCGGCTCGGTAACCTCTTCTGTAAACTGCGGTTCAGTGTAGGTAGCCAGGACTCCTTCGTAATTCCGCAGCACGACGCGTCGGTCGGACATGGAAATAAGGTACTGGGGCATGACCGGAATCTTGCCACCGCCGCCGGGAGCATCGACAACGAAGGTAGGCACGGCGAGGCCGCTGGTGTGCCCGCGCAACGACTCCATGATCTCTATGCCCTTGCTGACCCGGGTGCGGAAATGGCTAATACCCTGCGAAAGGTCGCACTGATAAATATAGTAGGGCCGTACCCGGATCTTCAGCAAGCCATGCATCAGCTGCTTCATGGTAGTAGGACAATCATTAATACCGCGCAGCAGAACCGTCTGGTTGCCTAAGGGAATGCCGGCATCGGCCAAACGCTCGCAGGCTTCCTTTGCCTCTGGCGTGATCTCCTTAGGATGGTTAAAGTGTACGTTCACATAAAGCGGATGGTAACGTCGCAGCATGTTCACTAACTGGGGCGTGATGCGTTGCGGCATCACCACCGGGGTGCGAGTGCCAATACGGATAATCTCGACATGGGGTATTTGGTGCAAAGCACTCAGGATATATTCTAGCCGCTCGTTGCTCAGCATGAGGGCGTCGCCACCGGAAAGCAGCACGTCGCGCACGCTGGGGGTGTTGCGGATATAGTCAATAGAGGCATCAATCTCTTGCCGGCTACGCGCGTGGTCGGTAGCGCCAGCAATACGCCGCCTGGTGCAATGGCGACAATACATAGAGCATTGGTCGGTAACCAGAAAGAGCACGCGATCAGGATAACGATGGGTAAGTCCGGGCGCTGGTGAATCGGTGTCTTCAAGCAAAGGGTCGGCCATGTCTTCTTCGGCATAATAGAGCTCGCGCGCCGTGGGAATGGCCTGCCGCCGGATGGGGCAGTTAGGGTCATCCGGGTCGATTAAACTAGCGTAGTAGGGCGTAATGGCCATCCGCAGGGCTGACAGGCAATCGCGCACGCCCTGTTCTTCCTCGGGTGTCAGTGGAATAACCTGTTTAAGGGTGTCCAAGTCTACCAGCCGGTTTTTTAGCTGCCAGCGCCAGTCATTCCATTCAGCAGGAGTAACGTCTTTCCAGATGGGAATGCGGCGGTAATCTCGCATGAAAATCCCTCCTCTTTACTTCACGTAATTTTCCATAAAGAACTGATACAGCGCTGGATTTTCGCGCAAGACTTGCAGGGAGATATCTGCGTGCCCTTTGGTGTAGCCGTTGCCGATAAGCATGGTCACTTCTTTGCCTACCCCTTCGGCCCCCAGGGCGGCAGCGGTGAAGCTAGTGGCCATGCTGAAGAAATAAACGGTGCCACCATCTTTGGCTGCTAGTATGGAACCCATCTCTGTGCCAGGGATGTTGACACAGTTAATCACGAGATCTGCCATCTGGCCGTTAGTGGCAGCGGCAATCGCCTCCATCGTCTCTACGGCCTTAGTGGCATCTAGGCTAAGCACGACATCGGCAAGACCTAGATCGCGGACGCGCCGGGTACTGGCAGGGCTGTGAGCACCCGCGATCACTTTACCGGTGATGCCAGCGCGTTTCTTGGCTTCATGTAGGCAGAGTAAACCCGATTTGCCGCCAGCTCCAATTACGACAACAGTATCACCAGGGCTTACTAATTTGGCGGCCTGGGCCGGGGCACCGGCTACGTCGAGCACGGCGAGAGCCAGGGTGTTGGGCATGTCGGCTGGGAGCTTGGCGTAAATGCCCGACTCAAACAGAATGGCCTGGCCTTTAATCTGTACTTGATCGACATCCATGTGTACGGCCACAATTTCATCGATGCGTAAGGGAGTGAGCGAAAGGGAAACGAGCGAGGCAATTTGGTCGCCGACCTTGAGGTCGATCTTGCCAGCCAAATCGGACCCGATGGCGGCCACCTGACCAGTAAACATACCGCCGGAGCCAGTGTTGGGGTTATGATGCTTGCCGCGCTCATTGACTAGGTCAGTGATTATTTGACGCACCTTGGCTTCGTTATTGTTAGCCCGCTGCTTGATCTCGGTGAAGCTAGCGGAGTCGATATTGAGGCAGTGCACGTCGACTAGAATTTCATTGGCATAGGGCTGCATCGAGTTGTCTATTTTCCAAGCTTGCTGGGGTAGCACCCCTTGGGGTTCAATCACTCGGTGGGTACCGTAAGCGCAACTGCGTTTTGTTGTCATGTAAACGCCTCCTTGAGTTATTGTTCTCTTGCTACCCTTAGTAGCAAAAAGCATGCCAAAGGAGAAGTGAGCGTTGGGAGGTAAGAAATGGGGGGAAGGTGCGGGGCAGGAGTCGAAGGTTAGAAAGGGAGAGTTAGGAAATAAAAAACACCGCGATAGAACCGCGGCGCAATAGCTGTTGGATATTTGAGTTTAGGTCCGGGCCACCTTCTCCTTAAGGCCATTAAGGTTTGCATAGGGAATATAGCAATCATGCTGGAGGCGGCCTACCACAATGCCTGGCGCTATACCTATTTTAGCAGCAAAGGCTGTAACACTGTCAGCACTAAAGTGCGGTCCAGTTTCGCGGATAAACTCGCTATAGGCTGTAGGAGGAATCAGATAATCGCTAGCGAATTTGTCTGCCTCCCTTTCATCCTTTGTCTTTGCATTGCGCTCGATTTCGACATGAAGAGTTTTCTTTGAATGCAACAAAACGTGCCCTGCCTCGTGAAAAAAAGAGAACCACAAATGGTCATCTGTTTTATAACGGGCACTGAGTTGAATAATGGCCTTGCTGGACCCTTGCCATCTAGCTGCGCCGCTTACCCGGCAACCCTTTAATTCCGGCACAAAGACAACGGCAACACCCGCTTTGGCGCAGATGTTCTGAACGCATGAAACAAAATCCTCGGGTAGGTGAGCAGTTAGGTTGCGGACTTCAGCCAAAACCGCACGAAAACTGGATTCACTATAAGGCTGGCACTCAATACTGTACGCGTCTATTTCGCCTTTGCGCAGCCAAAGGGCCAAAGCATTCTGATCGGCCCCAAAACTAGAGGACTGACGGAAGGCTGTAGAATAGACCTGCCTAGAGCACATCGCGTCCCAAAGCTCCAAAGATGCCGTACCAAGAAACACATGTAGCTGCTTAAGGGAGGCATACTCATCTTCTGTAGCTTCAAGCCAGCCCAACTGAATCATTTCTTTGATTGGATATCGCTTTAGTAGCTTCTTCTGGGTTTTGAGTTGTTCATATTCCCGCTGCCGTGCCAGATGCTCCTGATACTGCTGTTCTAACGCCATCCACATCGAAGCAGGAACGCCAAGGGCGCTTTCTAATTTCAAAGCCGTGTTTGGGGAAATGGCTATCTTCCCTTTTACAATCTCACTAATATGCTTTGTGGTCACGCCAGTCCGTTTGGCTAGTTCCACCTGAGTCATTCCCTTACATTCGAGGCTCTCTAGCAAGGTTTCCCCAGGTGGAAAGACTACATCAGGCATAAGGTAAGGAAACTCTTTAACCATGATAATCCTCCACCTCCATTATTTTTACGCTCGTCACTTTAGATAGGTCAATGCCCCCATCTGCTTTCCTGGGGATAGCTCCGTGCGGCACAAGAATGAGCCGCAACGGGTGTTCCAGATCCACTGAGAACTGTCCTAGCCTGTTTTGCGTAAGGGGATGAAAACGCGCTCCTGGCACTTTATACATTTCCTCCAAGCACCGGGCCGCGGCAAGCTGTTGAATGCGCATAAACAGCCGTCCAAACCATCACCCTAACATTTCAACAAGGGCGCCATTAATTCCTCTGATGGGTAAGGGCTATTGCATGGACTGCTTTGTAATAAGTCGCTTAGGTGACAACTATGGAAGGTTACTATTGGAACTATTTGCTTGCAGTTGGCGTCTAACTGTTGGTAACATATAGCTAGATTGTAGGCATGTTGCGAGGGAGTTGAACTAATTTGCCGAGCAATATTATCGAGGTTAGGGATTTACGTAAGGTATACCATATCGGCACTGAAAAGGTGGTGGCGCTGAATCACATTACGCTGGATATTCAGGAAGGAGAGTTTTGCTGCCTACTGGGGACGTCCGGTTCGGGCAAATCAACGCTACTCAACATGTTAGCGGGCCTAGAAAAGCCCTCATTTGGCAGCGTGCGCATCAAGGGGAAAAACATCGAAACGATGAGTGAGAAGAAGCTGGTTCGCTTTAGGCAGGAGAACATTGGATTTATTTTTCAATCATATAACTTAATCCCCACCCTCACTGCCCTGGAAAACACAGCAATGCCACTCATCTTTCGCGGCATGTCGCGCAAGCGGCGTGATGCTTTGGCCCGGGAGACGCTGCGCCGGGTAGGGCTAGCCAGCCATTTAGCCCATAGGCCGACGCAAATGAGCGGCGGGCAGCAGCAGCGCGTGGGCATCGCCAGGGCGTTGGTGAGCCGCCCCCCTATTGTTTTTGCCGATGAACCGACCGGCAACCTAGATACGAGAACGACGCGGGAGGTCATGGAATTGATGACTAGTATGACCGAAGACTTCGGGCAGACGCTGGTGCTGGTGACCCACGACCTATCGATTGCATCCTATGCCCACCGTATCATCCACATCAGTGACGGAAATATCGTGAAGATAGTGATGAACAGAAAGAGGATGGCTCAATGAAAAGAATAGTTGCTTTTTTGCTGTGTGTGCTGCTCATTGGTTCTGTTGCCGGTGAGGTGCAGTGGGTGCGGGCGGCATCAAACCCAATAGAGATTAGTGGGTATTCCGTATCCGGGGTACTGGGCGTAGCAGATGTTTATGCTGTTACTCTGAATCTGAAATACAATTCTAGCAGTATTAACCCAAGCGCGAAACTACTAGACGTTCATCTGATATCAAGTGATTCCAATTACGCGCAAGCCATCCCAAGCGGTTCGCGCTATATCATCTCGAATGAACCACTAGAAGCTGACCCAGGCACTGTATCCCGACTAAATTCGCAAGGTTCAGCCTCACAGACTTTCTATTTCCTTAAAACTGGCAAAGAGGAGAGCAAAAATACGGACACGCTGAACATCGAATTTACATGCCACTTTGAAGGCAGAGATCCCAGTTCATGTCCTGGTTCTGTTCTTATAATCAAATCCGCGCCAGACCCAACGCCACCAATCATTCCCGAGATCCCAGATCCGGTCCCAGTCGACACCACCAAATATAGACCTAACCTGACTGTGGATACTGAGGCTGAAATACCCTTCCTTGGCCAGGAGACTAGCGAACTAATTATTCCTATTAAGAACACTGCCATCTACTCGGCAAACAAGATTACGGTGGCCATAGAACCCGAAGATAAAAGCCAACCACTATTTACGGCCAACCGCATTTCTGTATCTGCTGCAATCAACACTCTTAGCCGCGACCAAGTTAAGGAGGCAAAATTTGATGTGAAATTGGCCCCGGGGGCGACTACGGGGATTCACCAAATCTCCATCAAATATACTTTCCACAATAACCACGGCGATCGCTTTGCCGATTCAGAAACTGCGTATATTCGAGTGGAGAATCGCAATGCAGCTCCACGTTTAGCTGTCACTAGCTCGCAGTGGTTGTCACTAGGTAAACAGTCGCAAGTAAAGTTTAAACTTATTAACAGTGGCACTACCGCGGCGCGCAATGTAAAGGTAACGCTAGAAGGGCTAGATCCTTCCGGGGTTGCTGTAGTTAACGATATTGATGTTAAGTACGTTGACCTAATCGAGGGCGGCGGCGATGCTGAGGTAACGTATAATCTATTGCCCTCCCCTACGCTCGCAGGCTCATCGGCTAGGCTGCAGGCCAAAATCGAATATACAGATACTAGCGGCGCAACTTATAGTTCGACTAATGCCGTCTTCCTTCCACTCTCTGGGGCTGTGACGGAAGAAGACAAAGGCGTGCCCCGCCTGATTATCAGCAAATATAGTTTCTCGCCGCAGGAGATTAAAGCTGGCAGCAGTTTCTTGCTGGACTTAGATTTGCAGAACACTTCGCGCAGCAAGACAATCACTAACCTGAAGGTGACCATTATCTCGGAGGAAGGCGTTTTCCTGCCCATCGATGCGAGCAACACCCTGTTCATCGAGAGCATTGCCCCGGGCGAGACCTTTTCTACAGCGTTAGCCCTGAGCGCCAAAGCCGATGCAGAAAACAAGCCTTATCCCTTAAGGATTACTTTTGATTACGAGGATAGCCAGAACACAGCCCATAACTCGCAGGAGATGATCACTATTCCAGTACACCAGAACTCGCGTCTGGTCGTTGGCGAGATTGTGCTTTACGGCGAGCCGATGTTGCACGATATGGTGCCGGTCAATATCGAGTTCTATAACCTGGGCAAGACGATCCTCTATAACTTGATGGTACAGGTGGAAGGTCCTTTCCGCTTTGAGGGCGGCAGGTATTTTGTAGGCAACTTTAACCCGGGCGCTAGCGACTCCTTCAACTTTGCGGTTATCCCTACTGAGCCTGGTGAACAGATTGGCGAGGTGATCTTCCAGTTTGAAGATTCTACTGGCACGCCGCTAGAGGTAAGGCGTGAGCTGAAACTTAATGTAATGGAGCCCTTTTTCCCAGAGGGCCCTGGAATAGATGAGCAGCCACCCGAACAGCCAACTAGCAAGTGGAAATATGTTGGCATCGGCGCTGGAGTATTAGTGGTTGCTGTAGCTGGTTTCGTGTTCTGGCGCCGTCGCAGGAAGAAGAAAAAGCTAGCGCTACAACGAGCGCAGGATTACACGGCGGCAACGGAGGCTGTTGTGCCGGAAATCGAATATGTTGGTTTTGAGGATGCACCGCAACCGGATAAATCTGAACCTAACTGCTAGGTGAGCAGCCATGAAATTCTTTGATTTGATTAGCCTAGCGCTGAAGAACTTCTTGCGCCGCAAGGTGCGCTCATTGCTTACTATTCTCGGCGTAACCATCGGTACGGCTGCCGTCGTGGTGATGCTCTCTTTGGGCATTGGTTTGAGTCAGGGGTTTGAGAAACAGATGGAGATGATGGGCAGCCTCACAACTATCGAAGTAAACCGCTATTATCACGACGAGTCGCCCCGGGGGGGCCGGCAGGAACCAGCCACTATAGACGACAAGGTGATTGACAAAATCAGTGAGATCAAAGGGGTTAAGTATCGCTCTGGCAAACTGATTTCGGGCAAGTATATAGCCTGGGCACAATTCTATGGCATTCGCCCGGAAGCGATGGAAGCACTAGGCTATGTGGCCGCTGAAGGGCGCCTGCTTAGCCCGGGTGAACAAGATATGCTGCTTTTTGGGGCGGGCGCTACGCAGAACTTTTATAACCCCAAGACGAACCGCTGGGGCAACCCGGGGGGGCGGCCGCCAGTAAACGTGATGACCGACCGCATTGAGCTAACGCTAGACGATATGTATGGCGAGAAATATGCCGATCCCAACAAAAAGCCGGCCAAGCTATACAAGGTGCGAACTGCTGGCGTTCTAGAACAAATGAATGGTCAGCAAGATTGGAGCGTTGTTGTAGATATTGATTACCTGCAGAAGATCGTGCGCGAATATAACATCTCGCAAGGCAGTTTTTCCACTAAAAGTGGTTCTTACGAGCAGGCGCTAGTTAAGGTGGAAGATGTGAACCAGGTTGACCATGTGCTGAAAGAGATTAAAGCCATGAAGTTGGGCACCTATAGCCTGCAGGATATTCTAAAAGGCATGAAAGACCAGCTATTCATGATTCAGGCGGTGCTCGGTGGGATTGGCGCCATGTCGCTTTTGGTGGCGGCCCTCGGCATTACTAACACGATGGTCATGTCTATCTATGAGCGGACACGGGAAATTGGCGTGATGAAGGTGCTGGGCTGCTTGCTCACGGACATTCGCAAGCTCTTTCTCTGGGAGGCTGGCATTATTGGCTTCACGGGGGGCGTGGCCGGCCTTTTGCTTAGTATACTGGCCTCGTACCTGCTAAATCGCTTCGGGGGCAATCTGGGTGGCCTTTTGGGCGGCGGCTATGCACCCGATGGAACGCGGCTGCCGATTTCAGTTATTCCGATGTGGCTCGGGGTTTCGGCTGTAGGCTTCGCCACGTTGGTTGGCTTAGTGTCGGGC
>ENA-UOOI01004074-UOOI01004074.1-fermentation-metagenome-genome-assembly--contig:-NODE-4074-length-10085-cov-3.360718_pt1 | contig 10085 bp, 7 predicted proteins | sample MGYA00245779_ERZ724027 | MGnify/ENA primary metagenome ERZ724027 (study PRJEB28704, sample SAMN03018318) | fermentation metagenome | biome: anthropogenic terrestrial biome; feature: soil; material...
GCAAATGTCACAGCTGGTTGCTGTGATCATTCACCAAAACATATAGTAACAGTACTTTCCATATTTAGGGAGGAAACAGATTCATTTGCTCTTTCAGACTTTGTCAGCCTGTATCCATTGGCATCCGAGCCCAACTCGATAATATTTCCTGAATTATCTAATTCATTAACAGAATAATCTTTTACATCCTTGTCGACATTAAAAGTGATTTTTTTACTTTTCTCGCTATTTTGTGGAAAATCTAACAATTCTGTCTTAATTTTGGAACCCTTCAAATCATAAAGACCGAAAGAAAAAGTTTCTGGAGTATGACCCTCATATTTTTTTTCTACTGTAATTGTATTTGAGTAATTTAAATAGTTATTAGAAATAGTCTTAATACCGAAATCTCCATTTATTTCTGCCTGTTCTGCCGCAATGCAGCCCTCCACCTCCGAACCAGTCAAATGAAATTCACGCGCAAATACAGCGAATGGCTGAACTGGATCAAGTAAATTCATAATGTCAGAAGCGGAAAGCTGCTGATCCTGCTCGTCGGGGGAAGAAGCTGTTACGACAAATACGGAGAAACTTCTGGTGGTAAATGTTACCTCGTCTTGCCTTATATCAGTGTTACTTTTAGAGTCTGATTTTATTTTACTTTTACCAATGTCTTTGACGCTGACTGATTTAGTAATATCCTCGATCTTTCCATTAATTTCTGTAAAATGAAGTGTTCGTATTTCATCTGAATTTTTTTTAATCTTTGAATCAAATAGGCCATTTTTATATTTTATCGTTACAGTGACTGAACCATTCTCAGGTTCAACAGAATGACCGTTATTTAAAAAATAAATATTATAAGCTAGGAATCCAGTTACCTTTCGACTCTTTTTTTTCATGTTTTCGCTGATTTGATTTTCAATTTCCAAGTAAGTTTTTTTATTGTTTTCCTTCGTAATCTGCTCTACACAGAGAATGGATCCGGAAGGGATAGAGGATGAATTTTCTGGAGTTGCTCTCACTAAAATATCTTTGTTTTCATATGGAAAGACATTTTCTTTGAGATCTGCCGATAAAGCGGAAATATCAGTGCCATTCGACTGACCAGATTTATTTTTTTCATCGGTAATTGTAGATACATCGTTCTGGGTAACAGCAGATCCACTTTTTTTAGAGACGGATTCCTGACTGGCAGAGGAACTTTCGCTCGGTAGGTTGTTTTCGTCCGTAAGTGCGTTGGGAAACGCAATCAGGGAAACGGTTACGAAAAGTGCGGAAATAATACATAAAAGTCCTGCTTCGTTCCTAATTTTAAATATTTTCAATTTATTTCTTTCCCTTCTTGGTTAACCTGACATTTTTGAGCTTAATCTAGACTTTTAAATTCAAAAATAATTTTTCCAATCAAACTTTTATTGCTGACCGTACCGATAACCCGTGAGTCTACTGAGGTTTCGCGATTATCACCCAAAACAAAAACACAGTGAAAAGGGACTTTTAGAGGATATTTTACACCACTAGATTTTGGAAGCGTTTTTCCCGGAAGGAAGCGAGTTTTTTCCGGAGCCCCGTTTATCTGGACTGCTCCCGTTTTACTGTCAATGACGACCGTATCGTTTCCTACGGCGACAACCCGTTTCACCAAAAGCTCATCTCTTCCGTCTGGTCGGAGCAGGACGATGTCATCCCGGCGGTAATTCTTGTCCATCCGGTAAAATAATACAATACTCCCATTTTTCAGATTTGGTTCCATAGAATCACCGCGGATTACAGCAATTCCGAAAAGTACGCTGAACAGAATGTAAACAACAGCCACGGTGATCAAAACGTCGAAGCAGAGCCGGATCCTGCACTTTTGGATGTGTTCCCGGTAAATTAACCGGTGAAGGATGTGCTGAAGATCTGTTTCTGGTTTTGTGAATGATGATATTTCAACGTTCATGCGAATCAGTTCCTCCGGAAAGAATACGCATAAAAAATCCATCCTCAGATTCCGGCAGATTCGGAGAGCTGCTTTCAGGATTTGCGATGGAATGATAAGAAACATTTTTTCTTAAGGAATCTAGATTTGACAGCATCTCATTAAGCGCTTTTTTCATCGTATCCACAGTTTTTTGGTAATCCCGCTCTGTTTTTAGAATCTGTGCTGTGAGGAAGTCTTTACGACGCTCTTCTTTTTGGCACTCTGCCTTAATGTCTTTCAGCTGATTATTTGCCTCGTCAATCATTTTTTCAGCTTTTTTCTGTGAATTTTCTAAAATCCCGTCTCTGCCTTCCCTGACGGTTTCGACAACCTGTGTCAGTTCATTAAATTTAAGTTCATAACGGAGACGGTTTTGTCCTTCCTCCTTAAGACGAAAATTTAGACGTTGGATTTCCGTATTCGCCTTTTTTAGTTCATCGGAAGAATGCTGGAAGGCAGCAGTAAGCTGATTTCTCTGATCTTTTAAATGCTGGATCTCACTTTCATATTGAGAAGAAAGTTCCAGCATCGCAGTATAGACGGATTCCGGATCAAATCCACCGACAATGGATTTCTTTAATTTTTTTATGCAGGCTTGACTATTTCTTGTCATATCATTTTTCCTGAAGTTTCATGCTCCATAAATATGCGGACAAATTATGATTCGTTTTCCTTATAGATTAAAAAAAAAACAGTCCAGCCGCATTCATAATGCGGCTGGACTGCCATAGCAATTTTTGTTTGCTTTAGGCTCCGAAGCTTTGCGTCTTTATCTTTTCAGATAAGTTGCTAAAGAAATACTTATTTAATAATAAATAATTCATCAAATCATGATATATCTTTTGATCTGTTATATATTAACATGTCAGTATTAGGACTGTCAAGTACTGTCAAGAAAAAACCTTAAAATTCTTCCAACTATACAATAGAATGGATAATACTATCAAATATTTATCCTATATGCCATTCCTGATATTTAATTAATCAATAGTAACAGATGAAGGTCAACCTGTGTAGGAAGGGCTAAAATACAGATTGACCATCTCAACATATTATTCATTTATAAAATTCTAAGGTAGCAGGATAGAATATAGGAAGAAAGCACACTATGGATAACAAAACATCGAAACAGAATACTTCATGGAGAAAAAGTGGTGTATCGATGTGAAATGATTGCAAAAGAGATGGGAAACAAGAAATATAAAATTATAAGGAGTATCTCGAGCAATTATGTGCATAAACTGAAATTTTTCTACTTATGTTTGAAATCCCCCGCAGAGAACCGCGGGGGAAAGGGGAAAAAAACAATCATACAGAATTTCCAACCTCAACGCTGATTTTGTCAAAGAGATCCGTGAGATCCCGGATACCAAGCTTCTTTTTCTCAGGCCCGGAAACGTCCAGAACAATTTTCCCGCGGTGCATCATGATAAGACGGTCTCCGAAATCCAGCGCGTATTTCAGGTTATGAGTCACCATCAGCGCGGGAATCTTTTTTTCCCTTACAAAGCGTTTGGTCAGCCCCATCACGGTTTCGCTTGATTTGGGATCGAGGGCAGCCGTATGTTCGTCGAGCAGCAGAATTCGAATCGGCGTGAGGGTGCAGATCAGCAGAGCGAGCGCCTGCCGCTGCCCGCCCGACAGGCTGCCGCCGGGGACATCCAGTCTGTCTTCGAGGCCAAGTTGCAGCTGTTCGAGCTGGGATCTCCAAAATCCGGTCTGTTTTTTGGAAATGCCTTGGGAAAGCCCGAACCGCTTCCCCTTGTTCCCCGCAAGGGACAGGTTTTCGAGCACCGTAAGCCTGGGGCAGGTTCCGGCCGACGGATTCTGGAATACCCGCCCGATAAACCGGGCGCGCTGCGGCTCTGTCAGCCTGCTGATCTCCCTGCCGCTTACAAATACCTGGCCCGAGTCCGGGTGGACGCTTCCGCAGAGGATGTTGAGGAGAGTCGTCTTTCCGGAACCGTTGCTGCCGACTACGGAAACGGAGCACCCGTCTGGTACGGAAAAGTTAAAATCTTGAAACAGCGTGTTTTCTTCGGCGGTCCCGGCGCCGAATGTCTTATGAATATGGCGTAGTTCCAGAAGGTTATCCGGCATTTTTTCCCTCCTTTCCTTTGAGGGACGGAGCCGTCCGGTTCGCGATAAGCGCAAGGGTAAACAGGACGGCCATCAGAAGTTTGAGGTAATCGGCCGGAAGGCCGAGCTGCATGGCGACGGCCAGGCAGGCTCTGTAGACAATGGTTCCGAGAATCACATCGGCAAGCGGCTTGAGGAACCGAATCCGGCCAAACAGGCTGATGCCGATAATCACGGACGCGAGCGCCATGACCACCATGCCCGTGCCGCTCCATACGTTTGCCGACCCCGCCTGCTGGCTTAAAAGGGATCCGGAAAGAGCCGTGAGGCCATTCCCGATCATCAGGCCGAGGATCTTCATCGCGCCCGGATCCCGTCCCAGCGAGACGGCAAATTGGGGATTGTCGCCCGCTGCGCGGAGCAGGAGTCCGGACTTTGTATGAAGATACCAGCCGACAATAGCCCTCACCGCCAGGCAGAAAAGGAACGCCGTCAGAAGAATGCGCAGCGTCCGGTCCGGGACCAGTGCCGCGGGGCCCTTCGAAAAGACCGTGGGGCGGTTGTAAAAGGCAAGCATCGCTGTTCCGCCCGTCACCACAAGGTTAATGCTGGTAAGGCCTGTCATGACAAGAATTCCGGAAAGAAGATCCGTGATATGCAACTTGACGTGGAGGAGACCCGTCACGCATCCGGCTGCCGCGCCGCAGAGAAGGGAAACGAGAGCCGCCAGAAACGGATCCGCCCCGCGGACGATCAGCGCTCCCGTGACGCAGGCTCCGAGTGGAAAAGTCCCGTCTACGGAAAGATCCGGAAAGTTCAGGACCCGATATGTTACATAGACGCCGCATGCCATGACCGCATACAAAAAACCTTCCTCAAGGATATTGGAGAGAAGCGAAAGGATAATATCCATAAAGCACTGCCTTCTTTGTGACTTTCCTTATTCAGCTGACCGCCTGGGCGTCTTTGTATTCGGAAGGCAGGAGAAGCCCGAGCTTTTCGAGAACGGATTTGCTGTAAACGGGCTTTCCTTCCCCGACCGTGTAGACGGGCGTTTCGGAAGCCTTTTCTTCGCCCTTCAGAATTTTTGCGGCCATTTCCCCGGTCTTCTTCCCGAGAGCCACATAGTCGATGCTCTCCGACGCGAGGCATCCGTTTTTCACCTGCTCGATTTCGGACCCGAATACGGGGATCTTCGCGCCGTTCGTCGCCTGCAGGAGAGTGCTCAGATTATTGACCACGTTGTTGTCCGTAAAGTTATTGACACAGTCTACCTTTTTGGCAACAAGGGATGCCGCGCCGGACGCGACCTCGGAAGAGTTTGTAATGCCGACAGCTTCCACCGAAAACCCATATTTGGGTGTCAGGCTGCGGAAACGCTTTAATGTGGAAACCGAGTTTACTTCACTTGTCGTATAGAGAACCCCGATCTTTTTCGCGTCAGGCAGAAACGCACGGATCATTTTAATCTGCGCCTCCAGGGGCAGGACGTCTGAAGATCCGGTGCAGTTGAGACCCGGCTTATCGAGGGACTGGACCAGCTCGGCGGCTACGGGATCGGAGACCGCGGTGAATACCACGGGGATATCGGTGTCCTTGGCGGCGCTGTAGGCGGACATCGCCGCCGGTGTCGCAATCGCCGCTATCATGTCGTATTTTTTTGAAACCATGTTCTTTGCCATCAGATCGGCGTTGGAGTTTTCTGCCTGCGCGTTCTGAAAATCGAAGGTGAGGTTTTTCCCTTCCTCAAAGCCTCCGGCTTTGAGGCCTTCCCGAAACCCCTCGTAACAGTTGTCCAGGGAAGGATGCGTCGCGTACTGGATCACCCCGACGGTCACCTTGCCTGATTTTTTCCCGGATGAACAGGAAACCGTTGTCCCGAGAGCCAGAATCGCAAGAACCAGAGTCAGAATTTTTCTCGCCGTTTTCATCATTGCCTTTTCCTCCCATAAAAAAACTCCTGTCCCTTAAAGATATCAGGGACAGGAGTAAAATTTCCTGCGGTACCACCCAGATTGGCGTTTTTCAAGCGCCCGCTTGTTCCGCGCACTTTCCTGCGCGCTTCCTTGATAACGGGTGAAGTTCCCGTCAAAAGCTACCTTAAGCGCTCTCCATGAAATGAAGAGACGCTGTTCGCCCTGCCCTCGTAAGCCCATTCCTCCGGGGCGCATCGCCGCAATTCCACCGCCTGCGGCTCTCTTTCCCTCACTGCTGCGCCGAATCCGGAATACTATTCTTACTCATCAGTTTTCTTGCCGTTTTCAGTATATTCCACACTCCGCAAAAAGTCAACTTTCTTTTGCCGGGGTTTCCCGCTCAGATTGAAATTCTCAGAGCGATATCATAGAGTTCCTTATCGAATACGCGCTTCATGCTGAGCGCTTCGGTAATATCGAGATCGACGATTTTTCCGTTCCGAATCACGATGACGCGGTTTTTCTTGCCCTCGTAAAGCAGTTTCGCGGCTACCGCGCCCATGCGGCTTCCAATCACCCGGTCGCGCTGCGTCGGAGAACCGCCGCGCTGAACATGTCCGAGAACCGTCGCGCGGGTTTCAATTCCTGTCGCTTCCTCGATATCCTTCGCGAGCTTGTCAACTCCGCCGACGCCTTCCGCGACGACGATGATGAAATGCCGCTTGCCGGTTTTCTGGGTAAAGTTCATCCGATCCACAATATCCTTCTGAAAATCATACGGGACTTCCGGCACCAGAATACTCGTCGCGCCGACGGCAATGCCCGTGTGGAGCGCGATATCCCCGCACCGGCGGCCCATCACCTGCACAACGCTGCACCGATCGTGGGATTCCATCGTGTCACGAAGCCTGTCGACCATTTCGACGGCCGTGTTGACCGCCGTATCGAACCCAATGGTATAATCGCTGGAAGCGATATCGTTATCGATAGTCCCCGGGATTCCAACACAGGGAATGCCCGCGTTGGTGAGGTCTCTCGCCCCGCGGAAAGATCCGTCGCCGCCGATGACAACAACGCCGTTAATCCCAATCTTGCGGCAGTTCGCCGCGGCCTGCTGCACGCCGGCAGGCGTATTAAATTCCGGGCTGCGAGCCGTATAAAGAATAGTTCCGCCGCGGTGGATGATATCGGAAACAGTCCTTAAATTCATCTCGACCAGTTCGCCGTTTAAAAGTCCGTTAAAACCTCTCTGGATGCCCATTACACGCATCCCGTAAGAAAGGCCCGCCCTTACTACGGCGCGCACCGCGGCGTTCATGCCCGGCGCGTCCCCGCCGCTTGTCAGAACGGCTATCGATTTTGTCGCCATTTTAAAAGCCCTCCTGTTAGAACTGTCATGATAAAAGGCCGCCCCGTCGGAAAATTTCCCCGCAGAAAAGATTTTCCGGCGCCTTTTTGGCGCCGTGGTCCGTTTCCATTTTTCGGGACAGCCTTCTCTCTTTCTGCCCTTTGAATTTTCCCGCCGGGATAGAAAAAAGCGCCTTTCGTCCCTTTTCCGGCGCATCCGTCCCCGGCAGGGAACCTCTGACTATGCTTATTATAAGCGGAAAAAAATAAAAAGCCAACGTCCAAATATGGATGATTTTATCTCTTATATAGATTATTGTTGCAAACTGTCGACTACCGCCACATTTCTGTCGCCAAGCAGTTTTTTTAGTTCCCGGACAAGCACGCTGTTGACGCTGACGCGCATGGAAGAAGGGGCAAGCATCAGCTTTCTCTTATCGCAGAAGTAGATATAAAGCGGCGTAGGGCCGTCGAATACCGCGGTATATTTGCAGGCTTTGCGGTAGAGCGGGCTGTCAGCACCCGGGACTTTCAAATACAGCCCGGGGCGGGTGGAAGCGTGGTTCCGCTTTGCGCCCGGTTTTCCGCCGTCCGGGCTTGGAGCTTCGGAGAGGGAGGCGAGGACAAGTTCAGGATCCCTGTCTTCCCGGAGATTGAGGCGCGCTTCCGCCCTGACAATTTTTCCTTCCGCTATCAGCCCCGCGTATTCCGTGAGGACGGAAGGAAACACGAGCATCTGGATAGAGCCGTAGAGATCCTCGAGCGTGACAAAGGCCATGGTGCTGTTGCTCTTGGTGGTTTTGAGGCGGATTTTCTGAATAATGCCGAGGACGGTAACGGTATCCCCGTCGCGGGGACCGCCGGTTTCCCCTTTGGCGTTTTCCAGGATATCGCCGATGCGGACAGCGTGGAGGCGTTCGTACATCCCGGCGTAAGCGGCCATCGGATGACCGGAAAGGTACATGCCCGTCGTTTCTTTTTCCATCGTGAGCTTATCCGACGCGGAGAGATCGGGCATGGGTTCCATGTGGAACTCTTCCGGAGCGGTTTTCTGGATGCTGTCAAAAAAGCCGATCTGGCCTTCCACATTTTTTTTGCGGTCTTCCGCAAGAGAATCGAGGGCAGAGTCGGCGCCTGTCAGCATCTGGCGCCGGTTCAGCCCCAGTCCGTCCAGGGATCCGCATTTTATCAGGCTTTCGAGCGAACGTCGGTTGAGCCCGCCGTACATCCGCCTGCAAAAATCGTAGAACCCCGTAAACCGCCCATTTTGCTTTCGTTCCATCAAAAGGGAGTCGATGAACCCTTTGCCGAGGTTCCGCACCGCGAGCAGTCCGAAGCGGATGTCCTTTCCGGATACCGTGAACCCGCTCCCGCTTTCGTTTACATGGGGCGGAAGAACGCGGATGCCGAGACGGGCGCATTCCGCAATATAGGTTGACAGCTTGTTGGTGTTGTCGAGAACGCTGGTCAGAAGGGCGGCCATGTACTCCCGGGGATAGTGGCATTTGAGATACGCCGTCTGATAACTGACGACGGCGTAGGAGGCGGCATGGGATTTATTGAAGGCGTAGGAAGCGAAATTCGCCATTTCCCCGTAGATCGCTTCCGCCGTGGCTTCCTCCACGCCGCGCCGGACGCATCCCTCAACCTTGACTTTTCCCTTTTCATCGACGAGGCCGTGGATGAAAATTTCCTTTTCACGTTCCATCACGTCGTGCTTTTTTTTGCTCATGGCGCGCCGGACAATGTCGGCGCGGCCGAGGGAATAGCCCGCCAGGGTCCGGAAAATCTGCATAACCTGTTCCTGATAGACGATGCAGCCGTAGGTGACGTTGAGGATGTTCTTTAAAAGCGGGTGCCGGTAGGTTATCTTTTCCGGGTGGTGGCGGTTTTCGATATACCGCGGGATGGATTCCATCGGCCCCGGCCGGTAGAGGGAGATTACGGCGATGAGATCTTCGATTTTTACCGGCTTTAACTGCATAATCACGTTGCGCATGCCGGAAGATTCAAACTGGAACACGCCGTCCGTCGCGCCCGAAGAGAGCATCGAGTAGACATCCTGGTCATCCATCGGGATATTTTCGATGCGGAATCCGGGATTTTTCCTGTTGATCATATTCTGTGCGCTGCGGATGACAGAAAGGTTCCGAAGGCCCAGAAAGTCCATTTTCAGAAGTCCGAGTTCTTCGAGAGTCGTCATGGTGTACTGGGTGACGACGGCGTCCCCGTTTTTCGCGAGAGGGACATATTCCGCGACAGGCTTGTCCGTAATGACGACGCCGGCCGCGTGGGTTGAGGCGTTCCGGGGCATTCCCTCAAGCTGCTTTGCCATGTCGATGAGCTTATGGACCTCGGCGTCGGTGTCATAGCGCTCCCGGAGTTCTCCCGAAGTTTCCAGCGCCCTGTCGAGCGTGATGTTCAGTTCCGCCGGCACCAGCTTCGCGATTTCATCCACCTTGGCGTAAGGGATGGCCATCGCGCGCCCGACATCGCGGATGGATCCGCGTGCGGCCATAGTCCCGAAAGTCACAATCTGAGCCACATGGTCCGCGCCATATTTTTTTACGACATAGTCGATCATTTCCGGCCGTCGGTCGTCGGCAAAGTCAATGTCGAAATCCGGCATGCTCACGCGTTCCGGATTTAAAAAGCGCTCGAACAGGAGATTATAGCGGATGGGATCGATTCCGGTAATGCCGATGCAGTAGGCAGCGAGGCTTCCGGCCCCGGAACCCCGGCCGGGACCGACCGGGATGCCGACTTCCTTGGCGTGGCGGACAAAATCGTGCACGATC
>ENA-UOOI01004075-UOOI01004075.1-fermentation-metagenome-genome-assembly--contig:-NODE-4075-length-10085-cov-3.345464_pt1 | contig 10085 bp, 7 predicted proteins | sample MGYA00245779_ERZ724027 | MGnify/ENA primary metagenome ERZ724027 (study PRJEB28704, sample SAMN03018318) | fermentation metagenome | biome: anthropogenic terrestrial biome; feature: soil; material...
ATATCAATCACTTCCTTCACGATAATTGACAATTACAAGCATTTTCCTTATTTCGCCTGGCGGCAGCTTATACCGTATGCCTTCTACGATGGTGATTATGTCCCTTATCTCCGCCTCAAGCAGCAGCATATAAGACACCATGACCACCGAAGGGTGTGTTGAGAACCTGATATAATGCCTGCAGGTTTTAAAGTTCATCCTGTGAGCTACCTCGCTGGCATCAAGGTAATTTGTCTTAAGCACCCTCTTGCCTACCAGCGTGCCGCTCATAACGCGGCGTACCTCCGGTTCTGTTTCCGCCTCAGCCATTTCGTTTATACAGCGCTTTTTTACGGTGCCGTACGGGAATATATAGCCTTTTATCGCGTCCGGAGGGGTAGCGTAGGCCGTTTTTAGCCTTACTATATGCGAATAATTGATTAAATCTATAAATAAATTGAAGATGTCGAGGAGCTGTTTTTTAGTTTCGCCTTTCGTATGCTTATTTATAATTGAAAAGAACCGCGAATAAATATACCCGTAAAGCGAATTCTCTATTTTGGAATATTCTATCTGCCCGCCATTTTCAGGCCTGAAAGGTTTCAGTATCGCATAGTAAGGTGTGTGGCTAAGTGCGGCAAGCAAATCGTCATAGTTTTTTAATTTGCTCAGGAGCTTAAGGTTTATATGCGTATGGTGCGTAAGGTAAGCCGGCATATAAAACACGTACTCATCCGAACTGCCTTCCTCCATGAGTAAAACAGCGTGCAGGATCTCCCCTACCTCGAGCCTGCGTATAAAGTAATTGGAAAAATATTCGCCGACGGTTATCTCATACCTTGCGAGGGCCGCCGAATCGGTGATGAATTTCCTGCGCAGCAGCGTTTCAAGCTGCCCGCGGTGTATGTCAGACTCGTTTACTCCGGCAAGCACGGTACCGTAAGCCGTGTTTGACTTTAGATAAGACGCTGCATCCGCCACAGTGCGGCAGTTTAAGAGCTCGTCGTAGTCTTCGTCAGTCAGCCGCTTGCCGAACATGGCCCGTGCTTTAGACAATACTACGTTTGAAGAAACGGTGGAAAGCATGTCGCATCACTCTCCCGTTACTCTTGCGGTTATTTCGTTTACCCATTTGTCGCCGTTTTCGCTGTACAGCCTGTCAAGTCCGCGCGAGAGTTCTTCGTTGCGTTTTTTTGTTTCAAGCCATTCGGCTTCCGCTATGGCTCTCTCCTGCGGTTCGTTTTTCTTTATATGGCTTCGGGCCTCTTCAAGATACTTCTTTCGTATATCCTCGCGGCTGCGCACTACGTCTTTTTCAGAATCTATTTTTTCGCGCTGCGCGGCGTCCGTTATTTCACGGGCCTTTTTATCCATCTCAACTATTTGCTTCAGTAAATCCTGCAAAAGGAACACCTCCTGCTTTAATGCGTAAGATAAGACAATTCATTTTGTGCGGCAAAACCGGTTTATGTCGCAAGTCACATACTGTATGGCAAGCTGCGGTTTACAGCCGATAAAGGTAATTATATAACTTAGTTTTTACGTTTGCAATATACTTTATTATCATATAATGTTAACATTTTAATCTCAAATAGGTATTATAGACAAAAGATAGATTGAAAAGTCTTTCTTTACCATTTGCGCCTGCGTCCGCTCCCCCCCTCCGGCGGCAGAATAAGACCGGTAAAGAAGCTCATGCCTTCATATTTTTACCAGTCTGATTCATTTTATTATTGTTTTCCGGTCATTATAGGAACCGTAACCCGCTAATTTTTAAGGCTTTGTATAGGGGCGGGTATGCGTCCGCCGCGCTTTATAAACTTAAGCGGTGAGAAGCGGTTTACCGGCACTACCGGGCCGCCGCCGAGCAAGCCGCCGAAGTTAAGCTCGTCACCCGCTTTTTTGCCTATGGCCGGAATAAGCCTTACGGCCGTTGTCTTTGAGTTTACCATGCCTATGGCCGCTTCGTCGGCTATAATGGCGGAAATTATTTCAGGCGGGGTATCGCCCGGCACGGGTATCATGTCAAGCCCCACCGAGCATACGGCCGTCATGGCCTCAAGCTTGTTAAGGGTAAGGGCGCCGCACCTTGCCGCGTTTATCATGCCGGCGTCCTCCGTTACGGGAATGAAAGCGCCCGAAAGCCCGCCTACGTGCGACGAAGCCATGACACCGCCCTTTTTAACCGCGTCGTTAAGCAGTGCAAGGCAGGCAGTAGTGCCGTGCGCGCCGCAGCTCTCGAGGCCCATCTCCTCAAGTATATGGGCTACCGAGTCGCCTACGGCAGGAGTCGGGGCAAGCGACAGGTCAACTATGCCGAACGGCACGCACAGCCTGCGTGAAGCTTCGCGCGCTACAAGCTGCCCCATGCGCGTAACCTTAAAAGCCGTTTTCTTTATGATATTAGCCACTTCGGTTATGTCGCAGTCCCCCGCCTTGGCTATCGCGGCGCGTACCACCCCCGGCCCTGAAACACCCACGTTTATGACGCAGTCAGGCTCGCCTGCGCCGTGGAAAGCGCCCGCCATGAACGGGTTATCCTCCGGAGCGTTGCAGAAAACCACGAGCTTTGCGGCGCCTATGCAGTTCCTGTCAGCCGTAAGCTTAGAGGTTTCACAGATAACATTACCCATTTTTTCCACGGCATCCATGTTTATGCCGGCCTTTGTGCTGCCTATGTTTACGGAAGAACATACATACTCGGTCTGGCTCAAAGCCTCAGGTATGCTTTTTATAAGCGCGTAGTCTCCCGGCGCGAAGCCCTTATGCACGAGGGACGAGTATCCGCCTATAAAGTTTATGCCTATGGTTTTCGCCGCGCGGTCAAGCGCTTTGGCAAACCTGACGGGGTCTTTGTCAGGGCATGCCGCGGCCACCATGGCAATAGGCGTAACCGAAACCCTCTTGTTTATTATAGGTATGCCGTAGTCCTTGCTTATGCTTTCACCGGTTTCAACGAGCTTGCCAGCGTAGCGGCATATCTTGTCGTATATCTTGTCGCAGGCGCGGTTTATGTCGGGGTCTATGCAGTCAAAAAGCGAAATGCCCATAGTAATGGTGCGCACGTCAAGGTTTTCGTTGTCAATCATATTGATGGTTTCCAGTATATCGTGGGTATTTATCATTATAAACCTCAGTTCCTTCCGGTATTGTACAATAACAGGCCGCTGGGGGCCATGCGTCATATCTTGTGCATTGCGTTGAATATATCCTCATGCATAACATGTATGGTAAGGTTCATCCCCTGCCCTGCCGCTGTGAGCTTGTCTGAAAGTTCGCTTAATGGTATCTTGCACTTAGAGATATCAACAAGCATTATCATAGTGAACAGGTCCTGCAGCACAGACTGTGTCACGTCCGATATATTGACGTCGTTCTCGGCGCATATAGCGGAAACCCTCGCGAGTATGCCTACCATGTCTTTACCTATTACCGTTATTACGGCGCGCATAAGCTTTTTACCTCCGGTCTTTGCGTATGCGGCCAAAGCGGCTCCCATAAACGCAAAGCTTAATTTTATATTTATTTATTATTATAAGGTATATTTAGTATTTTTTACAGTGCAATGTTACAAAAATTTAAATTTTTACTCAGCCGGCAGCCCCGGACGTCCCTTTGCATAAACGCCATATGCAAAAAAGCCGCCGGGAAGCGGCTTTCGCCGCTGCGCCGATGGCTTTTAAACTCTTGTATGCCGTTTAAACGTTTCCTGCCCTGATTAATACATTCCGCCGCCCATGCCCTGGTCAGGAGCAGGCGCCGGAGCCGGAGCCGGTTCCTTTTTGTCTGTGACAAGCGACTCTGTCGTCAGTACCATGGCCGCTATGGAAGCCGCGTTCTGCAGGGCTGAGCGCGTTACCTTCGTCGGGTCAACTACGCCGAAGTTTATCATGTCGCCGTACTTGTCAGTCGCGACGTCATAGCCGTAGCCGACTTTGCCGGATTTCTTAATGTTCTCGAGTATAACCGAGCCTTCGAGGCCGGAGTTCTTTGCTATCTGGCGCAGCGGGTCTTCAAGCGCGCGCAGAACTATCTTCGCGCCCGTCCTTATGTCGCCCTCTGAGCTGCTTACAACGCCCTCAACGGCCGGTACTGTATTGATAAGCGCAACGCCGCCGCCGGCTACGATGCCTTCCTCTACGGCTGCTTTTGTCGCCGCGAGGGCATCCTCTATGCGCATTTTCTTTTCTTTCATTTCCACTTCGGTAGCAGCGCCGACTTTAATGACGCCTACGCCGCCGGAAAGCTTTGCAAGGCGCTCCTGGAGCTTTTCCTTGTCGAAGTCGGACGTTGTCTGCTCAATCTGAGAGCGGATCTGGCCGACCCTGTCGGAAATCTTTTTCTTGTCGCCCATGCCGCCTACGATGATGCAGTTTTCCTTGTCCACTTTTACCTGGCGTGCGTGTCCGAGCTGGTCAATGGTGGCATCCTTAAGCTCAAGGCCAACTTCGGAGGAGATAACCTGGCCGCCCGTAAGGATAGCTATATCCTGGAGCATTTCTTTCCTTCTGTCGCCAAAGCCCGGGGCCTTTACGCCTACGCATGTAAACGTGCCGCGCAGTTTGTTGAGTACAAGCGTCGTAAGGGCTTCGCCCTCGATGTCTTCTGCTATGATGACGAGCTTTCTGCCGGTCTGTACAATTTTTTCGAGGAGCGGGAGGATTTCCTGGATATTGGACAGCTTCTTGTCGGTAATGAGTATGGACGCGTCGTCTATGACAGCTTCCATTTTCTCGGAATCAGTAACCATATAAGGGGAAATATACCCGCGGTCAAACATCATGCCTTCAACAACTTCGGAGTATGTTTCGGCGGTCTTTGACTCTTCAACGGTTATAACGCCGTCGGCAGACACTTTTTCCATTGCTTCAGCAATGAGCTTGCCTATAAATTCACTTGAAGCTGAAACAGTGGCTACACGCGCAATGTCGTCTGAGCCGGATACTTTCTGCGAGTTGTCCTTAAGGGCTTTAACGGCCGCGTCTACGGCCTTCTGTATGCCGGTGCGCACTTCCATGGGGTTTGCACCTGAAGTAACGTTTTTCATGCCTTCGCGGATGATGGACTGCGCAAGCAGGGTGGCAGTGGTGGTGCCGTCGCCGGCAACGTCGTTTGTCTTTGTCGCTACTTCCTTTACAAGCTGGGCGCCCATGTTTTCGTACGGGTCGTCAAGCTCTATCTCTTTTGCTATGGTAACGCCGTCGTTTGTTATAAGCGGTGCGCCGTATTTTTTGTCAAGCACGACGTTGCGGCCTTTCGGGCCAAGCGTTATCTTTACCGTATCTGCAAGCTGGTTGATGCCGCTCATAAGGGCTTTCCTGGCATCTTCGCCGTAAATAATCTGTTTAGCCATAAGTTCAATTCCTCCAAATTAATATTTATAATTGATTGTAATTCAGGAAAAAATCACTCTACAACAGCAAGGATATCGCTTTGGCGGACTATGGTGTAGTCTTTGCCGTCGAGCTTTACTTCCGTGCCTGAGTACTTGCTCAAAATGACCCTGTCGCCCTTTTTGACGTACATCTTAACTTCTTTGCCGTCAACTACGCCCCCGGGGCCTGCTTCAACTACGTCGGCAATCTGCGGCTTTTCTTTTGCAGCACCCGCAAGAATTATGCCGCCCTTTGTTTTTTCTTCAGCTTCTTCCATTTTAACAAGAACCCTGTCCGATAATGGTTTCACTGTCATAGTATGTCCTCCTTAATAAAATATTTTTTTAAACTCTTTTCATTGTTTAGCACTCATTATCCTTGAGTGCTAAGATATATTTTATCTACTTCCATATAAAAAATCAAGCTTTTTTTTAAGAAAAGATGCGAATTAATAAATTATTTACAAATTACGCTGCACGGCGGCAAAACGCCTTGCGTTAACCCGCCTTAATGTCACAATATACCGCCAAAAGCTGGCGGTACCGCAACGCCTTAAGTATGCGTAACGGCCTTGTAAATGTGAAATACGTTAAAAATCACCGGACTTCCCGTTTGCAGAAGGAAAGCCCGGTGATTTGCGCCGTTACGTTCAGCTGCCTGAAAAAATAGACTTGAAGGCCGCGCCGATCTTGGCGAAAATATTTTTTATCCGCTCTAACGGTGAGACCGTGGCCTCCGCCGCTTCCTGGTCCTTAATCTTCTGGCTGTTGTCCTCCGTAGTGATTTCCTTTGTGCGCAGTACAATCTGCACGCTCGACGGCGAAGGGTTGGCGGACGACGTAAGCGAAACCGGCTTTGCCTCACAGTCTAAGTTAAGGAGGTTGTTGTCATTTTCGTATTTATCTATCTCATCATTTACGGTTTCGTTAATGGTATTGCCCGCGTCCTTTATCGTGTCAGTTTTGCTTATGCCGTCAAGGCTTTTCTGCAGCACCTCAACAGCACCGCTCAGGCTGCTTTTGGCGGCTGTGTCAAGCTTGCTTCCGCTGGACTTGAAAAGGCTTTCAAGGGATGAAAGGAAGCTCTGCGCGCTGCCTATGCCTCCGGCAATGGCCGACGTAAGCTCCGCCGCGTCCTGCAGCGCGTCTACAGCCCCGTCTTTGTACTTGTTTGCCGTAGTGTTGAGGCTGTCTATATTAGTCGTCGCCTTACGGCATGTCTCAAGAAGGCCCTGCATATCGCTTCCGAGGCGGCTTGCGTTTTTCAGCGCAGTGTCGGCCGCGTCGCTGCTGTCTTCAAGCGCATCAAAAGCCGAGTCAAGTTCGCTTATCAGGCTCGCGGCGGACGTAAGTATTTCCGCCGTGTTGCCGTTCAGCTGCCCTATGCTGGACGATTCTTCCTTTGCAAATTTAATAAGTTCGCTTACAGAAGTTTCGTACGTCTGCATATCAGATAAGTTGCTCGTAAGTATCGCCGCAGCCTGCTTATTGGCATCTTCGTCAGATATGTTAGCATACTCTTGCTTGATTTTCGCAGCAAGCTCGTTCACAAGTGCTTGTTGTACAGTTTTATCCGCAAGCACTGTATTAAGGAGTGCGGATGCTGTCTGCAATTTGCTTATCTGGCCTTCTAGTTGTGCGGCGGCGGCCTGCAGGACTTTTTCGTCAGCCGAAATATCGTCCGCCCCGTCCTTCATTGTTTCCGCGAGGCTTTTGGCCTTGCTGCCCGAACTTTCGGCGGTACTGCCGAGGTCGTCCACCGCGTCGCGCAAGTCGTCTACGGCGTCAGTAAACTTGCTTATATGGTTTGAAAGCGCGTGCATGTCGTTGCCCGACTCCGTTATGGTCTTGTTAAGCGCGTTTATGTCGGCGTTTACGTCATTTATAGCGTCCTGCCCTTTTTTAAGATGCGGCACAAGGTCGGCAAGTTCTTTTGAAGTATCCGCGAGGTCGGCAATGGCCGCGTCGGCGTTTTTGTAAACGCTCCCTTTGCCGCCCGAGATGCTTTTGCGGGCTTCGTCAGCGGCGTTAAGCCCGGACTTAAGCCCGGTTATGCCGCCTGTCATGCCGGCAAGGGTATCCAAAACCGAATCGGCGCTGTCGTGTATGGCGTCAAGGGAGTCTTTGACAGTGTCTTTGTCGCTTTTAAGCTCCTTTATGTCACTGAAGTCGCTCAGCGTGCCCGGTTGCATCATCATAACTATGCCGGTTGTATCAAACGACCTCGTGCCTATGCGTATTGTAAATTCCTCTTCTTCGCCGGGCACGGCCGCGAAGATGACCGCCTTGTACTCACCGAGCGTCTGTACCTGCGCGCCCGGAGCTTCCAGGCTGTATGTATCTTTCATTTTGAAAGCCGTGCCTACCTCAAGCAGCATGTTGTTTTTCATGTAGTCCGAGGCGTTAGTGTTCGGCGTGGCCTTAACGGTTATTTCCACCAGGCCTGAAGCACCCGCGAGCTTGTCGGCTTTTGCCGGCGCGCCGTTCAGCTTGTAAGAAACGTCAAACGACCATGGCAGAGTAAGGTTTGTGTCAGACGGTGTGTACTGGCAGTAAAAGTCCTGCAGGCCAGACGGCAGGTTCCACGTTACCGTGTCGCCTGAAACAGCCGGCTTTACCTCGTTTGACATGTTCAGTATATCGCCGTATGAACCGTGGTCTACAACCTGCCGGTTACCGTTCAGGCTGTAACGCTTAACAACGTTTATATCTTCCGTTTTTCCGTAGTAGTCAAGGCTGACATATGCCGTCTCATCAGCTGAAACGGCAGGCGCGGCAGCTCCCGCAGTAACAGGCGCCGCCGAGGCCAGCATTGCCGCGGCAAGAAAAACCGATAAGCATTTATCTGCTTTTTTCATAACTCCGTTGCCTCCCAGATTTATATAAGTAAAAGTAATGACACGCCTGCCGGAAAACTAAATCCGGTTTAAGCGGCGCTCCCTCTTTGCAAGCAGTTTCGCTTTTTTCTCTGCACCAATGCGCCGCATTTTGGCAATGTGCTTAGTTATGGGCTTGTCAAACAGATAAAGCAGCGACGGCAGGACCGTAACGACAAGCAGGAAGCTAAGTATAGTCCCCCTGCCTATAAGGTGGCCTATGTCGGCTATCGCGCCTATGGATGAAGTGTTGTAGAGCGTATAGCCGACAAGGGTAAGTATCGTAGCCGACGTCAGCAGCGGCTCCGTAGTGTTCGCTATGGCCGTTATGGTAGCTTCCTTACGCTCCATGCTTGACCTGTAGTCAAGGTAATTGTTAGTTAAAAGTATGGCGTAGTCGACCGTGGCGCCGAGCTGTATGCAGCTGACGACCATATACCCGACGAACATAAGCTTGTTGCCGACAAGGTACGGGAACATCATATTGATAAACACGGCTATTTCTATCGGCACCAGCAGCAAAACCGCCAGCAGCACAGAGTGGAACGCGAACATGATGACGAGCGCTACGCTTAAGATAGATATGGCGTCAACGAGTTCGTAGTCGCTCGTTATAGTATCCTTAATGTCCTGCGCGAACGTCGTGCTGCCTACAACGTGCGAGTCTGACGGATAATACTTTTGCACAGTCTGCTGTATTTGGTCGGAGGTTTTAAAAGCCAGCTGGCTTTCGTCCTTAGTGCGCACATAAACGAGTATGCGCGCATAGTCCTTAGTGTGCAGAAGCTCCGTGAGGTTTTTCGGAAGTATGCTTTCAGGGATACCCTCCGGCACCGTGTTGGCGTAAGACGTCACGCTTTTAGTAATGCTCATGTCTTCCAGTGCCTGCGAAAGCTGCCGCTCTTTCACGGTTGAAGTGTTCGGCACTATGACAAGCAGCAGGTTGCTGCGGCCAAACTGCTTGTTTATTGCCTGTTCGTCTTCATAGACTTTAGTACCAGGGCTTGCACCTAACGAGGACGAGCCGTAAGTGAAGTCGTTCAGGCCCTTGCCTACGAACGCGGGTACCGCTATGAGCAGGGCAAGCGCGAGCGTAACGTAACGCGACTTGAAAGAACCCCTCGCAAAGCGGTTCATCGGAGGGATAAGCGGCTTATGGGACGTTTTTTCTATAAGGTTTGCCCACCGCAGGACAAGCGCCGGCATTAAGAACAAAACCGTAAGGACGCTCGTCGCGATGCCTTTGGCAAGGCATATGCCAAGGTCAAAGCCTATGGAAAACTTCATAAGCGCAAGGGCAATAAACCCGAAGAAAGTCGCGAGGCCGCACGCCAGGATTGATTTGGCGGAGTGGCGCACGGCGTTAGTAACGGCCTCTGTAAGGTCAAGCCCGCGCTTGCGTTCGTTGTTGAACGCGCTGATGAAGAAGATTGAGTAGTCCATGGCTACGGCAAGCTGCAGCACCGCCGCGACGCTCGACGTTATGAACGAAACTTCTCCAAGGAAAATATTGGACCCCATGTTTATTATTATCGCTATTGCCATTACCAGCATAAACAAAACCGGCAGGAACCATGACGTGGTGGTAAGGAACAAAATTATGACTATGATTACCACTACAATGGCGGTCGCGTTCTTCATTTCGCTGTTAAGGTTTTCATTAAGTGACTTCGCGACGATGGCCGAACCGGTAATATGTACCTTGTCACCGGCAATCTGTTTTATCTGGTCAAGCGCTTTGGACGTCAGTTTGGCGGAGTCGCCTTCTTTAAATACTATGTCCATAACGGAATGGCCCGATTTATAATAATCCTTAATATCCTTTTCCTTAATGAAAGTGTTTGCCTGGAAAGCGG
>ENA-UOOI01004077-UOOI01004077.1-fermentation-metagenome-genome-assembly--contig:-NODE-4077-length-10083-cov-2.906462_pt1 | contig 10083 bp, 9 predicted proteins | sample MGYA00245779_ERZ724027 | MGnify/ENA primary metagenome ERZ724027 (study PRJEB28704, sample SAMN03018318) | fermentation metagenome | biome: anthropogenic terrestrial biome; feature: soil; material...
CAGGCCGGCCAAGTCATAAGACCAGAAGCGGTCGGCATAGCTGCCACGGATAGGCATGACACAGTTGGTTGTGCCCACGATAGCCCCAGGAAACCCCTCAAAGAGCTGGCGCTGATCGAACCATGACTTGCCAATGTTGCCCTTGAGATGAGCATACTTGCGTAGCTCAGGGTAACCATGGGCTGGCAGCATTTCCGAGTGGGTATAGATATTAACCCCTTTACCCTCGCTCTGCTCCAGCAGTTTTTGCAAGGCAAGCAAATTGTGGCCAGTGACGATGATAGCGTGGCCCTCAATTCTGTTCTGGCTTACTTGGGCTGGCTGGGGAATGCCTAGCTTCTCAGTATGGGCCTTATCCAGCAGTTCCATGACCAGGTTGGTAGCATGGCCAACTTTCATCGCCATGGCGATATGTTCTTCCAGGTTAAAGTTCACGTTAGTGAGCGTGAAATAGAGCGCCTCATGGGTAATTGCGTCTACTTCTGGGTCGGTATAGCCAAGTTCACGAGCGTGGGTGGCATAGGCAGCGACTCCCTTCAGACCAAAAATAATGGTGTCTTGCAGACTGGCCAGATCTTCATTCTTGCCACAGACACCTACCTTGGTACAACCGCCTTTGGGAGTTTGCGAGCACTGGTAGCAAAACATTTAATCATCCACCTTTCTAATGTTTAATCAGGCTAACCAAATTATAGGCCGACCAGCGGCCGGTGTCTGTGACATGTATCACAGGAAAGAAGATGCTCAATTATGTCCTGGGATAATGAGTCGTTTTGCGTGATGTAACGTATATAGAAAAGTAGTATGTGATTAAGGAGGGAGTTTATGAGTACGGTGTTACAGGTTTCTAGGCTTTCCAAGAGTTTTCAGCAGCTACAGGCTGTCAAAGAGGTCAGCTTCAGCGTGCAAGCGGGCGAGGCTTTTGGGCTGCTGGGGCCAAATGGGGCCGGTAAGTCAACGACTATCGGCATGATCACGGGGTTACTTCGGCCCGATGTAGGTGAGGTGTTTGTTTGTGGCGAGAAGATGGCCCTAGACGCGCACCGCACCAAACAGTATTTAGGTTACGTGCCCCAAGAGGTTGCGCTCTACCCTGACCTAACAGCCCGCGAGAACCTGATGTTCTGGGGACGTCTGTACGGTCTATCTGGCACCCATCTGCAGGCGAGGGTTGCCGCTGTCTTAGAGCTAGTTGGCCTCGCTGACCGAGCTGGGCATCGAGTCGCCACCTATTCGGGCGGCATGAAGCGACGCATCAACATCGCGGCTGCGCTTCTGCATGAACCGAGGCTATTAGTTATGGATGAACCGACTGTGGGCATTGACGCTCAATCCCGCAGCCATATCCTAGAAACGGTCAAAGAGCTTAACCGCCAAGGCCTCACTATCGTCTATACGAGTCACTATATGGAGGAAGTAGAGCTGCTCTGCGACCGGGTGGCCATTATGGACCAAGGCAGTATTATTGCCCTGGGCACGGTGGCTGAACTGCGGCAGATTGTAGGCGAGGAATCGCAAATAACAATGCAGTTACAGAATTGGCAGGCGGACCTGGCTGACCAGTTGCTAGCCTTGCCCACGGTTACCCGAGTTACTGCGCAGGGTGGGGGGCTAGCAATAGCTAGCAGTAATCCTTCTCTGGCATTGGGGAGCATAGCCAGTGTTTTTGCGGAACACGACGTAATCATGCGCTCGGTAGAGATTACAGAGCCCACGCTAGAGACAGTCTTCTTGCACTTAACTGGTCGCGCTCTGCGAGATTAGGAGAGATTACTATGCAAGTAGTTTGGATAGCGCTTAAAGACCTGCGCCTGGCGGCCCGCGACCGCACGGGGCTGCTGTTACTATTGGTGATGCCCTTAGTACTGATTACCGTGCTCGGATTTGCCTTTGGCGGAGCCTTTGCTTCTCGCCCTGCAATCGGGCGCTTTGAAGTTGGCGTCGTTGACCAAGACGGGGGGCAACTAGCAACTGCTTTCTGGGATGTTTTGCAGGACGAAAGTCTGCAAGAGTTATTAGTTCCCACTACCCTTACCGCTGATGCAGCGAACGAAGCAATAAAGACAGGTAAGCTAGCTGGTGCCATCGTCATTCCGCCGAACTTCACGAGCGACGTTTTAGGCGGTCAGACGGCTAACCTGAAGGTCTGGCGCGACCCAGGGCAGCAGTTGCGGCCCATGATCATTGAAACGGTGGCCCAAAGTTTCGTCGATAATCTACTAGCCACCCGATTGGTGGTAGAAGAGGCACTAAGAAGTGGACAGAATATCGAGCCCCATGAAATTGAATCTTTAGGCCTCCAGATTGCCATTGAGATGAATCGGGTGAAAGTGCGTTTGCAGGCCGATGCTATAGCCTCAGGCAAGCATGTAGACTCGTTTCTGTACTATGCCATCGGTATGGCCTGCATGTTTCTCCTCTTCTCTGGCAGCCTGGGCCTACAATCTATCGCTAGCGAAGAGCGACGCCAGACCCTAGCACGCATGATGGTTTCACCAACAGCCAAAATTCGCTTCCTGCTGGGCAAGTCTCTGGGGCAGGTAAACATTGCAGTTATTCAGTTCGTCATCCTTTATCTAGTTACTCGGCTTGTTTTTCAAACAGACTGGGGTAGCCCGTTAGCCGTGATGCTGCTAGCTTTGGCGTATGCCTTTGCCGTTACCGGTTTATCTATGCTGGTAGCCGCACTAATTCCTAACCGGGCAGCCGCAGTTAGCGCCTGGTCTATCGGGGTGCAGATTATGGCCGCTCTAGGTGGCAGCATGGTGCCGCTGAGCCAGTTCCCCTCTTTTATGCTCAAGGTAGCCCATATTAGCCCCTGTTATTGGGGATTGAGAGGTTTCCTAGATCTGGCCACGGGTCTGCCCTTGCCCCTGGTTAACATATTCGTCTTAGCCGCTACCGGGCTAATTGGTATCACACTAGGCACTTGGCGCTTGGCGCGCGGCTAGGAGGCACGAGAATGAAGACGTTGAACATTGCTTGGCGTATGTTGCGAGTGGCGCTTTTTAATAAGAACAATCTATTGATGATGTTTCTCATGCCCTTGGCTTTTAGCCTAGTGTTTGGTTTGCTGCTAAGCCCGAGCGGAGATGAGAACGGTAATGCATTACCCCTAGCCCTTTACGTTGCCGATGATCATCCCGTTACTAATATTTTGGTGGAACAATTACGAGCAAACCCACGCTTAGTCATTAGGGACATGGTAACAGAGGCGGCTTTGCAAACTGCGGTACAAGGTAGTGAGGTGGTGGCTGGACTTCTTTTGCCAGCAGGCTTTGGGGAACAAGTGCAAGCAGGCCGCGTTCCTACTGTTACGTTGCTGCGGGAAGTTGATACTAACCTGTTTGTGGCGGCAGAGCAGGAACTACAGGGCCTATTTACGCAGTTTGCTAGCGCCACGGTCACTGCCAATCTGCTGCAGGCTGCCCCGGCGGCAGACTCTTGGCTAGACATATTCACCCGCGCCCTCGCTGCTTGGGATGAGCCTACAGTGGGGGTGGAGTCGACTGCCATCGGCAATAGCGAACCCAGTATCCAAGAGGGCACCCATATCGGCATTGGCTTCACCGTCATGTTCGTGATGATGGCAATTTCCACGGCCGCCGGTTGTGTGCTCGAAGAGCGCGAATGGGGTACTTGGCCCCGGGTCTTGGCCGCCCCTATAGAGAAAGGGCAGCTCGTGGCAGGTTACGTGCTCGGCTACTTTGGCCTGGGCTGGTTTCAGTTAGGCATCCTGATGCTGTTAGAAAAACTTATCTTTGGTGCCGAGTTTGGTGGCGGTTGGGGTTTGGTTGCCCTGTCTAGCCTGCTCATATTGTGCGCCGTCTCTATCGGCATGCTCATGGCTGTCACGGTCAAGACTTTTCAACAGCAGCAGGCTATTGCCAGTATCGTGCTCACTATTACCAGCATGCTAGGTGGACTGTTTTTCCCTGTGGAGATGTTTAGCCCTGCCTTAATGAAAATCGCTGTGCTCACGCCCCAGTTTTGGGCGCGGCAAGGCTTTGTCGATTTAGTGCTCAGAGGCAGCAGCAGTTGGGCAGTATTACAGAAGCCCCTCCTGATATTGGCGGCCTATAGTGCTGTGTTTTTCCTAATCGGGTGGCAACGCTTAAGGACGAGCGAATAGCGGCAAGCATTCTTGACGCTACTGTCTAAAATTGGGTATGATGTTAGTAGGCCCATGGGCTGCAAATGATAGCGAGGAGGTAAAGATATGGTTCGTTCTTTTTCAGATGCTTCAGCCGTCGTTCGTCTTACGCTTGGGAACAAGTATCCACAGATAAAGCGGGCCTTCATTTTCGGTTCCTTTGCTGATGAATCGCAGGTTGACAACAGCGATGTAGATATACTAGTAGAACTTGATTCTCCGATGGGGCTTCAGTATATTGCCATGATTCAGGACCTAGAGGATATGCTGGGGACTTCTGTAGATATCATCACTTTAAAACAGGCGGAAAAACTGGACACAAAGTTTGGGTACAAAATATTGGGTAAGGCGCGCATGATCTATGAACGAGCAACGAACTAAAGTAGTTTTGAAGCATATCTTGGAAGACCTGCTGGATGTAGATAGCTTTGTGCAGGGGGTATCGCAAAAGGAGTTCGAGGCTAGTCCACTGCTGAAAAAAGCAGTCAGCATGTCGCTAATTAATATTGGCGAGCTTACTCGCGAACTACCAGATTCCTTAAAGCACCGTAATCCTCACATACCTTGGCGTAGCATTATAGGCCTACGCAATAGGGCTGCCCATGGATACCATACGTTAGACACCGAAATCATGTGGAACATCGCAAATTTCGAGCTCTCGGATTTGGAGCGGGTCGTGCGCAAGGAACTAGGTTTGCTCTAGGAAAACGATAGCAACCCTCTTAGCTGATTATTGGCTAAGAGCTTTTGCTCGCTGCGAATCTAAGAATGACAGAACAGCTGGCAGCCCATATAAAAGGGTTGCCAGCTGTAATATTGTGTCTCTATTTTTCCTCGCCAGCCAGTAGTTCTTGCCAGAAAGCCAAATACTCTTCTTTCGTGAAGCGGGGCCGGAAATTCTGCTTAATTTCCTTGCCCCGTTTTGCTCCATCTACTAGCAAATCTATGGCCGTCATGGCCATAGCCTTAGCCGGCAAAATATAGGCCGCGTCAGGATCGGAAATGACAAAGGTGCGGGAGTGGGCTTGGCCAGTGATGCCGCCGCAACTGGGGATGATGCTAGGCATCAGCTGCATCAGGTCACCGTTATCACCTGAGACCGCAGTAAAGCCGCCTGTTCGGACCTGCCCTTCGCCGACTAGATCGCGGGCGTTTGCTGCAAACAAGGCCTCCAGATGGGGTTCGTTGACCATCGGGAGGTATCCGGGCATTTCTGTAATCTCTACCTCGGCCCCTACGGCTAAAGCACCTGCTCGCAAGGCACGATTGACCTTTGCACTAGCATCCATAATGGCATCGATACTTTTGCCGCGGACATAGGTCTCCATCCGTACATCGGCAGGCACGATGTTGACCAGGTCGCCGCCCCTGGTAATAATCGGGTGCACCCGGATGTGGTCATCATCGCGGAAAGTTTCGCGCTGTGTTTGTACTGCCATGAGGCCAAGCATAGCAGCGTTCAGGGCATTCACCCCTTCATGGGGTGCGCCACCAGCATGCGCTTCCTTACCCCGGTAATGGATGCTTTTGCCGATGAAGCCAGCAGCAGTTGCGCCTACCATGAAACTCTTATCGGGATTGTCCGACTCAATATGTACCATCATGGACATGTCAATGTCATCAAACTCGCCCAGGCGAATGAGTTCCTGTTTGCCGCCGAAGAACTCGATGACGCCATCTGCTTGTAAACGACGCCTATAATCAAGCTCCACGTATTCTTCTGCTGGAACAGCGAAGAGCACGACATCGCCATCGAACTCGCTCATTACCCCGCTTTTTACTAACCCGTAGCCAACGCCTAGCATAGCCGCTATCTGGGCGTTATGCCCGCAGCAATGGGCTGCCCCCGTGGTACGGTCGGCGTGAGGATGCTCAAAACTGACGACTGCATCCAACTCACCTAGGACGGCCACAGACAGCTCGGATTTGCGGCCCTTGAGGCGGCCTTTAACACCGGTAACAGCTAGGCCTGTTTCATGGGCAATCCCTAGCTCGGTTAAAGTTTTGCTAACTAAGGCTGCTGTTCTGGTCTCTTTGTACCCGAGTTCAGGGTGGCGAAAAATCTGTTCGCCTAAAGCGATAATGGCGTCGCGATTGGCATCAATGGCTTGGCAGACGCGTTGCTTAATCTCAGTGATGTTCAATTAAGGTGCCTCCTTTTTCAAATGAGTAATTCTGCCCATCTAGCAGGGATGTTACTACGCAAAGCGAAGTAATGCAAGTGGTGCCCCCTAGTTGCGGCGGCGTAGTTACTGGGGCCGCGGGAGGCCTATGGCAATACCAATCAATTGCAGCAAGGGAGGAGAATTTTTCATGAAAAGACCTGTCAGTTCGTCGGATCTACTCCAATTACAGTTCTTGTCTGACCCGCAAATTTCACCGGATGGTAAGCATGTCGTCTATGCTAAGACCCACATCGAAGAGTCGCACAAGGCCTATAAGACGGATCTTTACCTAGTGCAAGTTGCCAGCAAGCAGGCGGAACTGCTTACCGTTGGCGCTGATAGCCCCGTCTGGTCGCCCGATGGCCGTCAATTAGTCTTTGTTTCCGACCGCAGCGGCTCCAAACAGCTATGGCTATTGAAAAAAGGCTTGGGCGAGGCTGTGCAACTCACCACCATGCGCTGGGGCGTTAGTAACCCCAAGTGGTCGCCCGATGGCAAGCAGATCCTGTTTACCAGTGCAGTCGGTAAGGAAGATACGCCCGAACTACTGCGCCAGGAACTAGGTAAAGGCGAGCGCGAGAAGCTGAAGCAGGAGCAATTAGATACCCCTTATATAGTTGATTCTTTACGCTACAAGATGAACGGTGTAGGTCTTCTGCCGAAGCGCACCGGACAACTTTTCGTGCTCGACCTGGCGACAAAGGAGGTTAAGCAGCTGACTAGTGGTGACTATGCTATTAACTCACCAGCTTGGTCTCCCTGCAGCCATTATATTGCTTTTGCTAGCAACCGCCTGCCCGACGCAGATTCGCAGCCAAATATCTCGGATCTTTACGTGCTGCCCGCAGCTGGGGGCGAAATGGTAAAGCTAACAGCCAGCAATGGTTCAGTCAGCGCACCCACTTGGTCTTTAGATGGCAAAGACATTGTTTATTTATGGCATGACCGCCAGTATGCTGGCGCTACTTTGCCCAAGTTCTATCGAATTGCTGCAGCCGGCGGAGAGCCAGTCTGCCTCAACTCCGACATGGAGCTACCGGTTGGCCTAACCGCCAATGGTGATTCCCGCTATGGCAGTAGCTCCATGCAGCCTGTCTGGGCTACTAATGGCTATATCTATTTTGCAGCAGCAGACGCTGGATATGCTCATCTCTATCGTTTACCGGCAGAGGGTGGCGCAGTAGAGCAAGTTAGCCACTTATCAGGGGCGATTTATGGCTTCACTTTTGATAGCGAGGGCAAGCAGGCTGCCTTAGCTTGCACTGACGCGCTGAATCCCGGGGACTTATATGTTTTTGATCTAGTGAGCAAAGAGCATGAGCAGTTGACTGAGGTTAATGCTGAGCTACTAGCAGGTTTAGCCCTCAGCGCTCCAGAAGAGTTCAATTGCCCCAGCTTTGATGGCACAAACATTCAGAGCTGGGTCATGAAGCCTGTTAACTTCGAACCGGATAAGAAATATCCAACCATCCTAGAGATCCATGGCGGACCGCATACCATGTTTGGCGACAGTTTCTTCTTTGAGTTCCAGGTACTTTGCTCCCTCGGTTATGCTGTTGTTTACAGTAACCCCCGTGGTAGCCATGGCTACGGGCAGCAATTCGTTGACGGCTGCCGTGGTGATTACGGCGGCGGCGACTATAAAGACTTAATGGTGGCGCTAGACTATTGTATAGCCCATATGCCCTATGTGGATGAAAAGCGCTTGGGCGTTACGGGTGGTAGCTACGGCGGCTTTATGACTAACTGGATTGTGGGCCAGACCGATCGCTTCCAGGCGGCAGTAACTCAACGGAGTATCTCTAACTGGACTAGTTTCACAGGCGCATCGGACATTGGCAGTTACTTTACGGAGAATGAGCATAAGGCGACACCTTGGGATGACCCTGAGGCAATGGTGAAGTTCTCGCCACTAACCTATGTTAAGAATGTGGTTACCCCGCTGTTGATCTTGCATGGTGAAGAGGATTACCGTTGCCCCATTGAGCAGGCAGAGCAGCTTTTTGTCTTCCTCAAGCGGCTGGGTAAGACGACTCAAATGGTGCGTTTCCCTGGCTCTAGCCATGAGCTATCCCGTAGTGGCCGGCCACTACTGCGTATTGCTCGGCTTGATGCGATCACTGGGTGGTTTGACCGATATATTCCTAAAGCTTAAGTCGGCTCCTAATAGCATAGTTTTAATCTTAGAAGCGCCCCCTAGAGCGCTTCTTTTTTTGCGCCACTTACTGGGGGCGCTGCCCTACATAATCTAGGCTGCAATTAAGCAAAATTAGACTAGAGCAGCGCATTTTGGCAACCTGCCATCAAGGTCGCGTTGCTTCGACAGCTCGAACAGAGGGAGGTAACTCAAGAGTGAGAGGCAAAAGCGAACTTAAGGTTCACCTATTGGCACTAGCAATGGTCATTATCTCCGAATACATCGGCATCAAAAGTTTTAAAGTTGGCCCCGGCACGGTTATGCTGCTGCCCATGTTATACGCTTTAGTGATAGGAATGTTCTTACCTGCACTGCGCCTGGTTGACCGGACAGACATGGAAACGGCTTCGCCCTTTATCGGCTTTTCAGTCATGTACTTGACTGCCAAGATGGGAACCACAATTGGCCCTAGCCTGCCTAAAATTCTGTCTGCAGGACCGGCCCTTATTCTACAAGAATTCGGTAACCTAGGAACCATCTTCTTCTCACTACCCATTGCCGTGCTCGTGTTCAAAATGGGACGCGAAGCGGTGGGTATCTGTTTCTCTATTTCCCGCGAAGGCTCTCTAGCTATTGTTTCAGATCTTTATGGTCTTGACTCCCCAGAAGGCCGTGGCGTTATGGGCGCATATATCGTCGGTACGCTTTTTGGTGCTATTTTTAATGGCTTGATGGTTGGCTTCTTAATCAGTTTAGGCATTTTCCACCCCTTCGCCTTGGCTATGGCTTGTGGAACTGGCAGCGCTTCCATGATGGCTGCCTCGCTCGGCCCAGTGGTTGCTGCTTATCCGACTATCCAGACAGAGCTTAGTGCATTTGCTGCCACTAGTCAGCTGCTAACTAGTGTTGATGGCCTTTATATGAGCCTTTTCATAGCGGTGCCGATAACGGAGTGGCTTTACCGCAAATTGAAGGGTAAAGAAGCAGAGCGTGAGACACCGAAAGAGGGGGTTAATCAATGAAAATATCTTTTTCTACGGCACTACGGATCTTTGTCATTTCGGGCTTTCTGGCCTTAATAGGTAACTACGTCGGGTTTAAAGTTAGTCCTCTTGAGGCTCTGCCTGGCATGCTGATTCTGCTCGTTCTCATCATTGCCGGCGAAGTCTTAACCAGGGTATCACCGCTGAAGTTACCGTCCATTGCTTATGTTTCATTATTGGCGATTATCGCTTCTGTTCCCGGCGTACCAGGCGCCGAAGCGGTTATTAGGTATGCAGACAAGGTGCAGTTTCTCGCCCTGTGTACTCCAATCTTAGCCTATGCCGGTATTTCCATCGGTAAAGATCTTAACAGTTTCAAGGAACAAGGTCTAAAAATGGTTGTCGTTACCCTGTTGACCTTTATCGGCACCTTTGTCGGCTCAGCCGCCATTGCTCAGCTTATCCTGAAGCTAACAGGCGTTATCTAGGATAACGCCTGCACTCACTCTCAGGGCTGTCGCGCCCAAACGCGCAGGATTTAAGGGCTGCCTTCAAAGGTCGTGGTCCTACTCGCGCGCGTGTGGCCTGGCACTGCAGGTAGGTGCTTAGCCATCGACTGAAGCGGCCAAAACTCGCCTAAGCTCA
>ENA-UOOI01004080-UOOI01004080.1-fermentation-metagenome-genome-assembly--contig:-NODE-4080-length-10072-cov-3.634122_pt1 | contig 10072 bp, 8 predicted proteins | sample MGYA00245779_ERZ724027 | MGnify/ENA primary metagenome ERZ724027 (study PRJEB28704, sample SAMN03018318) | fermentation metagenome | biome: anthropogenic terrestrial biome; feature: soil; material...
AAAAGGATATTGACAAACTGGCAGACAAGATGATTGAACGTATTGAGGAGAAAAGAACAGCTCTTGGTATCTGATGATACCGAGATTAAGAGGTGAAATGAAATGAAGATTGCAGTGACAGGTAAGGGCGGTGTGGGCAAAACCACATTTGCCGCCATACTGGCCAGATTATATGCGGATGAGGGCAAAGAGGTATTGGCAGCAGATGTTGATCCGGATGCGAACTTGGGACTTGCACTCGGCTTTTCTGATGAAGTGCTGGACTCCATTGTGCCTATCAGTAAGATGAGAAAACTGGTGGAGGAGCGGACAGGAGCGAACTCAGAGAATCGTTTCTATAAACTAAATCCGCAGGTCAGTGATATACCGGACAAGTACGCAAAAACTGCAAATGGTGTAAAACTTCTTGTACTTGGAACTGTCGAGACAGCGGGAAGCGGCTGTGTATGTCCGGAACATGTTATGTTAAAACGAATTATCAATAATTTGATACTACACCGTGATGATGTGGTTATTATGGATATGGAGGCCGGACTTGAACATCTCGGCCGCGGGACGACTGAAAACATGGATCAGTTTATTGTTGTGATTGAACCGGGAGCGAGAAGTGTCCAGACTTATAAGAACGTAAAACGTCTGGCACATGAACTCGGCGTACAGCAGGTTCATGTAGTTGCCAATAAGGTCCGGGATGATAAGGATGCTGCATTTATCCGTGAAAAGATACCGGCTGAGGATCTGCTTGGAGTGATTCGCTATAATCCGGAAGTCATGGATGCAGACCGCCAGGGGTGTTCACCTTATGATTTTAGCAAAACAGTGGTGGATGAGGTTCAGATGATGAAGAAAAGGATAGATCAGGTGTCTGTGACTTCTGAATCGGCCATCTAAAAGGAGGAAAATATTTTGACTTTATTTGATAGAGTTTTTAGCGGAAATGACGCCGTATATGCTTTGACTGAAGGCGCAATAGACGACGCGATCAGGCAGTATGGAGAAGACAAAGCCGTAAAGTTCCCGGATACTGCCTATTCACTTCCCTGTTACTATGCCGTGACAGGAACTAAAGTGACAGATTTAAAAGGATTAAAAGAAGCGCTTGGTGTCGTAAAAACATTGATGACGAGAGAACCGCGTTTAAACGACGCGTTTATGTCAGGAATTGCAACAGCGCTCTGCGCGGAGTTCATTGAGGTGTTGAAGTATATCGATGGAGCGGTTCCTTATGAAGAACCATTGTACGGACATCTCCCCGACGCTGTTATCCGTGAGCTTGGTGTGCCGCTGGTAACCGGTGACATTCCGGGAGTTGCGGTTATATTGGGCGCTGCACCGTCTACAGAAGAAGGCGTTGAACTGGTGAAGAGTTATCAGGCACAGGGAATTCTCGTGACGCTTGTCGGCGGGATTGTTGACCAGTGTGAAGAAGCCGGATATAAGACAGGATCTAATGTGCGTGTAATACCACTTGGCAGAGATGTCACCTCAGTGATTCATGTAGTTTCGGTTGCAATTCGTGCTGCACTGATTTTCGGAAATATTAAACCCGGTGATGCGGATGCTCTGATGGAATATACCAAGGACCGTGTTCCTGCATTTGTAAATGCTTTTGCGCCGCTTGATGATGTTATTGTGGCATGTGGAGCCGGAGCAATTGCACTGGGATTCCCGGTTATCACCAATGAGACAGAAAATATCGCTAAGGTACCAAAAAGTCTGATTGTACAACCGGATGTCAGCAAATTCAATGCTACCTCTCTGGAAGCACGTGATATTAAAATTAAAATCACTGATATTGATATTCCGGTTGCGTTTGCCTCAGCGTTTGAGGGCGAGATTATCAGACGTAAAGATATGCAGGTAGAATTTGACGGATCACGTGTGGACTGCTGTGAGCTGGTGCAGTCTAAAGACATGAATGAGGTCGAAGATCACAAAATTGAAATAATCGGACCTGACTTTGATGATTTTGAAGTTGGAAGTAAGCATAGTATTGCCTACGTCGTTGAGGTTGCCGGCAAGAATATGCAGCCGGATTTTGAGCCGGTATTTGAACGCAAATTCCATAGTTATATTAACTGCATGGAAGGTGTGATGCATACCGGGCAGCGTGATATGATACGACTTCGTATCAGCAAGGATGCCTTCGATGCCGGACTGCGTGCAAAACATATCGGAGAAGTCCTGTATACGCAGGTTAAAAATGAATTTGAAGCTGTTGTCGATAAGTGTCAGGTAAAGATTTATACAGAGGATGCGGATTGTACGAAAATTCGCCATGAAATTGCCATCCCTGCATTCGATCAGCGTGATGAAAGACTCTCAACTATGACAGATGAATCTGTTCCTGTATATTACAGCTGTATTCTCTGCCAGGCATTTTCACCATCTCACGTATGCGTGGTAACACCGGAAAGACTGGGACTGTGCGGTGCTGTTTCATGGCTTGACGCGAAGGCAACCCACGAGCTGGACCCGAACGGTCCCTGTCAGGTGATCAAAAAAGAAAAACTGGTTGATGAGAGAATCGGAGAATATGCGGATGTAAATGAGTCGGTCAAACGGCTGTCACAGGGTGCCCTGGAAGAAGTATCATTGTATTCAATTATGGAAAAGCCCATGACTTCCTGTGGATGTTTTGAGTGCATCTGTGGTATCGAGCCGTTTTCCAATGGTGTATGTATCACCAACCGTGAGTATGCAGGTCAGACGCCACTTGGCATGACCTTCCCTGAATTGGCGTCCATGACAGGCGGCGGAGTTCAGACACCAGGTTTTATGGGACATGGAAAACACTTTATCGCATCCAAGAAATTCATGAAGGCAGAAGGCGGGATAGAAAGAATCGTCTGGATGCCAAAAGACCTGAAAGATCAGGTCGCAGACCGTGTAAATGAGACAGCAAAAGATCTTTACGGGATCGACAACTTCTGTGATAGGATTGCAGATGAGACTGTTACCACAGATCCGGAGGAACTTGTGGCATGGCTGACTGAGAAGGAGCACCCGGCGCTCAGCATGGATCCAATGATTTAGATACAGTTTAGCCGTGCAGCGGAATCAAGCTGGCAGGGACAAACTTATTAAGAAGTAAAGATTATTATTGACTATTTATTAAGGAGGCTATTAAACATGCCGTTTCAATGCAAACCACAAAAATTCAATGCATCTATCAATAAGGTAGATCTTGGATGTGACGAACATGCAATTACATTAGGAGGAGAGAATACTTTCCCCTTTTACAGCTTTGATGGTTCTGTAGGTGACGGCCCCAAGGTAGGGGTAGAGATCACGGATATGGGACTTGACAATGAACCAAAAGGAGTTAAGGATTACTATGAAGGATGCCAGACTCCGGCGGAAATTGCAAAAAAAGCTGAACATATGGAAGGGGCGGATTTTGTCTGCTTACGTCTGGAAGGCGGAGATCCAAACGGAGCGGACAAACCGGTAGAGGATTTGGCAGCCACTGCAAAAGAGGTTGCAGATGCAATCTCTGTGCCCCTTGTAGTTGAAGGCTGTAAAAACGTAGAAAAAGATGGTAAGCTGCTGCCGAAAGTTGCGGCAGCACTACAGGATAAGAATGTACTGTTCCTGTCAGCAAGGGAAGAGGATTATAAAGCGATCGGGGCAGCTGTAGGCCTGGCTTATAATCAGAAAGTCGGAGCGGAGTCCGCAGTTGATATCAACCTTGCAAAACAGCTTAACGTTGTACTGACACAGTTGAATGTAAAACCTGAAAGCATTGTGATGAATGTGGGAACAGCGGCTGCCGGATATGGATATGATTATGTGATTTCTACCATGGATCGTATTAAGGCCGCTGCACTTTCGCAGGATGACAAGATGCTTCAGATGCCAATTATTACTCCTATTGCTTCCGAAACATGGGTTGTAAAGGAATCGATAGCTCCGGAAGAAGAGGTACCGGAATGGGGATCAAGAGATGAACGTGGGGTTTCCATGGAGGTGCAGACCGCTGCAGCTTCGCTGGTATCCGGTTCAGATGCTGTGATTTTAAAGCACCCCAAATCTGTTGCAGCAATTTCGAAAATGATAAAAGAATTAATATGATTCCAGGGTCAAAAGGTCCTGCTTTTCATGCCTGCATGAAAAAGCTTGACCTTGGGACCCGAACAAACATGAGAATGTAGCCCGAATAGGGCGGAATTTGAATGTTTGTAGAATTGTGGGAGCACGTAGTGCGTAACAATTCGTGTATTATAAGCGGAATATGATTCGAAAACAGGAGGATAAAAATGGCGTTAACAGGTATTCAAATATTTAAGATGTCACCAAAGAAAAACTGCAAGGAATGTGGATGCCCGACATGTATGGCTTTTTCCATGAAGGTTGCACAGGGGGCTATGGAATTATCGGCATGCCCTTATATGTCGGAGGACGCTCTTGCGCAATTGTCAGAAGCGACAGCTCCGCCTATGAAGACGATTAAGGTCGGAACCGGCGATAGTGAGTACACACTTGGCGGTGAGACCGTATTATACAGACATGAGAAAACATTTGTCAGTAAAACAAGATATGCTGCGTCTCTGGATACACGGATGGATGACACTTCAGTTGATGAGAAAATTGAATCGATTGGAAAGGTTGATTACGTACGTATCGGTGAACGTATGTACACAGAGATGGTCAACGTAAACTTTAATGAGGGAGATTCCACCGAAAAATATGTTGGATTGGTCCGGAAGGCAGCAGAGACAGGAAGATGTCTGATTCTCTCCTGTAAAGACATAGAGACTGCAAAGGCAGCCCTTGAAGTCTGCAAAGACGGGAAGCCGGTTTTAAACGGTGCTGATGCATCGAATTATAAAGAAATGAATGAGACTGCAACGGCGGCCGGTGTTGTTCTGGGTGTTTCCGGATCAGACATTAGTGAATTATATGATACAACAGCAGCACTGGAGAAACTGGGAAATAAAAATCTTGTTCTCGATGTGACTGCAGAGACAGTAAAAGAGACATTCGCAAATGCTGTTCAGGTACGTCGATCCGCCATAAAAGATACGAACCGGACTTTTGGATATCCGTCTATTGTAAATGTGGGAAAACTTGCCGGTGGTGATAAAGCATATGAACAGACTCTTGCTTCGACGTTTACCATGAAATATGGTTCTATCGTGATTGTAGATGAGATGGACTATGCTCTGGCGCTTCCACTTTATGGATTAAGGCAGAATCTGTTTACAGATCCTCAGAAACCGATGAAGGTAGATCCTGGTATCTATCATATCAATGGCGGAGATGAGAATTCCATCTGCCTGACTACCGTGGATTTCGCTCTTACTTATTTCCTGGTATCCGGAGAGCTGGAACGTTCCGGGGTGCCGGTAAATCTTGTGATTTCCGACGCGGGCGGACTTTCTGTCTTGACTTCCTGGGCTGCAGGAAAGTTTTCGGCTACTTCGATCTCCAAATATATTCTGGAAAATGTAGAGGATAAGGTAAAATCCAGAAAACTTGTTATCCCGGGAAAGGTTGCAGTGCTAAAGGGCGATCTCGAATCAAAACTGCCCGGCTGGGAGGTTATCGTAGCGCCTCTTGAAGCGGTGCAGCTGGTGAAATTCTTAAAAGATATGCAGGCGAATGATCAGTTATAAGATTCAATCATTGAAAAATAAGGAGAAAAACTATGGCTAAATTTATTACGATCGGTGAAAGGATTCATTGTATTTCCCCGGCAATCCGTGAGGCTTTTGATACACGAAACCCGGAGGCAATTTTAAAAAGAGCAAAAGAACAGATAGACGCAGGTGCTACATATCTTGATGTCAATATCGGACCGGCTGAAAACAATGGTCCGGAACTCATGAAATGGGCGGTTCAGTTAATTCAGGAGAACTTCGACAATGTTCCGCTTGCTCTGGATACATCGAATAAAGCAGCTATCGAGGCTGGAATTTCCGTATATAATCGTTCCAAAGGGAAACCGATCGTCAATTCTGCCGACGCAGGGGACCGTATTAGCTATATCGATCTGGCTGCGGCAAATGATGCTATTGTCATCGCTCTCTGCTCCAACGGGCCGATCGCTGCTGATAACGATGAACGTATGGTACACTGCCAGACGATGTTAGAGCATGGTATGGAGCTTGGTATGGAGGAAACAGACCTTTGGTTTGATCCATTGTTTGTTGTGGTAAAGGGAATGCAGGATAAACAGATGGAAGTTCTGGAAGCCATTAAGATGTTTTCTGATATGGGGCTGAATTCAACGGGCGGTTTGTCTAACAACTCTAATGGTATGCCAAAGAAAATACGTCCAATCATGGATTCAGCTATGGTTGCTATGGCTATGATGCAGGGACTTACCTCAGCAATTGTCAATCCCTGTGATCAGAGACTGATGGAGACAGTAAAGTCCTGTGATATACTAAAAAATAATACTTTATACGCAGATTCCTATCTGGAACTGTAAGATTTATAATTGGGGGCACATTATATAGTTAAAAGAAACAGTATATTAATATGTATATTAATTTGTATACTTAATATACTGGAGATATATTGAATGTGTCTCCTCTTTTACAGTAATGATCGTGAAAATATAGACAATCATGTCAAAAAATAAACATAGCCTTAGAAGCAGGTAAAGTCATTGTGTGAAATCATACAATATGATATAGTTGACGCAAAGACAGGAAGAAGAAAGGGGCTTTTGTATACATGTATCAAGTGAATTTTCAATTTGATAATGGAGAGAGTGTGGTGAGTTTTGCTGCTTCCGGTGAAAATCTTCTGGAAGTGGCCAGAAAAGCAAATATCCCGATTGATGCTCCGTGCTCAGGAAACGGATCCTGTGGCAAATGCCGTGTGCGTCTGCTTGCAGGCAGTCTGAATTCCACAAAAACAAGGCATATTAGTGATATGGAATACGAGGAGGGTATACGTCTTGCGTGTCGGAGCATAATCTCTGATGAAGTGACGATAGGAGTTCCTGATATTGCGTCGGCATATAGAAGCAGGATGAAGGTAGCAGACTTGAGCTCAGAAGACGAAATCAGGATTTTCGAAGAGGCAAAACATAAGGTAAGCGAGGTAGGGATTCCTCTTGTAAATACAATGAGAGTAGTGGAAGTCTCCATGAACCCTCCAACACTTGACGACACAATGCCGGATAATGAGCGGTTTGAGAGGGCACTAAAACGTACATTGAATTCAAATATTGTTCGAATTCCTTATTCCGTCCTGAAAAAAATGCCGGATGTGTTCCGTGAGAACGAGTTTAAGATAAAGGCCGTGATACGCCAGACACGAAAAGACGTCTTTGTCTATGATATCACTGGTATAGACGAGGAAGTGGTCATAGGGGGTCTGGTAGTGGATATCGGTACGACGACTGTATCTGCCCTTATCATCGATATGGAAAATGGGCAGGTGCTTGCAAAGGGATCAACGGGCAACGGACAGATCCGATACGGGGCAGACGTAATCAATCGGATTATCGAGTCACAGAAACCCGGAGGACAGGAAAAACTTCAGAAGGCTATTGTGGTTGAGACATTAAATCCGCTGATCGCGAAGATGTGCAGTGAAACAGGGTTTGATCCGGATCACATATACCGGATGGCGGTCGCCTCTAATACGACCATGAATCATCTGCTTATGGGAATCAATGCTGACCCGTTAAGAAAAGAGCCGTATATTCCGACCTATTTTAAGACGAATTCATTATTTGCTTCCGATATTGGTATCAATATTCATCCGGATGCACATATCATTATCTCACCGAATATTGGAAGTTATGTAGGAGGAGATATTACAGCCGGAACATTTGTCAGTATGATCTGGAACCGGCCGACATATTCACTTTTCATAGATTTGGGAACAAACGGTGAGCTGGTATTTGGAAACTCGGATTTTCTGATGAGCTGCGCCTGTTCTGCCGGACCTGCTTTTGAGGGTGGTGATATCAGTTGCGGTATGAGAGCGACAGATGGTGCAATAGAGGCCTGTACGATTGATCCGAGCACAATGACGCCTCAGTTTAAAATAATTGGAGATGAAGATACAAAGCCGGTTGGAATCTGTGGCTCGGGAATCATTGATGTGATTCATGAGCTTTTCAAATGTAAGATCATTTCTCCAAAAGGGAAATTTGTCCGAGAGGGAGAACGCATCAGACATGACCATTATGGCATGGGAAGCTATATTCTGGCTTTTGAAGAAGAGGCCGGAGCAGAGAAAGATATTGAGATCACAGAAGTTGATATTGATAACTTCATACGTGCAAAGGGGGCAATTTTCTCGGCAATACGAACGATGCTTTCAACTTTAGGATTTGAGGTCTCAATGATTGATGATGTATATGTTGCAGGGGGAATCGGAAGTGGAATTAACATGAAAAATGCAGTGGAAATCGGGATGTTCCCTGACATTCCCATTGAGCGTTTCCACTACATCGGGAATTCTTCGCTGACAGGGGCATATACAATGCTTTTGTCCACTCAGGCTGAGAAAAAGACTTATGAGGTAGCCCGCAATATGACGTATCTGGAATTATCTACAGTGTCTGGATATATGGATGAATTTGTCGCCGCATGTTTTCTGCCTCATACAGATTCAAGGCTCTTTCCATCTCTGGAGAGTACAGAACAGAAAGGGGAAGTTTAGGATGGACCTGGGATATAGAAAAGACAGTAAAGAAGCACTACCCTTTGAATATTATCTGAAGGTGTATCGGGAGACAGATCCGAAGGATATCGAGAAGAGAACTGGGTTAACATATGACAGGAAAACTTCTTCTTTTTATCTGCGGCTGATGGGTATTACTTATCAGATTACTCATCCTGATTTTGATGTGAAACATATTGATGGCGAAGAAATCGGATGGTATCCACTGGAAAGTAAGGCAAACGCGCGGATTCTGGTACTCCGGTTTTTGAACGAAGCGGTTGCGGCACCCTCATCGGGAAGATTTCTGACATACTGCGAAATACCATGGGGTGAGGTGTATTCTAAACAGTTTAACGGTAGATGTATCAATCGCCTGGCATTCGGGTTTGGAAATAAACCAGAAATATTCACAGAGATTATGGAAAAATTAGGTGCCAGGAGATTAAATGACGGAGATGTCTCTTACGAATTGGAATTTATGAACGATTTGCAGCTACATATAATTCTGTGGGAGGGGGACGAGGAATTTCAGCCTTCTGCCCAGATACTTTTCTCTGATAATTTTCCGATTGCTTTTAATCAGGGAGAAGATATGGCTGTTGTCGGGGATGTCACAATTGACATGTTAAAAGCACTGGACAATTTAAAATGAATATTTGTAGAGTAGGCATTGCGCGTAAAGTGTCTCTAGGATGGGAAGTTGCCTGAGAACGAAGGGGTCAGATAAACTCCACGATGTAATGCTGCGTCCGCTACTACATGAAAGAGATATAATTTCCTTTGTGTAGTAACACTTAATGATACCGGGATCAAAATATTTTTTCCTAATATCATCTAACCAAAAGGAAGGGGATTATATCATGAATGTAAAAAGTAATGAAAAATGGAATTTAAAAACTATTGTCTTTCTGGGAGTTCTTGTTGCGATGCACCTGGTGCTGACCAGAATATTTGTAATAGAACTTGGATTTGGCAGGATCTCACTTGGAAGTGTCTGCACGATTCTGGCCGGTCTTTGGTTTGGGCCGGCAGCCGGTGCATTGGTCGGATTTTCCGCTGATGTATTGGGATGTCTGATGAAAGGCTATGCTTTGAATCCTCTCATCACAATCGCTGCGATGCTTTGGGGAATGATTCCGGTGCTGTTTCGGCCTTTATTCTCAAAGGGAAGTAAGACAAAAAAGCACCTCGGGCTTAGCGCGGGGATTACGGTTAGTGCAATGTTTTGCACACTGGGCTTTGGCACTGCCGGGCTGGTTCTGATAAATGGATATAATTTTTATGCGATTATGCCCGCTCGTCTGATACAATTTTGCGTTATGACAGTGATCTACTGTCTGATTACAAACCTTCTTTATTTCAGTCCGCTTACTTCTGTGGTAAAAGGTGTGAGAAAAAGTGTGGTATAACCTATTGGAAAAAACAAAATTTATATTTA
>ENA-UOOI01004081-UOOI01004081.1-fermentation-metagenome-genome-assembly--contig:-NODE-4081-length-10069-cov-62.075994_pt1 | contig 10069 bp, 8 predicted proteins | sample MGYA00245779_ERZ724027 | MGnify/ENA primary metagenome ERZ724027 (study PRJEB28704, sample SAMN03018318) | fermentation metagenome | biome: anthropogenic terrestrial biome; feature: soil; material...
GTCTTTCAATTCGAGTTCTCCGGCATATTTCGGGACGCCGCGGTCAATCATCGCTTTGTATCGTAATCACTTTGAAGAAAAGAAAAACAGAGAAAGGAGTGGCTCCATGTTCGATAAATTCCAGCTGAACCGGCTCAAGCCGCTGTTTCTTTTCTTCTTCTTTTATACGGTTTCCTTTTATCTTTTCACCATCACCCTGCGGTTCACGTTCCCGTTTCTGGCGGGATTCCTGCTGGCGCTGATCCTTCAGCCGCTGATCCGCCTGCTGCGCGACCGGCTGCACCTGCGCCCGGGCCTTGCCTCCGCCCTTGTCACGCTGCTGGCCTTTTTCGTGCTGATCGGTCTGGTGGTGCTGCTGGGGTACCTGCTCGTCAGCGAAATCAGCAACCTGGTCCTGAAAATTTCCGCAATCGACCCCGCCTCCATCACGACCCCGCTCAACAACGCCGTCGACCAGCTGAGCCGCTATGCCGACCGGATCAACGCCGACTTCCTTCAGCAGAACCAGGAGCAGCTCATGAAGCTTCTGCAAAGCGGCATGGGCGTGGTCACCTCCCTCCTGAACGCCGCGCTGCACCTTCTGACGTCGCTCCCGACCATCTTCACCATGATCATCGTCATGGTGTTTTCCACCTATTTCTTTACCAAGGATATGTCGGAAATCAAAAAGCGGACGGTATCCATGCTTTCGAATTCCGCCGTCAGCAATATCCGCTCGGCCTCGCGCCACAGCGTCACCATGAGCGGGCGGCTGATCGGCTCTTATCTGCTGATTTACTTCATCACGTTCCTGGAAACGCTTGTGGTCTTTGCCGTCCTGCGCATCCCTTACCCTCTGGTGCTCAGCATCATCGCCGGCGTCGCGGACATCCTGCCCGTGCTCGGCCCGGGCACCGTGTACATCCCGCTGGCCGCGATGAATCTGTTTCAGGGCAACTACTTTACCGCCGCCGCGCTGGTCGTCTGCTGGATGCTGATCTCGGCCATCCGCCAGGTGCTGGAGCCGAAAATCGTTTCCGCATCCATCCACATCCATCCGCTGTGCATGCTGGCCGCCATTTATTTTTCGCTGATCGCCGGCAACCTATGGATTTTGATCTACATGAGCCTGATGTTCGTGCTGTACCAGGTGCTCAAGCAGGTGGGGATTCTTCCCTCCATTTTTCCCGAGCCGGAAAAAAAGCCCATTCCGCCCGTCAGGCAGGAACCGGATGGAAAAAATACAAAACTGTAATCAAAAAGACCCGCGCCGCCGCTTGACATGGGAGAGCAGGCGTGCTATGTTCTTACTGTACTAATCAAAATAATACAGTAAGAACAGTGAGGTGAACCGGATGTTCTCCCTGGATTACAAAAGCAGGCTCCCGATTTACGAGCAGCTTTATCAATCCATTACCAAAATGTCTGCGCTGGGCGGCCTTGACGCCAATGCCCAGCTGCCTTCGGTGCGCTCTCTAGCCCTGGAACTGGGGGTGAATCCGAATACGGTGCAGAAAGCCTACCGTTTGCTGGAACGCGACGGGATCATCTACTCGGTTCCCGGAAAAGGCTCTTTCATCGCATCGGATGTGTCGGCTCTTTCTCAGCAGCGGACCATGGCCGTGGAAAAGCTGGACGAAGCCATCCGCGGCGCGGGCGACTGCGGGGTCACGAAGCCGGAAATGCTCGAGCGGATCGAAACTTATTTTAACGGGAGGAAGCCAGTGAAATGATTGAAGTAAAATCCCTTCTGAAAAAATTCGGTTCGGCGGTTGCGCTGAATGAAATTTCCTTTACCATCGGCGGCGGTTCGGTGTTCGGCCTTGTGGGCAGCAACGGCGCGGGAAAATCCACCCTTCTGCGCACGCTTTCGGGCGTCTACCGGGCGGACGGCGGGCAGGCGGAGATCGACGGGGAAACGCCGTTTGAAAACAGCAGGGTAAAAAACCGCCTGTTTTTCATTTCGGATTATCCGTACTTTTTCGCGCAGGCCAGCCTGGACGACATGGCCGATTTTTACGCCGGAATCTACCGGAACTGGGATCAAAAACGGTACCTGGAGCTGTGCTCCATCTTTCCGCTGGACCGCACGTCGAAGATCATCAACATGAGCAAGGGGATGCAGCGGCAGGCGGCGCTGATCACGGCGCTTTCCACCCGGCCCGACTACCTGTTCCTGGATGAGATCTTCGACGGGCTGGACCCCGTGATGCGCCAGCTTCTGAAAAAGCTGCTTTCCAGCGAGGTTTCGGAGCGCGGCATGACGGTCGTGATCGCGAGCCACAACCTGCGGGAGCTGGAGGACCTGTGCGACCACGTCGGGCTGCTGCACAAGGGCGGCATCCTGTTCGAGCGCGAGCTCGATTCGCTGAAGCTCGGCATCCACCGGGTGCAGGCGATCCTGAAGCCGATGCCCTCGCCCGAAGCGTTCGAGGGGCTCGACGTCATCCAGTCGAAAATCCAGGGCTCCCTGGTCAACCTGGTGATCCGCGGCGGGCGGGACGAGATCCTGGAAAAGCTGAATCGGCTGAATCCCGTATTTATCGAGGTGCTTCCCCTGACGTTGGAGGAAGTCTTTATCAGTGAAATGGAGGTGGCCGGCTATGACATCGACAATATCCTCAAATAAACCGGCGGGGGAAATCCGCGCCGTATTCGGGTGGAGCGTGAAAAAGCGGTTCAGCCTGATGGGGCTTTTCACCGGGCTGAACTTTATGGCGATGCCGCTGATTCTTTTTCTCGCGCTGAACAACGCGAAGACGAACCGCGACCTGCTGCCGGCAAACGGCTATACGATCAACCTGAACGACGTGTTTTCCGCCTGCGCGCGCCTGGTCTTTCCCCTGCTGGTGCTTCCGCTTTCGCTGCTGCTCGTCATCATCCTTTCGGTGCTGCTGTACGGATACATGCACCAGAAGCGCAGCGTGGACCTGTTCCACTCCCTGCCGGTCAGGCGCGGCCCGCTTTTGGGCGGCCGCTTTCTGGCCGGCGTGGTGATGCTGGCGGCGCCGCTCGCATTTTCCTTTTTGGTCTCGCTTCTTCTCTGCCTCTATTTCGGGCTGGAAGCGGCGCAGTACCTCCCCTATCTCGGCAAGGCGTTCGCGTGGATCCTGTTCATCTCGGTGGTCTGCTTCCTGTTTTCCACGCTGATGGCGGTATGCAGCGGAACAACATTCGACATGGTGATCTCCATCGTGGTCATCAGCGTCACCTATCCCCTGCTGATCGTGCTGGCCAGAATGGTCGCGGGGATGCTTCTGCCTGGCCTGATGGTGAAGAATCTGCTCGGCTCGGTGGTGACGACGGCGCTTTCGCCGTTCGCGGCGGCGTTCATCTATTTCGTGCCGGGAGAAGCGGGGATCGAATTCGGCTCGTTCGGGCCGGCTTTTGTGGTCTGGTGGGTGTTCCTCGCCGCCGTGATGGCCGTGGCCGCCGTGGTTCTGTACCGCAAAAGGAAGAGCGAATGCGCGGAAAGCAATTTTGCGTTCCCGCTGCCGAAAATCTTCATCCGCTTCATCGCGACCGGCGCGGCCGGGTTCGCCTGCGCGCTGGTCTTCTTTTCCACTCTGAACAGCGACGCGAGCTTCTGGGTCGGCCTGCTGGCCGGCTCCTTCGCGGCCCATATCATCGCGGAAGCGGTCTACGGGCGCGGCTTCAAGGGGCTGAAACGCAGCTTCGGCTACTACGGGGTTTTCCTCGCAGCCTTCGCGGTGTACTACGGGATTCTGGCGACGGGCGCTTTCGGGTTCGATACCCGCATCCCGACCGCCAGCCGCGTCACGTCAGTGGAAATCAACATATCGGATATCGTCTTTTCCTCTTCCGGCGGCTACAACGGAAATTTTCAGAATACGGAATTCACCGTCTGGAGCAAGGATCATAAAGAGAAGATCGCCCGGGTGCAGCGCGAGCTGAAGAATCCGGCCTCCGTCCAAAAGGCGGTCTCCTACCATAAAGAGCTGGTCTCCGCGATACGGGGCACCGGATACCCGTACCGGGTCAGCCCCTTTTCCAGCAGCGGCGTTACGTTTACCTACCACCTGCAGGATGGGACCTCCGTGGACCGTTCCTATCCCTATCGCACGGTGCGCGAACTGGCCGACGACAAAACTCAGGAAAAGCTGAACGGCCTGATGGAATCGCTGCAGACGGACAAAGAGTTCCGGTCGACCGGGGACCCGATTTTCTACCTTACCCCGGATTTCGTCAAATCAGTCACCCTGATTCCTGAAAACGGCGGCGAAGGCACGACGACCATCGTCCCGGACCGCGCCAAAATCCAGGAGCTGATCGAAGCGCTGCGCGAGGATACGCTGAACGCCAAGCCGTCAACGGATCCCGGCGAACAGAAGGGCGGCGGTGTCTCGATCCAGCTGGACCTGAAGCCGGCAGTCCCCGCCGAGGGCACGCCCCTGCGGGAAGAGATCGGCAATTACTCCGGCGAGGTCAGCCTGAATAATATTTATTATTATCAGCTGAACGCGGATCGGTTTTTCCCAAAAGCGAAAAAATTCATAGAGGACAACGGATGGATCAAATTCAATTCCTGACCTCCGCATAAAGAAAAAAGAGGGCTCCCGCCGCCAAAAATGGAACGCGGCGGGAACCCTCTTTTTTGCGGCCCTCGTAAAAGCGGAGAAACCCGCATATGGAAAGGCGGCCGGACAATTTCCGGCCGCCCTTTTCCCTTTCCTCCACACCCAAAAAGCGCAGGCCGCCGCCTGCGTTCCTTGCGGAAAACAAACCGGGCTTTTCGGGGCAGTCTTCCCCGAAGATCTCCTCCGCCCTTTCCGTAAGGGATCAAAGACACATTTTGGGAACCTCAGTCTTCACGCCGCATTTTTCCCGTGCCCTGCTTTCAAATTATACTGCAATTCCGCCCGAAGTGCAATCCTTTTTATGAATTTTGCAGAATTTGGAACTGCTTTTTCATTTTTCGGGCAGCCCGCCTGAAAAACCGGAGCTCTTTTCCCCGTGTATAAAAAGGGGCCGCGGGCTTCTTACCATCTCAGGTAAAAAAGCCGCGGCCCCTTCTTTTCCGTTCTGCTTTTATTTTACGGCTCAATTTCGTCCGCAACGCTTCTGGCGTATTTCTTCATCTGAGCAAGGTCGGATGGCGTCGGGGTAAAATTCACCCGCACCCCGTCGCCCACGAAGCTGTATTTCAGGTGCTCCAGCCGGGATTTCATCATGCCGACCGCCTCGCCGCTCCAGCCGTAGGCGCCGAACGCGCCGGCGGATTTGCGGTACACATTGATCGCGTCGATTCCGGAGAGCACGTCCCAAACGATCTTGGGCGCGTCGCGGTTGATCGTGCAGGAGCCGATCAGCAGGGCATCCGCCTCGTTCGCGGCCGCCACCGACTCTTCCAGCGGCGTGTAGACGATGTCGATCAGACTGACCTCCAGATTCGGGTCCTGTTTCAGTTCCTCATAGGCCGCCCGCGCAAGCTGCGCCGTACAGCCGTAGGCCGAAGCGTAAAGGACCGCCGCCCGCTTCTTTTCCCGCGCCTGCGGCGCGCTCCATTCGCGGTAAAGCTTCTGCGTCTTTTCGATGTTCGACGTAAGGCACGGGCCGTGGCTCGGGCAAACCAGCTTCACCGGCAGGTCCCTGATTTTGTCGAGCCCGCTCAGCACATAGGGCTTGAACGGGCCGAAAATGCAGTCGTAATAGTGACGGAACTGCTCCCAGTACTTGTCCGGATAATGAACGCCGGTGTCCATCATGGTCGGTTCGCAGAAATGCGTCCCCAGAAAATCGCAGGTAAACAGCGTCCCGCTTTTTTCATCCCACGTGAACATGGAATCGGGCCAGTGCAGAAGCGGCGCGGCGATAAACCGGAGCGCCCTGCCGCCGAGCTCCAGCGTCTCGCCGTTTTTGATGACGTGGCACTGGAAGTCGCGGTTTGTGATGGCGGAAAGGTATTTCTTCGCCGCCATGGTGCAGTAGACCACCAGATTCGGATTGAGCTCGAGCAGCTTGGCCACGCTGCCGGAATGGTCCGGCTCCGTGTGGTTCATGATCAGATAATCGATTTTGGAAACATCCACAACGCTCTGAATATTTTCCAGGTATTCCCCAAAGTAATCCAGATGCACCGTATCCAGCAGGACATTCTTTTCCCCGGTGATCAGGTAGGCGTTATAGCTGGTGCCGTACGGGGCTTCCATGATGATGTCGAACACGCGCATCCCCGGATTGAGCACGCCGACCGAGTAGATGTTTTCCGAAAGCTTTTTTGTGCCCATTGATTTTTGCAACCCTCTTTCAAACTTCTGCCGCGATTATTCGGGTCTGAAAAGGTCCTTGCTGGCTCCGCATTCGGGGCAGGTCCAGTCATCCGGAAGGTTTTCAAAAGCGGTGCCGGGGGCGACTCCGTGATCCGGATCCCCCACCGCGGGATCGTACACATAGCCGCAGGCGGTGCAAACATACTTCTTCATTTTTTGAATCCTCCTTTTTTGAAAGTTCGCGATCACCGACAAAATACAGCGATAATACAGGCCTCGTCTGAAGAATCAAGGAACTAGTCCGTTTCGGATAAAATTGCGCCGCCCAGCGTCAAAAATGCTCGGAATCCGGAAAGGATTCCTGCGCTTTTTTCCTTGTTCGGCACAATTTTATCTCGAAAATCCGTCGTTTTTTATTTTTCAACAAGGCTTAGACTAAAGTATATCGTATCGTCCATAAATTGTCAATCGGCGGAGTGATTCAAACAGCAAAACCGCCGTCTTCCAGAATGTTCGATAAATGCTGAGGAAAAACGGTGCCGCTTGCCAGCCTGTGCGCAAAGGCCAGGGCCTGTTCCCTGTCCTTCGTCATGCCTCTTCTTTCGGCCTGTAACAGTTCCACCCCCTTCTGTACGATTCTGACTCCGAAGCCTTCCGTTTCGTCGCCAAAAACGTAATACTCCAATTTTCTTTTCTGCTTCAGCAAGATTACTGTTCCTACGTTTTCTATCATAGCGGCTCCCCCTAACAGTGAACGAAATTCACAATTTAATTTAATGATACGAAAAACCCGAAGGTTTTTCAAGGTCGGGGCTACATAATATGATACAAAGTTTGTTTTTACGCAATATCTTTCCCGCTGCTATTTTTTCTCTCTATATCTTGTTGATTTTCCACAAAAACTTTTTTCGATTTCTACCACAATCAGCGGTACGAACGAAATAAGCGCGACGACGAGCCACTGAAACGGGCTTAACACCGCCGTTTTGAAAATCGCGGCGAGCGGACGAATCGCGATGACGCTCGCCTGCAGGAACGTGCAGATCACGGCCGCCCAGACAAGCTTTGGATTCCGGAAGAATCCGGCCTCGAACAAAGAGCGCTGGGAGCGCATGTTGAAGCTGTGGACGAGCTGGGAAAGGCTGAGCACCGCAAACGACATGGTGCGCCCGACGACCGGCATGGATGGGTCGGCGTCGAAGAAGACCCGGCCGACGCTGTACGCCAGAAGCGCCAGCGAACCGATGAGACAACCCTCCACCAAAATATTGTATCCCATCCCGCCCGCGAAAATGCTCTCATTTTGTTTCTTTGGGGGATGCTCCATCACGTCTTTTTCAATCGGCTCCACCCCCAGCGCCAATGCGGGCAGGGAGTCCGTCACGAGGTTGATCCACAGCAGCTGGATGGCCAGAAGCGGCAAAGGCAGCCCGATGAGGAAAGAGACGAAAACGGTCAGAATCTCTCCGATATTGCAGGAAATGAGGAAATGGATGGTCTTCCTGATATTCTCGTAAATGCCGCGGCCTTCGCGTACAGCCTCCACGATCGTGGCGAAGTTGTCGTCCGTCATAACCATATCCGCCGCGGCCTTCGCGACATCCGTGCCGGCGATCCCCATGGCGCAGCCGATATCGGCTGTTTTCAGCGCCGGCGCGTCGTTGACGCCGTCGCCCGTCATGGCGACGACCTCCCCCCGCTTCTGGTAGGCCTTGACGATGCGAACCTTATGTTCGGGCGAGACGCGGGCGAACACCGAGTACCGGTAGATGTCCCGCTCCAGCTCCTTCTGGTCCATGCGGTCCATCTCCGCGCCCGTCAGGGCCGCGTCCTCCGGCCCCATCATGTCGAGCTGCCTTGCGATCGCCACCGCCGTGGCGACGTGGTCCCCGGTGATCATCACGGCCCGGATCCCCGCTTTTTTGCAGAGGCGGACCGCCTGGGCCACCTGGGGGCGCGGCGGGTCGATCATACCGATAAAGCCGCAGAAGGTCAGGCCGCGCTCCATATCGCGCTCGGGCGGCAGCTCGCCGACGTCGCGGTAGGCGACCCCGAGCACGCGCAGCGCGCGGGAGGCCATTTTATCGTTGCGTCCGCGCAGGGCCCGGCGCAGCGTGTCGTTCAGATCCACGACGGAATCGCCCCGCTGGCAGAAAGCGCATTTGTCCAGAAGCAGGTCCGGAGCGCCTTTCGTGATGATCCTGTACTGGTGCTTCCCGATTTTATTTACTGTCGTCATCATCTTTCTGGCTGAGCTGAACGGGATCTCCCCGACGCGCGGGCTGCGGTGCTCCAGCTCGGCCTTCGGGGCCGGCGACGCGGCGAGCAGAGCCGCTTCCGTGGGGTCCCCCTGTATTTTTCCAGAGGTCACGACGCAGTTGTTGCACAGGGCGGCAAGCTCCAGAATCCGGATCGTCTGCGGGTCTTCCCGGGCAAGGATCCCGTCCGCGCCGGCGACCTCCACCACGGTCATCTTGTTCTGGGTCAGCGTTCCCGTCTTATCCGAACAGATCACGCTGGCGCTGCCGAGCGTTTCCACCGCGGGCATGCGCCGGACGATGGCCCGGTTGTTCGCCATGCTGCGGATGCCCATTGCAAGCACGATCGTGACGACCGCCGGCAGTCCCTCCGGGATGGCGGCGACTGCAAGGCTGATGGCGATCATAAACATGTCGAGCGGCGGAACGCTGCGGAACAGCCCCATGACAAAGATAACCGCGCAGATCGCGAGAGCGCCGATCCCGAGCACCTTCCCCGTCTGCGCAAGGCGCTTCTGCAGGGGGGTCTGCGGCGTTTCCTCCGAATTGATCATATGGGCGATGCGGCCCACCTGGGTGTTCATCCCGGTTTCCACCGCGACGCCCACGGCGTGGCCGCCCGAAAGGCTGCTCCCCGAAAACAGCATGTTCCGTCTGTCCCCCACCGGCGTTTCCGGCGGGAAGACCGGCTCCGCGACTTTCTCCACCGGCACGGACTCCCCCGTGAGCGCGGATTCCTCCGCCCTGAGGTTGTGCGCATCCAGGATTCTGAGGTCGGCCGGGACGAAATCCCCCTCCGAAAGGAAGACCAGGTCGCCGGGCACAAGCTCGGAGGAATGGACCGTCATGCGGCGTCCGCCGCGCAGGACGTGCGTTTCCGGAGAGGTGAGCTTTTTCAGGGCCTCTATCGCTTTTTCGGCGCGGCTTTCCTGAATGACCCCGGTCACCGCGTTCACGATGACGATCAGCAGGATAATGATCGAATCAATATAGTCGCTGTCATGTTGAATCAGGGATGTCGCAAACGAGATCGCCGCCGCGATCAGCAGCACGATCACCATAAAATCGGAAAACTGCGCCATAAATCTGGCGAACAGGCTTTTCGGTTTGGCCTGGGTCAGTTCGTTTTTTCCATATCGCTCCTGTCTTTCCAGAATCTGACGCGGCTCAAGGCCGCTCTTCGGATCCGTTTTTACCCGTTTGACACATTCTTCTCTTGAAAGGCTCTGCCAATCCAAAATGATCAACTCCCGCTCTTTTCTGCAATTCTATTCTGGCTGCTTGTTTGTGCTGGTTATATATATTAGAGCAGAGTGCGGGAATATACCCGAAAATAGAAACGGACGCGGCACAGGGCCGCGCCCGCAATGGAGCGCCTGAAAATCAGGAATTGCTCTTCTTGTCAAACGAGGGATTGAACGCATAAAAGTTTTTGGAATCCAGATGGTCGGTGGTGATGCGGAGCCCTTCGCCGAAGCGCTGGTAATGCACGACCTCGCGCTGGCGCAGGAAGCGGATCGGGTCCTTGACATCCGGGTCGTCGCAGAAGCGCAGGATGTTGTCGTAGGTCAAACGCGCCTTTTGCTCTGCTGCCAGGTCCTC
>ENA-UOOI01004083-UOOI01004083.1-fermentation-metagenome-genome-assembly--contig:-NODE-4083-length-10057-cov-24.162368_pt1 | contig 10057 bp, 11 predicted proteins | sample MGYA00245779_ERZ724027 | MGnify/ENA primary metagenome ERZ724027 (study PRJEB28704, sample SAMN03018318) | fermentation metagenome | biome: anthropogenic terrestrial biome; feature: soil...
CATTGCAACTATATGTCACCAAATGAGTTTGAAAAAGCATATGAAGAAGTCAAAAGATCAAATGTGCCAATTGCAAGTTAAAATATGGAGGTTGCTTAGAATTTTCTCATTTTAATTTGTACTTTTTATTGACATAGTACCACTGAAGCTGTTAGAAACATATAGGAAAAGGGAGACATGTCCATCTCACCTTGTACCTTCTGATACTTTCTTTTTGGTAAATGAGAATAAGAAGTTACTGGGAGCAATTAGTATAAGGCATTATTTAAATGAACAACTTCTTCGATTAAGTGGACATATAGGTTATGGAATAAGACCAACTGAAAGAAGAAAGGGTTATGCAACTGCAATGTTGAAATTAGCTCTTGAAAAGTGTAAAGATATGGGGATAAAACAAGTTTTAATAACTTGTGATAAAAATAATATTGCTTCGGCAAAAACCATTATTTCTAATAATGGAATTCTTGAAAATGAGTTAATTGAGGAAGATGGAAATATAATTCAAAGATATTGGATTGAATTATAAGACAAACTATTAAATGTTAATAAAATTAAAGAGGTTTAGAAACTAAGAGCCTCAACTCCTAATCCTTGAACCTAATTTTTATTTTAATTTGAAATTTATCCTTCAATTTTAATTTGAAATTTATCTTTCAAGCTATATTTTTTTTAGTTTTGTGATATAATAAGGATAGATAAAGACGTTGTGTCTTTTTAGTTTATTTTATTTGTTGTTTGAAGATAGTGGTTGAGCCTATGAAACTAAACCACTATTTTCTTTTGTTTTTTTATTTCCATCAATATCAATTGATGAATAGAAGTCTATTTTTCCGTCCTGCAAATCTGCTTTTATATTTGTATCTGATTTTATTTGATATAGTTTTCGTGAGATATCTGACCTCTTGTAAAGGTTGGAAACAGGGTTGACAATTTTTGTTTCTAATAAAAAAGATAAATGTAAACTTATTTAGATAATAAATCGTAAGCAGCTCCACCGCTTACATAAAGGCTATTTATTTTGTAGCTTTTTTCATAATTTCATATATAATATTTTTAATATATTTTCCCTTACCAATAACTTTGCTGTGCTCTAATATAAATTTATATAAATCCATTTCAATTTGATTATCTTTTGAAAATGTAAGCTCAATTCTTTCGTAATTATTCTTTTTTACTTTGCTCATATTCATCACCTTTACTTAGCTTTAGTTTATACTATCAACTGTAAAATGTTAATTGCTTTGACTTTTTATTATGCTATTTGCCTTTACAATAGTATAAATTGATATTATTAGCCCAACTATTCCCCAAAATGAGCATGTAAAAATAAACATTATTACTGTCATTATGCACGTCATTTTAAAATTGTTGTACATTGCTAAATGCAATTTATAATATCTGTATGTAACTATCATTCCAATTAAAACTACAATAGCTGACTGAATATCCCTGTCCGGTATAAAAGCAAATATAACTCCAGACAATATATAAGCAATTAAACTGACAATAAAATACTTTCTATAGATTTCAATATCTGATATATCCATAGTAAATCCCCCTTAGTCGATATTATATTACTACTTCTATGTTTATTGCCAAGTTCCTTTATTTATTAGCATAATTTGTTGTACATAAATTTACATAAAACGACTTATACATAAAAAGAAAGTTTTATGCTATTTCTAGGGATTTCTCATTTAAGGAGGTAATTTATGAAAACTATTAATATGAAATTTGCTGTTTAATTTATGTTAGGTCTGCCACTAAATCCTCTACAGTGTTTCCAACCTAATTTACAACTGGTTTTTCGGCAACTGGCCCACCATATATTTGATTATCAGTATGAATTTTTAGCCTTTTGTTCTACTGGCTTATATATTCACTCATAGCAATAAAGGTTATTCCAATTCTTGTTAAGTACCTGACCCCTGGGGAAAGTTGGAAGCAGAGCTGAGAATTCTTGTTCCTAATCGTTATTAGAATGTATTGTAATAACATTATGAGACGCATATAATTATAAATTAGGGGGCGAATATATTATGGATAACAAGCTCTTGTATAATTTAATGTTAAAGCGGCTTATTGGCTTTAATGCTGCTTTTATATCACTATTTTTATTATTTTATTTTAGAATTCCATTAATCATAATTTTTTACCTTATGCTGTTTATTGATATTTTAGCGATAATAATAGAAATGAGGAATAAAACTCACTATCCTATATATTGCTACATATATCCACCATTCAAAACCCTGTTTAATTACGAGAATTACAAGTCATCCATAAAACGCAATAAAAATGTTTATTATATTCTCTTAGTACCCCTGGCACTCGCTTGTTTTTATATGACTTTTTTAATAAAAAATTCATTCCCTAATACTTTTACTGGTGTAAGTATTGATCTCCCATTTATTGCAATAATATTATTACTAAATATCCAACATATAATAAGACTACGAAATGTAAGGAGAAGTGATTAGGTATCTGATCTTTGTAAATTTCTCCCATACTAAAAATTACATAAAAAAGGAAGTGAATTACTTATGAGTTCTCAAAATCGTAATATAGATATGTGCAGTGGCCCTCTGCTAAATAAGATCCTTATATTTTCACTGCCAATTATGGCAATGTATGTACTTCAGCTCATGTTCAATACAGCTGATATGGTAGTAGTGGGGCATTTTTCCGGAAGCAATGCGCTGGCCGCAGTAGGTGCAACAGGTTCACTGATTAATCTTATCATTACATTGTTCATGGGCTTATCAGTAGGTACCACAGTAGTGGTGGCACGGGATTTTGGTGCTGGTCGTCTCAGTGAGGTGAGCAAATCCGTGCATACTTCCATAGCTATCAGCATCATAGGCGGACTCATTGTTATGGTTTTAGGCATAGTCCTTTGTAAGCCATTGCTTGTGATTATGGGAACTCCTGAGAACATCATAGATCTTTCTGTATTGTATATGAGAATTTACTTTATAAGCACTCCTGCAAATATGGTATTCACATTTGCAGCAGCCATCCTCCGTGCAGCAGGTGACAGCAAAAGGCCAATGTACTACCTTATCATAACAGGTACTATACATGTGATATTCAACTTGTTTTTCGTTATAGTGCTGCATATGAGCGTGGCAGGAGTAGCATTTGCAACGGTGATTTCTGAGTATTTATCTGTGCTGCTTATTATGATGTGCCTGTCAAGATGTGACGGAGCAATACGCTTTGTACCAAGCAAGATGCATATTGACAGAGATAAGCTGAAGGATATTGTAAAGATAGGTCTGCCTGCAGGAATGCAGGGAATGCTTTTTTCTATTTCCAATGTACTGATTCAGTCAGCTGTTAATTCCTTTGGTTCCAACATGGTGGCTGCCAGTGCAGCAGCAGGTAATATTGAAAACTATGTAGGTACATCAATGATTGCTTATTATAATGCAGCTCTGGCCTTTACAGGACAGAACATGGGGGCAAAGAAGTATGACAGGATTGACAGCATCGCAAAGGTGTGTACAGCATTAGTCTTTATCACATGGATTATTCTTGGAGGTGCCACAGTACTTTTCGAAAGACCACTGCTTGGTATATTCACTTCCGACCCTGAGGTCATTAAGCTTGGAGTGCTTCGACTGAATGTTATGATGGCTGCATTCTTCACCTGCGGAATCATGAATGTATATCCTGGCTTAACTCGAGCCATGGGATATTCTATTTCACCTATGATTTCCACCCTGGTAGGTGCATGCCTTATGAGAATAGTCTGGCTGGCTACAATTTTTAAATGGCATCCTACAGAGATTGTGCTATTTGCCTGTTACCCTGTTACCTGGGCACTGGCTGGACTTGGACAAGTAGGCATATTCTTTTATGCAAGACGCAAAATTCGAAAATCTGCATCATAAAAAAATTCAACTAAGAACTTTTTCAACTAAGAAGTAAGAGGTAAGAATTTTTTTAACTAAGAACTAAGAGCTAAGAAGTAAGAGTTTTTTTAAGTAAGAACTTTTCTAAGTAAGAGCTAAGAAGTAAGAGATAAGAGGTTTTTTTCGGAGACGTAAATAGATTTGTGTAAATTAGATTAGCTATGAATAATTAGGATTGAAAATTACTATGAGAGATAAACTCCTGTAGTAATTTTATTTATATAAGTCAGCGAGGTTTTGCTTTAGCAAAACAAACCCAGAAAATAAATTAGTTTTATGACGCAAGGAATAAAACTCACATTACCTCTTAGTTCTTACCTCTTACCTATTAAATAATGTTGCACTTAACATTATTTAATGGTAAAATTTTTTGAACAAGGGTTTATTTCCTTAGGAAAGTATAAGGGGATGTAGTCATGTCTTTTAATCTTGATAACTGAGTTGGATATATAACTGAGAATGGCGTTAAGCATGTCTCAGAGGCCTTCGGTCGAAGGCTTGAAAATACAGGTGTAACACGTATACAATGGATTGCACTTTACTATGTAAAAACTCATGGTGCAATTTCTCAAAGGGATTTATCAAATTTAATGAACGTTAAGGATTCAAGTGCTGGAAGATTAATTGATCGTTTGGAGAGAGACGGATTAATTAAAAGAGAGAGAAATAATAATGATAGAAGAGTTATATACATAAAGCTTACTGATAAGGGTGATAAGCTTATTTCGGAATTAATTCATTATGGCACTGAATTTAATGCGGATTTGATAGAAGGTATTGATGAACAGGATTTTGTAATTTATAACAGGGTATTAAAGAAAATGATTTCAAACGTTACAAAATAATTATAAAAAAGAATTTACCTGCTTGTACAGCCAAATATGCTGGAGGGCAGGTATTTTTTATTTTTATCATAAAAAAATGTTATTTTTATCACGAAAATGTTTGAAATTTAACAAGTTATTTGATATAATAATATCAAAGCTTGCTATACTTAACATTGCATATGCAAGCAATTTAAGGAGGAATAAAAAATGGCTTATAATGTTAGAGAATTACTCAATTCATTTGTGGGAGGACTTGATGAAGTAGGGAAGACAAATCCAGATCAGGTAAACGCTTTCATGGGATTACTTGGTGCAGCATATGAACCTGGTGCACTTGATGTAAAAACAAAGGAATTAATAAGTGTGGCAATTGGATGCTTTACCAGATGTGAATACTGTATTGTGTATCACTCATACAAAGCCTTTGAAGCAGGAGCAACAAAAGAGGAAATTATGGAAGCTGCCATGGTTTCAGTAGCCTTTGGCGGAGGTCCATCAATAGCATATTCAGTAACATTACTTAAAGAATGTATTTCCGAATTTGAAGGAGATTTTAAATAAAAAGGGCTTTGCCCTTTTTTCATTATAATTTTGGAGGTATTATCAATGAAATATGATTTGATTATAGAAAAACTTTCTGGAAATGCTGCTACGGGAAAGGTTGGAAAGATAAAGAAAAGGTCAGGGGATACAATAAATCCCGGAGATACAATATTTACTATTGAGTCAGGCAAAGGCACCACCAAGTATGTGTCAAAATACAAAGGTGTAGTGGAAGAATTAGCTATTTCAGAAGGAGACACAATAAAAAAGAACCAGATTATAGGTAAAGTTGAAGGAGAATTAATTGAGGAGAATAAATCCCCAAATTATGCTAAGAAGACAACTTACAGCTTTGGATTAGCCAAGCCACTGCCTAAAAACTATGAAGCAGATGTAGTTGTTATTGGAGGAGGCCCAGGAGGTTATGTTTCTGCCATCAGGGCAGCTCAGGGGGGCAAAAAGGTCATCATTATTGAAGAAAGCAGGCTTGGAGGAACATGCCTTAATCATGGATGTATTCCAACAAAGGCCTTAGTAAGCAGCGTAGATGTTCTTGAAAAAATAAAGAATGCAAAAAGCTTTGGGTTAGAAGTTCAGGACTATAAGTTTCATCTTAAAAAAATAATGAAAAGGAAAAATGAAGTAGTTGATACATTGGTGTCAGGAATTGAACATCTGATGAAGGCTAATAAAATAGAATATATAAATGGTAAAGCGCAGATTAAGGATTCACAAACAGTAACTGTGCAAAATAAATTAATTGATGCAACCATTAGCTTTAGCAAATTAATTATTGCTGTAGGATCTAAAACAGCCAGCATTCCTATAGAAGGAGCTGACAGTGATGACATTCTTACAAGCCAGGAATTACTGGAATTAAAGGAAGTGCCATATTCTATTACAATCATTGGCGGCGGTGTTATAGGCATGGAGTTTGCATTTATTTACAGTGCTTTAGGTTCAAAGGTAAATGTAGTAGAATTCTTACCGCAGATTTTAAACAATGTGGATGAGGATGCAGCTGATGTAATAAAAGATAGTGCTTCTAAAATGGGTATTAACCTTTATGAGGGTGCCAAAGCCATGTCAATTAAAACATCATTGGATGGAAATAAAATTGTTGAAATTAATAAAGACAATGAAACAAAATATTTAACCAGTGAAAAAGTAGTTATGGCTGTTGGAAGAAAGGCTAATCTGGGATCTCTTGATTTAGAAAAGCTTCAGGTTCAGCTTAATGAAAGACATAATGGCATAATGGTGGACGAGTATATGAGAACAAGCAATCCTAATGTATATGCAATAGGTGATGTAACTAACAAAGTTCAACTGGCCCATGTGGCTTCTCAGCAGGGCATAGTAGCTGCAGATCACATTAATGGCAGGGAAAATAAGATGTGTTACGATTTAGTTCCAAGTGCAATATTCACTATGCCGGAAATAGGCCAGGTTGGACTAACTGAAAAAGAGGCTGTGTCAAGAAAGCTTGACTTTATAACTTCAAAGTTTCCTTTAATGGCAAATGGTAAAGCACTGGCTATGGGAGAAACTGATGGATTTGTTAAGCTTATTGCTGATAAAGCAACAAGAAAAATCATTGGAGGAACAATTGTTGGAGTTCATGCCACAGATATGATCAGCACTATAAGCAATATTATGGCTTCAGGTTTAACTATAGATAAGGCTGTAGATGTAATTTATGCTCATCCAACTATATCTGAGTCCATACATGAAGCATTATTAATGCTAAACGGAGAGGGTATTCATTTTGCATAATCAATTTAAGATATATTTATCAGAGTCCTTTGATCCAAAATTCAATTTATCTGTGGAAGAATGGCTTATGAAACACAGCCAGCCAAATGATGTCGTTATGTTTCTCTGGCAGAATGCAAATACAATTGTTATAGGAAGAAACCAGAACCCATATAAAGAATGCAGCATTAAAAAGATTAAGGATGACGGTGTGCAGTTAGTAAGAAGATTATCTGGCGGAGGGGCTGTATTTCATGATAAAGGTAATTTAAACTTTACTTTTATAGCAGCTGATGCAAATTACAATGTAGAAAATAACATGAACGTGATTTTAAACGGACTTTCCATGTTTGGTATTCATGGATGCTTTAATGGGAGAAATGATTTAGTGATACAGCAGCGTAAATTTTCCGGTAATGCCTTTTTTAGTGAAAGTGGCATGAACTGTCATCATGGAACTTTACTTGTAAATGTGGATTTTCATAAAATGTCAAAATATTTAAATGTATCACCTTTAAAGCTTCAGTCAAAGGGCATTGATTCAGTTGCATCAAGAGTGGTTAACCTTAAGGATATTTCAAAAGAAATAACTATTAAAAGTTTAAAAGATGCCTTGACAAAAAGCTTTAATGACTTCTATAAAACCAATGCTGAAGTTATTAATATAAATGAAAAAACCATAGATGTAACGGATTATATTAAAAAGTACAGCTCATGGGAATGGAACTATTCAGAAAGTCCTGATTTTAATGTAACCCTGGAGGAAAAATTCAGCTGGGGTCTTATTGAAATTTATGCAGTAGTTTCAGATGGAATAATCAAAAACTGTAAAATCTACACAGATTCAATTAAGCTGGAGGATTTTCATAAATTAGAAAAAGCCCTTGAAAATGAAATGTTCAAATCAGAAAATATGACAAAGGTTATTAAAAGTTCCATAAAGGATAATCAGATAATGATGGATCTGTGCAAGCTTATAAATGATAAATTAAATAATTAGTATAATCATTTAAATTCCAGTAAAATAAAATTTTCACTGGAATTTTTTTGCATAAATATAACTCATGTTTAAATAGCATTAGCAATATTACAGCCAGGGCATATTATATTTGTGTAAGGAAGTGAGTGCAATGCAGCTTAAAAGCTTTTATTTCAGTAGAATATTAGGAAATAAAATTTATACTTCTTATGGAAAAGTAATTGGAACTTTAAAAGATCTGGCCGTGGATATAAATTATAAAAACCCCAAAATTGCTATTGCTGCTGTTAAAACAAAAAAGGGATTGAAATTTATAGATTTTAACAATATTACTGTTTCTAAAGAAAAGGGTCAATATGTTTTAGTATGCAGTAAAGTTCAGGAAAGAAACTTAGGCAGCAACATGCTGCTTAAAAAATATATTTTGGACAAACAAATTATAGATGTTAATGGCAGAAAAGTGGATAGGGCTAATGATATAAGGCTGGCTGTTTTATCAACAGGCATGTTCATAGCAGCTGTTGATATTGGTATGGATGGCTTATTAAGGAGAATTGGAATTGCCAAGCCATTAAAAAAGCTGGGCTTTAGGGTATCAAGTAAATTAATGCTGTGGGATAACGTTGAAACAGCTTTTACTTCAAAGAATATCTTACTGTCAAAAACCTATAATAATATGAACCTGATACAGATAGCAGGGGGTGAAAAGGGTGAATGCAAAAAGAAAAAACTGGAGGGAAGATCTATTAATATTTTTTAGCGTTGTAGGCCCTGGAATTATAACAGGCAGCGTAGATAATGATGCAGGAGGCATAACAACATATTCTATAGCAGGCGCCACCTATGGCTATAATTTGCTTTGGTCATTAATTCCATGCTTTATAGTACTTCTTGTAGTTCAGGAAATGAATGCAAGAATGGGTATTGTAACGGGAAAAGGCCTGGCGGATTTAATTAGAGAGAATTTTGGAGTAAGGGTAACATTTTTTATATTCATAGGTTTGATTATTGCTGATATAGGAAATACAGCTACTGAGTTTGCAGGTGTTGCAGGGAGTATGCAGGTTTTTGGAATAAGCAAATATATATCTGTGCCTCTTGCAGCTATTGCAGTATGGATTCTGGTTGTGAAGGGCACATATAAATCTACTGAAAAGATATTTTTAATATTCAGTATGTTTTTGTTATCATATATTGGTTCTGCATTTCTTGCTAAACCGGACTGGCATGAAATAGGTAATTCCTTAATCCATCCTGTCATTGAAACCAGCTTTGATTACATAAGCATGGTTATTGGTATGGTTGGAACTACTATTGCTCCCTGGATGCAGTTTTATATGCAGTCTGCAGTTATAGAAAAAGGTCTTAAGATTAAAGACTTTAAATATGAATTCTGGGATGTAGTTGTGGGCAGCGTTATCACAGTAGTAGTTGCTTTCTTTATAATCGTAGCCTGCGGTGCAACACTAAACAAAAGCGGAATTAAAATAGAACAGGCTAAGGATGCTGCTGTAGCACTTAAACCACTTGCAGGAGCTTTTGCTTCTCAAATCTTTGCTTTTGGACTTTTTATAGCTTCTATTTTTTCAGCTGCAATACTGCCATTGGCCACAGCATTTTACATTTGTGAAGCTTTTGGCTTTGAAGCAGGTATAGATAAAACGCTAAAAGAAGCGCCTGAGTTTTTCACACTGTTTACTATAATAATCATTATTGGGATCTCAGTCATATTGATTCCCGGAGCACCTTTAATTCAGATAACATTATGGTCACAGATTATAAATGGTGTATTGCTGCCTGTGGTTTTAATTTGTATGATGCTTATGGTAAACAATAAGGATATAATGGGCAGATACGTAAATGGAAGTATTAAAAATATAATTGGATGGGCAACAATTGTAGTTTTAATACTTTTGACGGTTATATTAACCATTCAGCCTATTATAACAGCTTTAAAATAACATAAAAAGTAAAATTCTTATGTCAAGCATTTTTGAAAATGTCCCAAAATATTTAAAACATTAGCACCAGTTTTC
>ENA-UOOI01004084-UOOI01004084.1-fermentation-metagenome-genome-assembly--contig:-NODE-4084-length-10053-cov-3.711442_pt1 | contig 10053 bp, 11 predicted proteins | sample MGYA00245779_ERZ724027 | MGnify/ENA primary metagenome ERZ724027 (study PRJEB28704, sample SAMN03018318) | fermentation metagenome | biome: anthropogenic terrestrial biome; feature: soil; material...
CTCATCACGGCCGGACAGATCATGTATTTATGCTGCCGGATATGAAATTTTCAAGGAGCAAATGAGGGAATAGAAAAACCCCCTCACTTACTTACCCGTTAAGTGAGGAGGTTGAGCGGAAAAATTTGTACAATGAGGAACAATTGGAAGGATCTCGGCAACATGACATAATTATATGCAACAAAAGAGAGCATACCAATGGACATATAATACCCATGGATATACTCCTGGGAATTATTTTATATTATACTTGCGGTTGGCGTCGTTGATTAAGAAGCATTTCAAGCAATTTAGGGGCACATGGGAATATCCCCTTCGAAACTAAGGAACAATCGCTGAAAATCGGGCAGTAAAAGATATTGGATGAACGAATTAAGCCACGATGCCATTTCAAGAATCACGTATAAACGGCTTTCCAAAACCGTTTTTGCAATTTATGGCACGCGGGTAGGACACTACTTTTTTCATGTAAAAATTGTGGAACAGAAGAAAAACGATAAAACGAAGTCAATCTGGACCTCCACAATGCCAATTTTTTGAGGTTCATGGCAGCAAAATTTAAGCCTGACCCAGTTTGTTCCATGAAATTCACGGCCTTCATTTACTTCGGTGTGCAGTTGTTTTTCATACCGTATTACCGCTGCCGGAACGCTTTTTTATTCGTTTTTTACGGTTGGCATTCGCTTTTACATGAGTAGCGTCTACAAAGATTACTTCCGGTTTTACATATCCGCCGCCGATGGCTTCTTCAATACCCAGTAAATATTGCTTCAAATACCTCGCTGCCAAAACCCTTTTCCCGACTTGCCCACATCAACTATAATCAGTTTATGATCCCAGCGTGTTATTTCAGCTTTATCACTTCCATTACTGTCATCACGACGCCTAAGCACATAAAACAGACGCCCACTACTTTTTGCAGGGCTTTTTCGTTTACACGGTTGGCATATCTCGAGCCCAGTATGCCGCCGATCACCGCGCCGATAGATAAAAAGCATCCTAAGATCAGATCGATGTTTCCCCGGTATGCATAGCCTATCGTTGACGACAATGCGGTCATTGCCATGATAAGCGTTGACGTACCGATTGCCTTGTGGAGAGGATACGACATAATCACGATTAATGCTAAAAGAATCATAACGCCGCCGCCGGCTCCGAAAAGACCGCTGAGAATGCCGATCCCTATTCCTATGATGATGGAGGAAACAATCTGCTGCCATCCTTTCGTAAATTTTGCCTTTGGTTCCTTTTCCTCGCCTTTCTTCTTATAGCTTTTAATAAGCAGGCCGATCCCTGCGATGACCAGAATAACTCCGAACATCGCGGACAAGGGGCCTTCTTTGATTTGACTGGAAAACAGCGCTCCCAACTGTGCTCCGGCGATTGATGAGACCGCCATCCAGAGGCCGGATTTGATTTCGATATTGCCATTTTTGAAATAGGTGTAGGAAACGGTTATTGATGCGATCACATCAACAAAAAGACTTGTTCCAATGGCGGAATGCGCGCTGACATGAAAAAACATCGTTAATACAGGAACGATGACCATAACTCCGCTGGCGCCGATCAGACTTGTGATCCCCCCTGTAACAACACCGATAGCAACGGCCAATAAGTAGAACATGACATTCATTTTAACTACCTCAACATGCTTATGATTTGGTAATAGTCTTGATTTTCAAAAGATATTCCAAGAAGCTGATATTATCGTCATCCTTATCCGGATGAAATTCAATCATTGCGATGATTGAAACCAATAGGGACTCAGTCAGCCTCATCGTAATGTCCTCTGGTAAAGATTCAATAATCTCCATATCCAAATTGGATATTATTTCGCAGACGCTTGCAAACAGTTTTTCTTTCAATTCTGAAAAACATCTGTTTGCCTTTAACTCTTCTACGGAATTATCTAAAAGAACTTTGCCCAACCCGTTCCTTTCTTTGATGTCGTAATAAAGAGTAAAAATCAATTTGTGTAGCTTTTCATCTGTGGTGCAGTCGGATATACTGATCTCGTTCAATTTATCAAAAGTCTCTGCCCAGCTTTCGCTTAAAACACTTAAATAGAGCTGTTGCTTATTTTCATAATAATGATACAGAGTCCCCACCGCGATGCCGGACTTTTCGGAAATCATTTTCATGTCAACATTGAGATATCCATATGTGATAAACAGATTCATTGCACAGTTTTGAAGTATCTTGTCAACATCCTTAATAATTTTAGGCATGACAGCTCCTCCTTTCTTTTTTGTGAATCATGGTTCATAAAAAATTATATACTTATACGATAAAAATGTAAAGAGGTAAAATCCAAGTTACCGGGAGCGCCATGTGAAATCCGGGTAAAACAAAAATAAGCAGCCGATTCGGCTGCTTATTTAAAAAAAACAGATTATAGAAAGGCAATTTGGAATCCGACAAACGAAGATTGTACAACGTTTATGTCGAATCTCAAATATATTTGGGAGAATCAAAGAAAAATCCGAGATGATGTCACAAATCCGCATATATATGAGCCTGTGGAATTGAGAAGTTGGCCCCCTCACCTATTTCCACGTTGAGCAAGGGGGCCAGCAGAAAAATTTTTACTTTTCCATAAGTTTTTTTAACTTCGCCAGGATCTTTATCTTCCGGTCATGAATGGTCCGCTGCGGAATACTAGCTTCTCTGGACACCTGATGCTCACTTTTGCCTTTGAAAAACAGAGCAGTGATCAATTCCTGTTCCTCTGTGCTGAGTTGCTTGAGGCAGATCAGCATTTTTTCGATCATCACGGTCTTGATTGCGGCATCATCCACACCCTCGCCAGCGGCGACAAACTGCTTGTTTTCCTCCAAAAGCCGTTCATAAGAGTCCTCCCGGCTGGGGAGGTATGTAACGGTGCCGCTCACAGAATCGATCCGGCATCGCTCGACTTTGATGTCATACTGCAGATATTCCATCTGACGGTCGCTTTTCTCCAAGACCTCAATGATTTCTTTGCTCACACCGGGATATTTCGCATGGTAATCCGGTCTTTTCTGATACTTTGCCATAAGGCTTGTCCTCCATTTCGTGATTGTTGAAATCCGGAAATGAAGAACAAGCGGCGGAGCCCGGCAGCGCGGTATAGCTGCAAACAACAAAACAGGAGCGTATCTGTAAGCATGGCTGCCCACAGGTATGCTCCTGTAAATTATTTCATATTTTATCTGCTCTGATGGTTCGTGTTGCTGCCCGCGCTGTTCCCATGAAAAGCACAGGCTTTTTTTGACGAGCTACCGGTTAGAAAAGCGATGTGCAGCAGATTGTAGTCCGCTACATCACGCTCGGCCGCTGTCACCGAGCGGCCGCCTGAAGTTCAGAGCATATCGAATGCGCATAGAAAAACCCTCCAAACCTGCAAGTCTGGAGGGTACGCTGTTTATTCAGGCATAAGAATAGACCCGCCAAACTCGCGTTTTTTTTGTTGGGCGGGTAGCGCCTTTATTTTTTTGATCCATACAAAGGGCCTGCCACTGTCATTGTGCTTACATACCTTATATCCTCAGGTTCGTGTCCTTGCCTTTCGGCAAGTTTGCTCTTGTCAACTATTGTTAATATTATCAAAGTAAAAATGCGATCATTGCCATAAACGTCATCCATCTAATTACAATGTTTTACATATGAGAAGGAAGAGGGATGCTTTTTCCCCCAAACGACGTACAAAATAACTGAAGCAATGTTGGATAAAGAAATGATAACGAACATTTTACTATAACCGCAGCAAGTAATTAAGAGCCCTGCAATACCGCCGCCTATGCCAATTCCAATATCATAAGCGCAGAGAAAAGTGGAGTTAGCGGAGCCGCGCCTCTCGGGAGGAGCAATGTGTACGGCCATAGACTGGAGTGCGGGTTCGAGTCCACCAAAGCCATAGCCAGCCAATACAGCGGACAGGACAAAGGTGACGGTATTTGGATGAAAAGCCAGCAACAGGAAAGCGGTAAACATGGCAGCGTTACAAGAGTAGACAAAAAGGCCTTCCCCTTTCTGGTCAGCCACTTTCCCGACAGTAACACGTACCAGTAAAAGCATACACGACATTATCGCAAAATAAATGCCGCCGGTTGGGAGATTGCTGTCACTGGCAAACTTGGCAAGGAAGTTCTCAAGTGCGCCAAAAGTAAGCAAGAATACCAACATCACACTTGATGCCGGAAGAGCATCTCTGTCAATCAGCGCCTTGAAGCTCAAAGGCTTTTTTACAGCCTCGACCCTGGGTACCTTAAGAAGCAGAAATATGATAAGCGCAATTACTGCTGAACCCGCAGAGCAGAGAAACAGTGTGGTAAAACCCATATTATCCATCAGATACAACCCCAATGCGGGAGCACAGGAGGTCGCCAATGCCGTAGCCATACCGAACATGCCCATGCCCTCGGCAAAGCGCTGTTTTGGAATGATATCAGTGGCAATGGTACTGGTGGATGTATTAGAGAAGGCCAAAGAAGCCCCATGTGCCATTCTGAAAATGAACACGAGAAAGAGCGCGGGAATACACATATATCCTATAGGCATTAGTATCAACCCACAGATACCAACAACCAAGATTGCTTTCCGTTTCCCATTGTCCAGCATCCAACCGATAAACGGCCTGCAAAGAACCGCAATCAATGAGAACAAGGTCGCGGCAAGTCCGGCGAGCGCCTCATTCCCTCCAAGGCTTTGTATGTAAAATGGGAAAGTAGACAGCAACATAATGTGGTTTAAGAAAACAAGAAAATTTATCAATATAATAAACACGAAATCTCTTGTCCACAATTTCACAGCCGGTTTGCTCATACCGTTGCCTCCTGTTCACATGATTTGCAGTTTTCTGCAAGCTGTTTTTTGAATATTGTCCGGAAAAGCCATCTGACGAACGGACCCGCAAAAAATACCTGCCACAGCAGGGCCATGGGAAAGTTGCACACCAAAGTTTGCAGATAAACAGCAAGCAGTGTTTTCAGTCCGTTGTATTTAAAAATAAGAGTGGCCCAAAAGCTCATAATCGGACACATTAGAAACACCGTGCAGCCAGCAACCGCTACCGTCACCAGCAGAGGGTTGTCCTTGCCGGGCGTTACCAACTTTAATGCCCTCTTCAGGGCAATAGGCCCAGCAATAAAATGTTCCATAATGAAGACAATTGCAGTCATCAATGGTATATCTTTCCAGTACCAGGCGGCCTTGAACATCCACATATTGAATCCGCCGTGACCGATGCCAAGATTATAATGTTCCATTCCAAAAGCCATCGCCAGCGACATCAATAAAGCAAATATGATTTCCTGAAATTTCGTTTTAGGCATAGTAAGAATCCTTTCAAATACGAAAATGAGAGATATTTAAAACTGTACTGTACAGCCCCTCTGAAAATAATTAAGATTAGCGGAGGTAGATCGTATAATAAAAAAAGCGCGTAAGTCCAAACCTGGACTTACGCGCATGCTGCTCGGTAAATTAATTGTAACATGTTTAAGCAGCAAAAGTCAAACTTGATTTTGTCTCGTATCTGCATTTTTTACTTACATTTTGGCTTGAAAAAGTGCTAAAATATAATTGCAGCGTGTAGTTCTGACGAACGTAAGTCCTGTTGTCAGAGTTACATGCTTTTTAATTTTTGACATAGCCGGAGATGGGATATTCTATGGAATTTTCAATAAAGAACGCCGAAAAGCTTGATAACGACAATTTCATTATGATATCCGGAGCGAGAGAGAATAACTTAAAAAACGTAAGCCTTTCGCTGCCCAGGGAAAAGCTGATCGTTTTTACCGGCGTCAGCGGCTCCGGAAAGTCCAGTCTTGCGTTCGATACGATCTATGCGGAGGGACAAATGCGCTATGTGGAGTCGCTGTCCTCCTACGCTAGGCAGTTTCTCGGGCAGCGCGGAAAGCCTGACGTGGATTCAATCGAAGGTCTTTCGCCCGCAATCGCCATAGAGCAAAAATCCACCTCCGCCAATCCCCGTTCAACTGTAGGGACGATAACTGAAATATACGACTATCTGCGTCTGCTTTGGGCAAGAATCGGTATTCCTCATTGTCCGAAGTGCGGAAAAGAGATCAAACACCAATCGGTTGACCAGATTGCTGATCGGGTTATGACGCTGCCGGAAGGGACCCGTTTTCAAGTATTGGCTCCCGTAGTTCATGGAAAAAAGGGAGAGCATCAAAAGCTGCTTGAGAATATCCGCAAAGGAGGCTATGTCCGCGTCCGCGTGGACGGCTACATTTATGATCTGTCAGAGGAAATCAAACTGGATAAAAATCTGAGGCACAATATAGATGTTGTTGTTGATCGGCTCGTTGTGAAAGCCGACAATCTGCTCCGTATAACGAATTCGGTTGAAACGGCTCTGATACTGGCAGATGGCCTTGTGGTGATTCAGCAAACGGAGACCGATACTGAGGAGATGTTCTCACAGAGCTACGCCTGCCCTGACTGTGGAATATCTCTTCCGGAACTTTCACCAAGGATGTTCTCCTTCAACAGTCCTTATGGGGCCTGTAAAACCTGTTCCGGGCTTGGCTTCTTTCTGAAAATCGACCCGGAGCTTGTTATCGCCGACAAAAACCTGCCGCTGAGTAAGGGCGCTGTCGCCGCAAGCGGCTGGCGCAGCGCGGTTGAGGGGTCCATAAGCTGCGCCTATTACACCGCGATCGGGAAAAAATACGGCTTCACGGTGAATACGCCGCTCCGCGAGCTTTCGCAGGAAGCATTGGATGCTATTCTTTTCGGCACCGGAAAAGAAAACTTGGATATCTCTTATACAAACTATGGCGGCTTTCGGTCGGCATCCCGCCCGTTTGAGGGAATTGTCGCCAACCTGGAGCGGCGGTATCGGGAACAGCAGTCCGACGAGGCACGCCGGGAGCTGGAGAGCTACATGTCGGCACAGCCTTGTCCCGATTGCCGCGGCGATCGTCTCAGTCCCGTTGTGTTGGGTGTTACAGTGGGCGGCAAAAATATCTCGGATTTTTGCAAGCTGACCATATTGCAGGCGAGAGCTTTTATCGACAGCTTGACGTTGACACCCTCCGAGGAAAAGATTGCGGATTCCATTCTGAAAGAGATCCGCGCGCGGCTGGATTTTCTACAAAAGGTCGGTCTTAGTTACCTTACCCTCTCCCGCATGGCGGGGACACTGTCAGGCGGTGAAAGCCAACGTATCCGGCTGGCGACGCAAATAGGCTCCGGTCTGATGGGCGTCCTATATGTTCTTGACGAACCCTCCATCGGCTTACATCAGCGTGATAACGAAAAACTGCTGTCCTCACTTGAAGAGCTTCGCGATTTGGGAAACACGCTAATTGTGGTAGAACACAACCGGGATACCATATTACAGGCGGATTGGATTGTGGACATCGGGCCGGGTGCCGGTATAAACGGCGGTGAAATTGTCGCGCAGGGCAGGCCGAAAGACATATTAGCGGAACCGCGCTCTATCACCGGACAATATCTCTCCGGGCAAAAAAGCATTCCGGTTCCGGCGCACAGGCGCACCGGAAGCGGACATATGCTTTCCATCTACGGCGCGGCTGAGAACAACCTGAAACACATCAATGCGCAGATTCCGCTTGGAACCTTCACCTGCGTGACCGGTGTGTCTGGGTCCGGCAAATCCAGCCTTATAAACGAAATACTCTATAAAAAGCTGGCGCACGACCTGAATCATGCCAGGACCAGAGCCGGGACACACGACCGCATAGAGGGATTGGAATATCTGGACAAGGTAATCAATATCGACCAGTCTCCCATCGGGCGGACGCCACGCTCAAATCCCGCCACCTACACCGGCTTATTTGAGGATATCCGAGCGTTGTTCGCTTCTACAAGCGAAGCCAAAGCTCGGGCTTACGGCCCGGGCCGGTTCTCCTTCAATGTGCGCGGCGGGCGCTGCGAAACCTGCTGCGGCGACGGCCTCATCAAAATCGAAATGCACTTTCTGCCCGATCTGTACGTTCCCTGCGATGTCTGCAAGGGCAAGCGGTATAACCGCGAAACATTGGAAGTCCGATTTAAAGGGAAAAACATCGCAGAAGTGCTTGATATAACGGCGGACGAGGCGCTTGCGTTCTTTGAGAACATTCCAAAGCTTCGGCGTAAAATACAGGCGCTCTGTGATGTGGGATTGGGCTATATCCGATTAGGGCAATCCTCCACTACGCTGTCAGGCGGTGAGGCACAGCGTGTCAAGCTGGCGGCGGAACTGCTGAAGCCAGCAACCGGTGCCACAATCTACATCTTTGATGAACCGACCACCGGTCTGCACATGGCCGATATTCATATTTTGCTGGACACCCTTCAAAAGCTGGTGGATGCTGGAAATACCGTGGTCGTGATTGAACATGATTTGGACGTAATAAAATCCGCCGACTGGATTATTGATCTTGGTCCGGAGGGCGGAGACGAGGGCGGAAATATAGTTTTTGCCGGTACGCCGGAACAGATTGCATACTGTTCAGCAAGTTATACCGGGCAATTTCTAAAAAAATGTCTATTGGCGAAATAAGGTGAACTTAATGGCAGCGCTTACCCGCTATTCAAATCCTGAGTTATTAACGCTGCCAGACTGCGGTGGGCTGCTTGAAAATGGAAAATGCAGATGGCTCAATGTCCAGAAATGCAGCGGAGTCAAATGCTCTTATTATCAGAGACAAAACAGTCTGGAAAAAGCACAGGAAAGACTGCGTTCATTAGACGAAGCAACGCAGGAACGTATCGCCCAAAAATATTACGGAGGTACCCGCCCTTGGGTGGATAACGAAGCAAAAACCTGGAGGTAGCATGAAAAAATGTATCAGGTCGGAGATCTAATTCTTTATGGAAGCACAGGCGTGTGCAAAGTTGCGGATATTACGACACAAGAGCTGGCTGGGAAGGACAAAAAACAGCTTTTTTATGTTCTGGAACCCTTATATCAGAATTGCACTATTTTTACACCGGTCAATACAACAAAGATATTCATGCGGCCAATTATCTCGAAGGACGAGGCGGAGAGGCTTATTGATATGATCCCAGCTATTCGGGTGGAAGCTTATCATAACCGTGCTTTAAATCAGCTCGCGGAGCATTATAAGGCGTCACTGAGCACACACGATTGCTCGGATTTAATAGAGCTTTCCATGTCCATCTATGCAAAAAAACAGTTTGTAGAGCAGCAGAAAAGAAAATTTGGAGCCGTGGATGAAAAATTCATGAAGCGTGCGGAAGATCTTCTCTTTGGCGAGCTGGCTGCCGCTCTTGACATTCCAAAAGAAAAAGTGCCTGAATATATCACTGAGAAAGTTGAAGAGAAACGGAGGGATCACGATAAATGAATGTAACAAATGACCAAGTACGCCACCGCCAGTTTGGGGTTGGAACGGTTATCAATCAAACCATGACGACTATAACGGTACAATTTTGTGAAAGGTATGGCACTAAAAAATTTCTTTATCCCTCCGCCTTTGAATCGTTTTTGACATTATGCAATCCAGCCTCTAAAGAGAAGATGGACGATGAACTGCACCAGATTCAGGAGCGTATGGAAGAAGAACGGAGGAAGCGCGCGGAGGAAGATGAAAAACGCCGTGATGAAGAACGTCGTGCCTTACTTGAATTAAAACGCGCCACCGTAAAGAAGAAAAAATCTCCCGCTGAGAGGAAGACACCGGCTAAGCCCAAGAAACAGCCGGAGGATGCGGCACTCGCCGAAGAAGGTACTGATAAATGACGGAGGATTGCCTGACCGTGCAATACAGGTCAAAGCTTCGTTCGATTGACCTTATGGATTCATTTGAACGATGCAATGAACAGCAGGAGCCTCTTTACAATAAGCTGCTGTTACAAGATGTCTTTACTGTTCTGATCGATGAAATATCCTATCAGGCGGATATATTGATTGCCCGCAAACCCTATGAAATGCCATGGTGCAATATCGGCATTACCTTTACAACGCTCCGCAAACAAATAGCTTACCATACCTTTACCCTCACCGATACGGATTTAATTGTCAGCGCCAGTGATAAAATGAAAGAAAACGCCGGTCAAAAAATGTAGGTTTGC
>ENA-UOOI01004086-UOOI01004086.1-fermentation-metagenome-genome-assembly--contig:-NODE-4086-length-10047-cov-7.191053_pt1 | contig 10047 bp, 9 predicted proteins | sample MGYA00245779_ERZ724027 | MGnify/ENA primary metagenome ERZ724027 (study PRJEB28704, sample SAMN03018318) | fermentation metagenome | biome: anthropogenic terrestrial biome; feature: soil; material...
CCAAACACCATGAGTCTGCGCCATTGACTGTGTATCAGCAAACCGTTAATATTAGTCTGTTAATTAGGCGGTAGATAATCTAGTGCGGAATTGAATGCTGCTGGCAGTATAATCTATTCAGTTTTCTTATATTCATTATAGTGTTCAACAATTGATTTTGTTTCTGGATTAACAATAATAATTTCAGTACCATAATCAGCAGCTTTTTTAACAGATTCAACGGGGGCTTTATCATCAGTAATGATTGTATTCAAATCTTTAAGACTTATTGAATTACAAAGGGAATTGACATCCCATTTAGAATAATCAAGTAATAAAATACGTTTTGATGCAATAGATGCTAATGCTTTTTTTGTAGTTGTCAAATCTTGAGTATGTTCAAATGCTCCACCCGGCACACGAAAGGCACGGCAAGATATAAAAGCAATATTTGCTTTATATTGTGAGATGTGATCTGGTTCTGAAAAAAGAATTGAACGAGTTGCATGATTTAAAAAACCAGCCGGGATAAGGACTTGGACATTACTATTATTGGAAAGTGTTAAAGCAACTGTTAAGCTTGACGTAATGACAGACAAAGGCAGATTTTTTGGAATCATAGTTACCATTTGCTGAATGGTTGTGCCTGAATCCAAACAAATACTATCAAAAGGTACTAGATACCGGAGCGCCACCGATGCAATAGCTTCTTTTTCTTTCTTATTTTCTTTTATCTGAACATAAAAATCAGTTGCTTGAGCATTTTTTAATAGAACAGCATAACCATGTTCTCGTTTTACAAAATCCATTTCTTGCAACTTATCGAGGTTTCTTCTGACAGTCATTTCAGTACAATCAAGAAGTTTTGATAGTTCATTAATAGAAATTATATTATGGGTTTGCATGATTTCAATAATTTGTGCTGGTCGATCTTTTTTCATAGATGCATCCTTCTCACTTAGTGTTTTCATGCTATTTCGATTTAATTGAAATCAAACAATACATTATCATAATTATAATATAAAATCACAGTAAGCACAATAGAAATGTTTGATAATATATAATATATGTTTAGTATATTTTAAAACATATAAAATAATACATAAAAATTTAAATTACATATTGACATTTAATTATGATACGCCTATAATGTGCAAAGAAGATAATAAAATGATTAAAAAAGAACATAAATAGAGCTATATAATAACATAGATAAGGAGGATATTAAATAAATGAGAACATATTATGTTCTTGGTATTGACCAAAGCACACAGGGGACTAAAGCTATTCTGTTTGATGAGGAGGGAAAACGCGTCGGAAGATGTGACCTGCCCCATAAACAGATCATCAGCAAGGAGGGTTGGGTATCGCATGATCCAGAAGAAATTTACCACAATGTTATCGCCGTCTGCAAGCAGGTTGTGGAAAAATCCGGTATCGCTAAAAACAAGATTGCATGCATGGGAATTGATAACCAGCGCGAGACCACCGTCGGATGGGATAGAAAAACAGGACAACCGGTTGGAAATGCGATTGTCTGGCAGTGCGATCGTGCGAAGAATATCTGTAGGCGTATCGCCACAGACTCTACTGCATGCGATGAAATTTACCTTAAGACAGGTCTAAAACTGTCACCATATTACCCGGCAGCTAAAATGAGATGGATAATCGAAAATTCATCGAACATAAAAGAAAAAATAAAAGGCCATACTCTGGCCTTAGGAACCGTTGACAGTTGGTTGATTTATAAACTCACACATGGTGCTTCCTTTAAGACGGATTATTCCAATGCAAGCAGAACACAGTTGTTCAATATAAGGAAACTCAGGTGGGACGAAAGCCTTTGTCGCAGGTTCGGCGTTCCAGAAGATACGCTTCCGGAGATCTGCGACTCCGATTCTTTTTTTGGAAGTACGGATTTAGAAGGATATCTCGACAGGCCAATACCTATTTGCGGTATTCTGGGAGATTCCAACAGTGCTTTGTTCGGCCACAATTGTCGGAGTGAAGGCGACATTAAGGCGACATATGGTACCGGTTCATCTGTTATGCTGAATACGGGTTGTGAACCATTTTTCAGTAAACATGGTCTATCAACATCACTTGCATGGAAGATAAAGGGAAAAATTTCATATGTGCTTGAAGGAAACATAAATTATACCGGCGCAGTCATTTCGTGGCTGAAGGACAAGCTTGAGATGATCCAATCCGCCTCAGAAACTTCAAAATTTTCAAGTGAAGCGGACCCGCATGACCAGACCTACATTGTGCCCGCATTTTCCGGCCTTGGAGCTCCTTGGTGGAGGGATGACACCCGCGCGTTGATTACCGGGATAAGCAGGATGACTGGACGGAAGGAAATCATAAAAGCGGCCAGCGAATGTTCAGCCTATCAGATCAACGACGTTATAGAAGCAATGCGAAAAGATACTGGTTTAAACATCTTACAGATGTGTGTGGACGGGGGACCCACAAGGGACAAATACTTAATGCAATTTCAAAGTGACATTACCGACATCAGTGTCAGAATACCGGATACTGAGGCGCTTTCGATCATCGGGGCCGCTTATATGGCTGGAATTTCCGCAGGACTCTATGATGAAAACAGCGTTTACAATGCCATTTCATATAACTTGTATCAGCCGAAAATGGATGAAAACGTCAGAAAAGAAAAAATTTCCGGATGGAACCAGGCAATTAAAATGCTCCTTGGAGAGTAAGGAGAAAAGAAAGATGCTAGATAAAGAACAGATCAAAAAATTAGAAATTCAGGCGTCGGAAATTTGTGAAAAAACGGTAGAACTTATTTATAACAGTGGCGGTGGGCATATAGGAGGAGACCTTTCAGAAGTGGATATCATGGTTTCCCTTTTTAATTACATGAAGCATGATCCCAAAAATCCAAAATGGAGCGACAGAGATTATTTCATCTTAAGCAAAGGTCATTCGTGTGAGACATATTATACGCTTCTGTCAGAATATGGATATATAGATCGAAGATTACTTGAAACATATGGAAGATTTGGGTCGCTCATTGGAGGCCACCCCAATAAAAATATTACCGGAGTCGAAGCAAATACCGGTTCTCTGGGGCATGGGTTGGGCCTGGCTTCCGGCATTGCGCTAGCGCTAAAAAGAAATCGAAAAGAGAACCGTGTGTATGTGCTAACAGGTGACGGGGAACTTGGCGAAGGAAGTAACTGGGAAGCCTTGATGTCAGCGGCAAAATATAAACTTGATAATCTAACTTGGATTGTTGATCGAAATTTTCTGCAGATCAGCGGAAAAACAGAAACAGTTATGCCACTTGAAAATCTCAAGGAAAAAGCAGAAGCGTTTGGCTTCAAAGCGGTAGAGATCAACGGACACAATTACGGACAGATTTTTTCTGCGCTGAGTATCCGAGAAAAAGGAAAACCGGTCTGTATCATTGCTGATACGGTCAAGGGGAAAAGGCTTTCCTGTGCGGAGAACAGAGCTGATTGGCATCATAAAACTCCGACAAAGAAGCAGCTTGAGCAGTTAAAAAAAGACATGGCTGAATATAGAAAGGAACTAACTTGATGGAAAAAGAGGCTTGTAGCAACGCCTTTTCCAAGATGATTCTTGAAGAAGCAAAAAGAGATAAAGACATTATGGTCGTCTGTACCGACTCAAGAGGTTCCGCAAAGCTTGGAACTTACCCCGACGAACTACCAGAACAGTTCGTGGAGATGGGCATTGCGGAACAAAACGCAGTCACTGTTTCTGCCGGGTTGTCTTACATAGGCAAAAAAGTCTTCGTGCTTGGTCCAGCAAGTTTTTATAGCACGCGTTCTTCCGAACAGATTAAGGTCGATGTGGCCTATTCCAAAAATAACGTGACCGTGATCGGCATCAGTGGCGGTGTCAGTTATGGGGCTCTTGGGGCAACGCATCATTCTTTGCAGGATATTGCGTTTATGAGAGCAATTCCTAACCTGACGGTAGAAATTCCTTCTGATGCAACTCAAATGCGAGCCATTACCGCTGAATTGTTGAAAGCTAAGCGGTCGACTTATATCCGGATTGGAAGGAATCCGGTTCCAATATTGTACGCCAATGGAGAGAATATCCATATCGGCAAGGCGAATAAGTGGTTCGCTGGACACGATGCAGCTGTGATTGCCTGCGGACAGATGGTCTGCAAAGCTCTGGAAGCTGCCAAGCTCCTGAAAAATGAAGGTATCCATATTACTGTTGTGGACATGCACACCATCAAACCGCTGGATATAGATATGATTAAAAGTGTAGCAGAGGAATGCGGATGCATTCTGACACTTGAAGAACACAGCATATACGGAGGACTGGGAGGTGCCGTTTCTGAATTTGTGACGCAAAATATTCCCGTCCCCATGAAAATATGCGGGATTCCGGATGAAAACGTACCTAACGGAACCGAAGCAGAAATTTTTCAGTATTACGGACTTGATGGGGAGGGAGTTGCAGAAAAAGTCAAAAATTTGATTAAGGAAAAGCATAAATAGCCTAATAAAAAATAATGTGGGAGGAAAATGATTATGCAAGGAAAGATGAATGCATGCGTACTGGTTGGAAAGCAGAAATTGGATTGGGTCAAACGTGATATTCCTCAGCCAAAGGTCGATGAACTACAGATCAAACTGGAATATGTCGGTATCTGCGGTTCGGATCTTCACTTTTACCAAGAAGGACGTCTTGCCAATTGGAAACTGGACGAACCACTTGTACTCGGACATGAGCCAGGTGGCGTTGTCACGGCGATTGGTGAAGGCGTTGAAGGCTTTTCCTTGGGAGACAAAGTAGCTATTGAGCCGGCAGTGCCCTGCGGTAAATGTGAAGACTGCAGAAAAGGACATTACAATCTCTGTAAAAATGTAAAGATGCTAGCAATTCCTCACGAACGCGATGGCGTATTTTCAGAATACTGTGTTCATGATGCTTCCATGTGCTATAAACTTCCGGATACCGTAGGAACTATGGAAGGCGGTCTGCTTGAGCCGCTTAACGTTGGCATGCATGCAACCGAACTGTCGAATGCAAAAATAGGCGAAAGCGCCATTGTCCTCGGAAGTGGCTGTATTGGGTTGTGTACACTCATGAGTCTTAGAGCAAGAGGCGTCAGCGAAATTTATGTGGCGGATGTTTTGGACAAGCGACTGGAAAAGGCAATGGAAGTAGGCGCAACAAAGGTTTTCAACAGTAAGAGGGATAACATTGAAGAATTTGCGAAGACACTTCCAGGGGGGGGTGTGGATCAGGTATATGAATGCGCTGGAAACAGGGTTACGACTCTCCAGACATGCAGGCTGATTAAGCGCGCAGGAAAGGTTACGTTGGTTGGTGTTTCTCCGGAGCCCATCCTAGAGCTTGACATTGCAACGCTGAACGCCATGGAAGGTACAATCTATTCCGTTTACCGCTACAGGAACCTATATCCGAAGGCGATCGCAGCAGTTGCATCTGGAGCAATTCCACTCAAGAAAATTGTTTCACATGTTTTTGATTTCAAGGATTGCATCCATGCAATCGAATATAGCGCCACTCATAAGAATGAAGTCATCAAAGCTGTCGTGAAGTTCTAATTTCATCCTGAAAAATTTCCAGTGTAGTCTACAGTCTATCTTTTCGCATAGAAACTTCAGAATAATAGGAAAACCTATCGGTTAATAAAATATTACAGATTTTTCATTTTGTCAGTTTAGTTTTGCTCATATCGGGGTCCAGTGCTTTCTATAATTAATAAAGTGCTGTGCTTGCTTTTTTACGCGACTAGTAGCACAGCAAATTGATAAATTTAGAGGAGAAAAAAAGATGAGAAAAAAACTATTATCTTTTATAACTGCAACGTTGATTACGGTATCCGTGTTGACAGGATGTGGACCTTCTAAATCCACGATTTCCGCTGGTTCGCAGGTAAATACAACCAACAAAGCGGTGAAAGCTGGAGATAACGCTACTGGTAAAACGGTGCTTGTAGACCAAAATTTTGATACTTCCTACATGCCTAAGAAAAAAGACTACAAAATTTACTGCACTTATAAAAATATCCATAGTTGGTACGATGCAATTAAGGCTGGAGTGGATGCTGCAGTAAAGGATATGTCACAAAAAGGCGTGAAGGTTGATTATGTATGGTATGGCCCGGCACAACCGGATGCCGTTGATCAGGTAAACTCGATTGAAACTGCAGTTGGACAAGGATATGACCTGATTGCGGTTGATGTTAACCAGCCGGAAACTACAGCAAAGGCAATTAATGATGCGGTTTCGAAAAAAGTTCCGGTTGCAACATTCGCAAGCTCTGATGTGCCAAAGTGCGATAGGTCGTTCTTTGTAGGGAACACAGACAATTACGGCGATGGTTGTGCCCTTGCAAAGTCTGTTTGTGAAAAAATGGGCGGTAAAGGCCAGCTTGCGATTCTTGCAGGAACCATGGGTGCTGCATCGCATGAGCAGCGTCTTAAAGGTTTCAAAGACACAATCGCGAAATATCCGGGCATCAAAATTGTCGATACTCAAAGGGATAACGACTCGGTCGAAAAGGCAATTAGCATTACGGAGTCCTGGCTGCAGGCTTATCCGAATCTAGGCGGCATTCTCTGCAATAACATGTCCAACCCGGTTGGTGCCTGTCAGGCAGTCAAAAGCGCCGGAAAATCTGGCAAAATCGTTATCGGTGGAATGGATCATGACCTGCGTACTCTTAATTATCTGAAGGACGGCACTCTGTATGTGGCGCAGGTCCAGAATTGTTATGACATGGGATATAAGCTAATTTATAATGCAATCAAGACGGTCGACGGCGAAAAAGTTCAGGAAAAGACGGCAGTAGGTTCCACATCTGTTTACAAGAGTGAAGCCGATAAATTCATCAAAATGCTCTATGGAGATAATGCAAATGCAAAAGCTCAGTCAAAGTGATAATTACATTATTGAAATGAAGAATATAACCAAGACCTTTCCAGGCACAAAGGCACTAGATCGGGCCTGCCTCAAACTTAGAAAGGGTGAGGTACATGCATTGGTCGGAGAAAACGGTGCAGGCAAAAGCACCCTTATGAATGTCCTTACCGGGCAGTACTCTATGGACGAAGGGGAAATATTCATAAATGGTGATCAATTAAGAATTTCTTCTCCTGAAGATGCTCTCAAAAAAAATATAGTCCTTGTGCCTCAAGAACTAAATCTAATTCCGGAAGCCAGTGTTGCTGAAAATATCTTTCTCGGCAATGAAATAATACGTTCCGGTATGATCGATTCAAAAGCAACCAAAAGCAAAGCAAAAGATATCTTAAAAATTCTCAATGTTGATATTGATGTCACACAACCAGTAAAAAAACTATCAGCGGCTTACCAACAGTTGGTTTCCATTGCACATGCACTTGCCTATTCACCAAAGGTACTTATTCTAGATGAACCAACTTCTGTTCTTACCAATGTTGAAGCGGAAAATCTGTTCCAGGCGATGAAACTGTTGAAACAGCATGGAACGGCAATAGTATTCATTACTCATCATCTGGATGAGGTAATGGAACAGGCAGATCGGATTACTATCATGAAAGATGGAAAGGTAGTTGAAGAAGTACTTACGTGCGGGATAACAAAAGATGAAATGATCACGAAAATGGCTGGCAAAAAAGTACAGAAGTTTCAAAGAATTAAAAGAGATATCTCAGACGAAGTCTTTTATGAAGCAAAACATCTCAGCAGACCAGGCGAGTTTCAAAATGTCAGCTTTCATGTCTGTAAAGGTGAAATACTTGGTGTCGCTGGTTTAGTAGGAGCTGGAAGAACGGAAATTTTCAAATGTGTTTTCGGGATTACACAGAGTGAACCCGGTGCGCATATTTACATTGAAGGAAAAGAAGTTAAAATTAATTCTCCAATAGTGGCGATTGCCCATGGAATGGGATATGTATCAGAGGATAGGAGACACGATGGAATTACGCCGGGTATGTCGGTAATGGAAAATCTTGTACTTCCCTCTTACGGGAAAATACTGGATCACGGTTTGATCAATTATAAAAAAGCTGCTTCCTTGGCAGATCAATATATTAGGGAAATGTCGATTAAAACCGCATCCAGAGAGACTATGGTAAAAAACCTATCTGGCGGCAATCAGCAGAAAGTTATCGTGGCTAGATGGATTGCAAAGGGCGTCAAAATGCTGATTCTCGATGAGCCAACTCGTGGAATTGATGTAAATGCAAAGGGTGAAATTCATAATTTAATCCGACAGCTTGCGGATCAGGGTGTCGCTGTAGTCGTGATATCTTCCGAAATGGATGAAGTGCTCGCTTTGGCTGACAGAATTATGGTAATACACCGAGGTAAAGTGAGCGGATTTATCGATAATGTTGATCTGGCCACAAAGAAAGATGTGCTAAAAGTGGCTTTTCAATAGTAGGAGGTTTCATTAAATATGGATAAAGTAATAAAATTTTTTAAGACTACACCAGGGATGGTACTTATCGTTACCTTACTAGTCGGCGTTGCAGTACAGATTGCAACAGGCAATTTTTTTACAGCATATAACATCAGTACTCTCACTAGAGCTGCATCGTTTGTCATTATTGTTGGTTTTGCACAGACAATTGTTCTTCTTACCGGGGGAATTGACCTTTCCGTCGCGACAATCGGTTCCGTCTGCGGTATGGCAAATGCAATTTTTATGGTTCAGTACGGAATGAATCCGTTTCTGTCAATTCTTGTTACAACGCTTTTCGGAATTCCGCTCGGTGCGATCAACGGGTTCTTCATTACTAAATTTAAGCTAACGCCTTTCATTGTTACCCTTGCTACAATGGAGATATATCAAGGTATCGTTTATGTTATTACCAAAGGGATGCCGATTACAGGTATGCCGGATTCTGCAGGGAACTTTGCGGATGGCGTCATAGGAAGCATACTACCAAATATTGTAATCATTATGGTCATTATCTGTATAATACTGACTATTATGCTGAAAAAGACAAGATTTGGACGTTATATCTATGCACTTGGAGGCAATCGAAATTGTGCAAAAATTGTCGGTATCCCGATAGATCGGGTTGAAATACTGGTTTATTGCCTGAGTGGTCTTCTGTCTGCTTTTGCTGGTGTTATGATGTCATGCAAACTGGAATCCTTCCAGGCAACCATCGGTGAAAGCTGGCAGATGGGTTCTATAACGGCAGCAGTCCTTGGCGGCACTTCCATGCTCGGTGGCTTTGGTTCAGTTATCGGTACAATCATTGGCGGTTTGCTCACGGGTGTTATCAGCACCTGCATTACATTGCTTCGTGTATCTTCCTACTGGGAAACGATTGTTACCGGCGTCGTTGTCTTGATTGCCATTTTGATTGATGCCGTAAGGGATAATGAAACATTCCATAAAAAATTTAACAGAGGATTCAAGAAAAACAAAAAGCACACTACTGACAGATGATCATCTATCTGATTAGGCATGGAGAAACAGATTGGAACCAAAGATCTAAAATCCAAGGGCAGGCGGATATCCCACTTAATGAAACTGGGCGGAATCAGGCAAAACTAGTCGCTGAGGAAATGGCTAACACGCATATAGACCTTGCCTACACAAGCCCGTTGCGAAGGGCGAAGGAAACTGCAGAAATTTTTCTTGCTAATAAAGAAGACTGTCCTCTGCGTACAAATCAGCTTCTGAAAGAGATTTCATATGGAGTAGGAGAAGGGCAGTCACTGCATTTAATTCATAATTGCCCGTTTCTCAGACTATATAACTATTTTAACCACCCGGAACGATATACTCCACCTCAGGGTGGAGAAACTATCCCACAGCTAAAAGCACGGTGTCAGTCTTTCTTTGAGACAGAAATATGTGGTTGTGAGCATAATTATTCTGGTGTAATGGTCTTTACGCATGAGGCTTTTATCAAAGCCGCAATTAGCATTGTGAATCAACTACCGGAGAGTGATTTTTGGGCAGGCAATAAAACAAAAAACTGTTCGGTTACTACCATAAAATATAAAAATGGCCGGTTCGAAATACTTAGTGCAACACCGCACAATAAATAAAGGTATCAGGCACAAGCGGAGGAAACCTCAAAT
>ENA-UOOI01004087-UOOI01004087.1-fermentation-metagenome-genome-assembly--contig:-NODE-4087-length-10047-cov-2.866693_pt1 | contig 10047 bp, 7 predicted proteins | sample MGYA00245779_ERZ724027 | MGnify/ENA primary metagenome ERZ724027 (study PRJEB28704, sample SAMN03018318) | fermentation metagenome | biome: anthropogenic terrestrial biome; feature: soil; material...
CGGGTTCTGCTCCGGCAACGGCAGGTTCCGCATAGGCTTCAATTTCTTTTAATGAATTCGGGTTTATAATATTTTCGCCGTTTTCATCTTCGATCATCAGATAATCATACTGGCGAATCTTAATTTTAACTGCCGTTCTGGCATCTACCCAATGGATGGTTCCTTTGACCTTACGGCCCTCAAATCCGCTTCCGCTTTTCGTCTCAGGATCATACGTACAGTGAAGCTCCTTGATACTGCCATCTTCATTTTTCATGACCTCATTGCAGGTAATAAAGTATGCTCCTTTAAACCGGACTTCATTCCCCGGAAACAGCCTGAAATACTTCTTAACAGGGACTTCCATAAAGTCCTCGCCGTCCACATAAAGCTCCCTGGAAAAAGGAACCTTTCGGCTGCCCATCTCCGGCACTTCTTTATTGTTTTCAATTTCCAGTTCTTCTGTCTTGTCTTCTGGATAATTGGTCAGAACTATTTTGATTGGATTTTCCACAACATTTCTGCTCTGTACCTTGCTCTTCAGATCTTCTCTGACACAGTGTTCCAGCAGTGCTATATCCACAAGGCTGTTGGCTTTGGATACACCGATTCTTTCACAGAAATCTCTTACAGCTTCCGGCGTATAGCCCCGCCTTCTCAATCCGGCAATGGTCGGCATACGGGGATCATCCCAGCTCTCTACCGTTCCATCTTCTACCATAGCCTTCAAATATCTCTTGGACATCACCGTATTGGTAAGGTTCAATCTGGCAAATTCAATCTGCTGCGGCGGTGCTTCCCACCAGCCCAGTGCATGGAGCACCCACTCGTAAAGAGGCCTGTGATCCTCAAATTCCAAAGTGCATATGGAATGTGTGATTCCTTCTATAGCATCTTCAATGGGATGAGCGAAATCATACATTGGATAGATGCACCACTTATCTCCCGTATTGTGGTGTGAAGTATGAGCGATTCGGTATATAACGGGATCCCTTAAATTGATATTGGGAGAGGTCATGTCAATCTTGGCTCTGAGAACCTTTTCCCCATCTGCATATTTGCCATCCCGCATCTCTTCAAAAAGTGCCAGATTTTCTTCTATGCTTCGATTTCGGTAAGGACTTTCCTTTCCCGGTTCTTTTAAGGTTCCTCTATATTCTCTGATCTGCTCCGCATTTAAATCACATACAAAAGCCTTTCCCTTTTTTATGAGATCAACAGCCGCTTCATACATCTTATCAAAATAATCTGAGGCCCAAAGCCGTTTATCCCACTGAAATCCAAGCCATTTTACATCTTCCTCGATGGAATCGACGTATTCCATGTCCTCCTTGATCGGATTCGTGTCATCATATCTTAAATTGCACTTTCCGCCATACTTTTGTGCTGTTGAAAAATTTAAACATATGGATTTAGCGTGTCCTATGTGAAGATATCCATTTGGTTCCGGAGGGAATCTTGTGTATACCCTATCTCCATACTTTTGAGTTTCCAAATCTTTATCTATAATGTTATGAATAAAATTGGAAGCTGTCTGCGTCTCTGCCGCTTCGGAGCAAACCTTTTTGTCCATGTCAGCCATTATCCTTCCTCCTTCTTTCTTTGTAATTATTTAAACGGCAACGCCGTTACTATCTAAGTTAATATTATAACATTCTGGTTGCTTTTCGCGCAATAAGTATTTACAATAATGGTAATGCGTGCCGCAAAAGATTTTGTGGCTGCACACAAATTTTCATTGCGTAGAAAGGTAACTTACATTATGCTAACAGGAAAAACCGTCGTTCTCGGCGTAACAGGCAGCATTGCTGCTTATAAAACGGCATATCTGGCAAGCGCTTTAAAAAAGCAGCACTGTGATGTGCACGTCATCATGACCAAAAACGCCTGTGAATTTATCACACCGCTTACATTTGAAACCCTTACAGGAAATAAATGCCTGACAGATACATTTGACCGGGATTTTCAGTTTGATGTCACGCATATATCTATTGCTAAAAAGGCGGATCTGATCATGATCGCACCGGCAAGTGCCAACGTCATAGCCAAACTGGCGGGAGGCATTGCAGATGATATGCTCACCACTACTGTCTTAGCCTCTAAAGCTATAAAACTAGTATCTCCTGCCATGAATACCAATATGTATCAGAGTCCTATCACTCAGGACAACCTGCAAAAATTACGGCATTACGGATTTGAAATCATTCATCCCGCCACCGGTCTGCTTGCTTGTAATGACGTGGGAGAAGGGAAAATGCCGGAGCCGGCAGTTCTTTTCGAATACATTTTAAAGCATCTGGCTTTGAAGAAGGATTTGGCAGGAAAAAAGGTTCTAGTAACGGCCGGACCTACACAGGAGGCCATAGATCCGGTGCGATTTATCACGAACCATTCTACAGGTAAAATGGGCTATGCTCTGGCAAAGGCTTGTATGCTCCGCGGGGCGCAGGTCACCTTAATCACCGGAAGAACAGCTCTGGAGCCCCCTATGTTCGTGGAAGTGATGCCTATCACCTCTTCCAAAGAAATGTATGATGCGGTATGTGCAAAAATTCAAACAGCCGATCTGGTGTTCAAGGCTGCTGCCGTATCGGACTACACACCATCCGTAACCTATGAAAATAAAGTAAAAAAGAAGGATGAAGATTTATCGATTCCTTTGACAAGGACGGAAGATATCCTGAAACATTTAGGTTCCATAAAAAAGAAGGGACAAATTCTATGCGGTTTCTCCATGGAGACTGAAAATATGCTGGAAAATTCCCAAGCAAAGCTGATTAAAAAAAATGTAGATATGATTGTGGCAAACAACCTAAAGGTAGCCGGTGCCGGGTTTGGAACAGATACCAACATTGTGACCATTATCACAAAGGATGGATTTGAAGAATTCCCTATTATGTCCAAATTTGATACGGCCAATGAAATCGTTGATGCGGCCTTAAGGCTCTATAAAGAATCTATGAAATAGTTTTTCAGTACAGGCTTTTTCACGAACCCCATACATTTTGTAACATAATATATTATGTTAGATTGTAATCTAAACGGATTTATCTTATTAAAACTATGGGGTGAGAATATGAATAATTTAACGGTTCCTGAAAATAATTCTTTAGGCTACGTCCGCGTATTTCATGCTGTTCCCGATGCACCGAATATGGATGTATATGCGGACGATACATTAATTGCGGAAAATCTGCCCTATGGCAGCTACACAGATTACGTGCATCTGGATGAAGGTACCTATACGATAATGCTTTATGAGACAGGTCAGCACCGCTTCCCGCTGTTATCTAATATGCTAACTGTTCATTCCTCTGATGTTTTTACCGTCGCCGTTTGTGGTCTGCTAAGCAGCATCAGTTTTTTAGCAATCACAGATTTCAACAGGCTTGCAGGTGCGGTTAATGCATGGGTGCGCCTTGTACATTTGTCTCCGGACGCACCCCAGCTGGATCTGACACAGGCAAATACTACGTTTTTATTTCGAAATATTTCTTTTAAACAGGCCTCTTCCTATTCACCTATATCCCCTGAACCCCATGACCTGTAGATCAGGATGTCAAGAACCACTACAACGCTTCTGACCCTGCCGGATGTTGCCTTTGAATCTCATACGTTTTATACCGTTTATGCCATAGGATTGATATCCGGCATGCCTGCATTTCAAACGGTTATATCCGAGGACAGTCCCATGATCAAATGAAAGCTTCAAAAACTGAAAGCGGCATATAGAAAGATTTTTGTTTTTCCTATATGCCACAACTCTATGATCTCTTCTATGCTCCCGCACCAGATTACCTATCGCAGTACAGAACTCAGAAATTCTTTTAATCTGCTGCTTTTGGGATTCTGAAATATCTCCTCGGCTGTTCCTTCTTCAACGATCCTTCCGGCATCCATGAATATGACGCGATCCGCTACCTCCTTGGCAAACCCCATTTCATGAGTCACAATGACCATGGTCGTATGTGCTGTTGATAATTTTCTCATAACATTGAGAACTTCTCCGGTAATCTCCGGATCAAGAGCACTTGTTGGTTCGTCAAACAACATGATTTCAGGATTCATGGCAAGTCCTCTGGCTATGGCTGCTCTTTGCTTCTGTCCGCCTGAAAGCTGTGCCGGATAAGCGTCTTCCTTATGGGCAAGCCCTACCATATCCAGAAGTTGACGTCCCCTTTTCTGGGCGTCTGCTTTACTCTGTTTCTTTACCTTGACCGGAGCATAGCACACATTTTCTAAGCAAGTCATATGCGGAAAAAGATTAAAGTGCTGAAAGATCATTCCCGTCTCTGCGCATATATTCTTTAATGCCTTATCTGGCAGATACGCTGCCCTTTGACCATTCTTTGTTTCCGCAAACGTATCTCCATTCAGTGTAATACTTCCGCTGGTAATCCTTTCAAGGCAGTTTATGCACCTTAAAAGCGTACTTTTCCCTGAGCCGGAAGGACCAATAATAGCCACTGTTTCCCCTTTTTTCATGGAGAAGTTTACGTGATCCAACGCCGTACATCCTGCAAACTCTTTCACGATGTCGTTCATTTGCAAAATATCTTCCATATGCCGCTCCTCCTTTTTTCGTTGACAGTCTGAACTTCTTTGCCTTCGTATTTTGAATAATGCTTTTCAAGATATCCTGTTAGTAATGTCAGCAGGAAAGTAAATATTAAGTATATAATTGCTGCAATAGCAAAAGCCGTCGCATTTACGTCTCGGTTTACTGCACTGCTTGATGCTTTTAGCAATTCTCCTACCGAAAGTACGGAAACTAATGCGGTATCCTTTATAAGAGTGATCGCTTCATTGGATACTGCCGGCAATACTCTTTTTATCGTCTGAGGAAGTATGATGCCAAACATAGTTTGTCTCCTGCTCAGACCCAAAGACTGAGCCGCCTCATACTGTCCTTTATCGATACTTTCGATACCGCCTCTGTATATTTCTGCCAGATAAGAAGCATAATTCAGAACAAAAGTAATGACCGCAGTCGTAAAAGCATCTAATCTTAAATCCATAACAATAGGAATGAAAAAATAGAAGAAAAACAACTGGAGCATTAAAGGGGTTCCTCGAAATATCCAGATATATGTTTTTGAAATCCACCTGAAAGGTGCAAATTTACTGTTGCTGCCAAGTGCGAAAGGCAGACCTAAAGGCAGAGACAAAATTAACGTAAAAGCAAAGAGCTTGACGGTTACCCAAGCTCCTTGCAATAACGTAGGCATTAAAACGCCCACATAGTTCATAGTCTCTGTCAGCTGATATAAAAATTGATTCACTGTACTATTACTCCTTATTTATCATACCCTTCCAATATAACGATGTTTCGTCCAAACCACTTATTGCTGATTTCTTCGGCTTTTCCGCTCTTTATTACAGCATCGAGTCCTTCTGTTATTTTAGCCGCTACATCCTTATCTTCCTTACGGCATCCGATGGCATAATAGTCGTCACCGAAGTTATAGTCGCATACCACCATTTTCTTGCTTAATTTTGAATTTTTGTATTCTCCTAAGACCTGATCTACCGCAATGCAGTCAATTCGACCAGCTTTCATATCCATGAGAGCCTCATCATACGTTTTATACTCAGAAACCTTGTCAGCAAATTTATCATAATCCGGATTTGCCTTCAATACCTCAAGAGCCGAAGAATCCGCCTGTGTTCCAACATTGTACTTTGCCAGATCTGCGGCTTTTTCAACTTTAATCGTGTCATCTTTTGCCATTACGATGATCTTATTGTTTAAATACTTATCGGTCAAAGCCATTTTTTCCATTCTTTCATCTGTTACAGACATCCCGTTCCAGACACAGTCGATTCTTTTTGACTTTAATTCCATGTCCTTTGCATTCCAGTCTATTGGCTTAAATGTAGCTTTAACGCCCAGCTGTTCGGCTACCGCATTGGCAAGATCAATATCAAAACCGACCAGATTTCCTGCCTCATCACGAAATCCCATTGGGGCAAACGCATCATCCAGTCCGATTACCAATTCACCCTTGTCCTTTATGTAGTCCCATCCGGTCAGCTCTGAGCTGCTTCCCTCTTTCTGTTCTGTTTTTCCACATCCAGTGAGCATTCCGAATACTAAGGCTATTGTAAGTAAAATTGTAAATAATTTCTTCATTCTCATTGTCCTCCTTCTGTAATAAATAGTGTTTCTGTTTTACCCATTGTCGCTTTAACTCATTAAAGCACTGCTAAATTATAGTACCATATTTTATGGTTATTGTCAACTTGTTTTTGGATGCAGTCCCGAGCCCCCTCGTCGGCGAGGGGCGCCCCCTCTGCATTCCCCATTTTCTATTTAACAGGAAACGATATTTCCTGTTAAATAGAAAAACGTTGTCAATCCTTCATTTTGAAACATTGACAACGCTTTATTGTATTTCATATGTTATTTTACACTAATGAGCTCGTAATCCAAGCTTCCTATGCCCATTTTTGCACAGTGCTCCAAACAAACCGTCCAGTCCGTATCCGGATGGGTCATTTTAAAATGATCGGAACCGCACCCTTCCGTCTCACCGTCACACCCGCAAGAACAGGTATCTGGGTGATGTTTATGCCTGGCTTCTTCCAATAAACTTCCTGAAATCGGTATTTGCTTATTTACCGCATCTGCACAGGCCATATCCAGAGCAACAGGGTCGAAAGAGGCAAACATGCCGATATCCGGCACGATTGGAATGTCGTTTTCAGGGCGGCAATCACAATTCGGAGATACATCTACCACTAAGGATACATGAAAGTGCGGTCTGCCGTTCAAAACAGCCCAAGCATATTCTGCCATTTTTTTATTTAAAATGTCGTTGGATATATCCCACTTTGCACCAATTGCATCTGTGGGACAGACCCCTATACATCTGCCGCAGCCCACGCATTTCTCCTCATCAAGATAAGCCTTTTTTGCTTCTATCTTGATGGCATCCTGTGCGCACACGGTGGTACATTGTCCGCAGCCGATACACTTCTTTTGGCTTATCATAGGGGTTCCTGCGCTGTGCTGTTCCATTTTTCCGGCTCTCGAACCGCACCCCATCCCAATATTTTTTATAGCTCCGCCGAATCCGGTAGACTCATGCCCTTTAAAATGGCTCAAGGAAATAAAAATGTCTGCGTCCATTACAGCCCGCCCAATCTTGGCCTCTTTCACAAATTCTCCGCCTTTTACAGGTATAAGCGCCTCATCCGTCCCCTTTAGTCCGTCCGCAATAATCACGTGACAGCCTGTGGAAAATGGTGAAAAGCCATTCACGTAGGCTGAATCCAAGTGATCCAAAGCATTTTTTCTTCCGCCTACATACAAGGTATTACAATCTGTTAAAAAGGGCTTTCCCCCCTGCTCCTTGATTAAATCTACGAGCACCTTAGCATAGTTGGGTCTTAAATAAGCCAGATTTCCCGGCTCTCCGAAATGAACTTTAACTGCCGTGTATTTTTCTTTAAAATCAATGGAATCCATACCGGCTTTTCGAATTAATTTATCCAGCTTCATGAGCAAACTGATTCCGGGCTCTGTTTTCATGCTGGTAAAATATACTTTTGATTTATCCATTTGTTCCTCCAATAAATCTGTCTTACTCCTGTATTTCGTTATATGGCAAGAGATATTTCTTACATAACAAGAAAATTTTGCGTTATACCCCATTATACAAAAAAGATGGCTGAAAATCCAGCCATCTTTCATGATTTTTATTGAATTAATATCTGCCTATTATCTTTCAACAACAAGAGCAGTTCCCTGTCCACCGCCGATGCAAAGAGTAGCAAGACCAGTCTTGGCATCTCTCTTAGCCATTTCGAAAAGAAGTGAAATAAGGATTCTTGTTCCGGATGCTCCGATTGGATGTCCAAGAGCAAGAGCTCCGCCGTTTACATTTGTCTTTTCAGGATCTAATCCAAGATCTCTTCTAACTGCTACAGACTGAGCGGCGAAAGCTTCGTTTGCTTCTACTAAATCAATCTGGTCAATCGTTAATCCAGCCTTCTCAAGAGCCTTCTTGGAGGAAGGAACAGGTCCGATACCCATGATTGAAGGATCCACGCCTGCAGAAGCATAGGATTTGATGGTGCAAAGAGGCTTGATTCCTAATTCATCAGCCTTTTCCTTTGACATAACAACTACTGCTGCGCCAGCATCATTGATACCGGAAGCATTGGCTGCTGTAACGATACCATCCTTTTTGAATGCAGGCTTTAATTTTGCAACCTTTTCTATCGTTGATCCAAACTTAGGGAATTCATCTGTATCAAATACAATTGGATCGCCCTTTCTCTGAGGAATGGTTACAGGAACGATTTCGTCCTTAAATTTGCCAGTTTTGATAGCTTCTTCTGCTCTGTTCTGTGAAGTTACTGCAAATTGGTCTAATTCTTCTCTTGTGATTCCCCACTGTTCAGCAATGTTTTCAGCGGTAATGCCCATGTGATAGTTATTAAATGCATCCCAAAGTCCATCGTTTACCATCATGTCTACAAGCTGAGTGTTATTCATTCTAGCTCCGTATCTTGCTGTAGGTAAAGCATATGCTGTCTTTGACATGTTTTCTGCACCGCCTGCAACAACGATGTCTGCATCGCCTGCTTTGATCATCTGTGCTGCTAAAGATACAGCTCTAAGACCTGAACCGCATACTTTATTTATAGTCATTGCCGGAACTTCATTAGGAAGTCCTGCATCAAGGCTGATCTGTCTTGCGACATTCTGTCCAAGACCACCTTGTAATACACAACCCATAACAACTTCGTCAACCTGTTCAGGCTTAATTCCAGCTCTTTCAATAGCGCCTTTGACTGCAACAGCACCAAGGGTTCTTGTAGGAACATCCTTTAAAGTTCCCCCAAAACTACCGATAGGCGTTCTAGCTGCACTCACAATTACTACTTCTCTCATGTTTTCAGTCCTCCTTAAAACAACTTGCAAATAAAATGTGTTATAAATAAATTATGAATTTTTATTTAAGAGTTTTTCTTAAAAATAAATGTAACATAATTATCTCAATTTGATTTGGGAGCATAACGGTTCGTCACCACAAGTCCCGCATTATAATATATCATATCACATTTTCCGCCAATTGCAATATATTAACCAGACAAAATCTCTTCTTATTGTTATATATTTCACAATTTTACTTCATTTTAATATTTATGCAGTAGTTTGTCAATATATTATTTGCTATTTCCAAGCCATATCCTCAAAGCTTATGACCATTACATGTTCCATACTATTTGCCAGGGCTACGCACTCTTTCGTAAACCCACTTTTGGGAAACAGGATTAATACGTTTTTATCATAATGAAACAGCGTGCTCTAATGCTGCAGATTTCTCCAAATTTTTACAGTTGGTTTCTTTCCTCTATTTCATATATTCTTGAATCAATGTCTTGGAACAATAAATATATATCCTTATCTACTCTTACAATTTGTTGTCTTTTATTTTAACAATATCCTTTTTTATTTTCCTTCGTATAAACCCAGCCCGCATTCTTTTGATGATTTTTTCCTTCTATATTTCATATGATTTGGGAAAATTGAAATAATAGATACTATACATCTACACCCCTTTGCCATAAACCCTAAGTATTATGTCTCGTCACTTTTTACTACTTCTTGTTTTCTTCTTAGCTTCTTTTTCAAGTGACTTGATGCTATCCAGATATGCTTCTTCAACTGGTGCAACCGTAATTCTTTGATATTTTCTGTATTCTTCCGTTGCTTTTGCAAGCGCCTGTTTATGGCTCACTTTACCAGCACCCACAAGAAGCTGACGATTTCCAGAAGATAAAATAGAATCCAACTGTTCCACATAGTCATTCATATACATAGGCTTATGCTCAATCGCATTGATTTCAGCCAAATCGAAGTAACCTGAAACGAGGTTATTCAGGACTCTAAGTTCTTCTTCTGAAAGATAATTTTTTGCAATGCCAATATCCTTTAATGCCGGCAGCTCTCCTGCAAATGATGTAAGTCCCATAAATGATTTATCCGCATTGGCTCTTTCATATATAACTTCCGCTGCCGTATGCCCATGAGCTGCAAAATGTAATTTGTTCTGC
>ENA-UOOI01004089-UOOI01004089.1-fermentation-metagenome-genome-assembly--contig:-NODE-4089-length-10041-cov-3.023934_pt1 | contig 10041 bp, 5 predicted proteins | sample MGYA00245779_ERZ724027 | MGnify/ENA primary metagenome ERZ724027 (study PRJEB28704, sample SAMN03018318) | fermentation metagenome | biome: anthropogenic terrestrial biome; feature: soil; material...
GTTGGCCGAGCAGGCAGACCGCCTGACGCCCACTCTACAGAATAAGCTGCACGACCTGGTATTACTTTGCAGCCACCTAGAGCAGCAGTATGGCAATATCTATCTGGACGCCGGCGACTGCCTCAACCTTTTGGCGGCCAATCTAGCTCAGTCGCCCAGTTTTGCGGACAGCCCGATCTGGCTCGATGGTTTTAGCGGTTTTACCCCGCAGGAATATGCCGTCATTGAACAAATGCTCCAGGCATGCCCCAGGGTGAGCATCAGCTTAACCATGCCACCAGCGCTATTGCGTCAGCGGGTGCGCGACGACGAAGTCTTTTACTCGACTTGGGAGACGGCTAATAGACTGATGCAGCTGGCAAAGGACTTAGGAGTGGCCATAGAACCAGTTGTCGTACCGGCAGAGCAGAGCCTGCGCTCCCAAACTAATGCCGCCCTGCAATACCTGGAGGCCAACTACTTCAACCGGCTGGCCGAGCCCTATCCCACCCCGCCCGAGGGCCTGCAAATAGTAGCTGCCGGCAACCGGCGAGCGGAGATAGAAGCGGCGGCTAGCGAAATCTTGCGCCTCTGCCGGGAAGAAGGCTATCGCTACCGGGATGTCTCCATCACCCTGCGCGATTTTAATGACTACGATTATCTGCTGACGACAGTATTAACTGATTTTGGCATACCCCACTTCCTCGATAAGAAAAGAGCAGTAGGCCAACATCCAGCCTTAGAGCTAATCCGCTCGGCCCTAGAGGCAGTGCTGGAGAACTTTCCTTATGAGCCCGTTTTTCGTTGCCTTAAAACTGACCTTTTCCCCTGTGAGCGGGATGCCATTGACATGCTGGAAAATTATGTGCTGGCCACCGGGATTCGCGGCAGCAATCGCTGGTTGGACGCGAAAGGCTGGCCTACTGACGGCATAGGCCATGAAAGGATTAACGCGGCACGCACCCAGGCCGCCGGGCACCTAGGGGAGTTAGCAACTGCCCTTAAAGCAGGCATAACGGCGCGCGACTACACAGTCGCTATTTATAGTTTTCTGGCCGGGCTGCAGGTGGAGGATACCTTGCTAGAGTGGGCAGAGCGGGCAGCCGGCAAAGGGGAACTGGAAGCTGCTAGCTTGCATACCCAGGTTTGGTCTTCCCTAGTGAAACTACTGGATGAGCTGGTGGCTGGGCTGGGCGACGAAGAATTACCTTTAGCCGAGTACGCCCGCATTTTGGATAGCGGCATGGAAGCCATTGAGCTAGGCCTTATTCCGCCCGAACTGGACCAGGTGATCATTACCAGCCTGGGCCGTTCCCGTAACCCCGAAGTGAAAGCCGCTCTGGTGCTGGGCGTGAGCGAAGGCATATTACCAGCACGCGCCGTGAGTGAAGGCCTGTTTACAGAACACGAACGCCAAGTACTAGCTAACTGCGATCTGGAACTGGGACTCTCCGGCGAACGCCGCTTGTTTAACGAGCAGTTCCTGATTTACACAGCATTAACTCGCCCCAGCCAACGCCTGTGGCTGAGCTACCCTTTGGCCGACGAAGCTGGGGCCAGCCTGTTGCCATCTACTGTAATTAAACGGATGCGGGCCTTGTTCCCGCAACTGGAGCTACATGAGCACCCGCTCACACCAGATAACTTAGAGGGTGATGCCGTGCTGCCCTATTTGGCTCACCCGAGCCAGGCGCTGGATCACTTGGCCGTTAGGCTACGGGAAGCAATTTTGGGGCAACAACCAGCTCCTATCTGGTGGGATACCTATTCTTATCTTTTGCTGTCCTCTCGCTTTCGCCCGGCCTTACTGCAGGTGCTGGCCAGCTTGAACAGACGGAATAGCGAAGGGCCGCTAACCCCTGCCGCTGTGCGTCGCCTTTACGGTAGAACGCTGCGCGCGAGTATCAGCCGCATTGAGCGCTATAACGCGTGCCCCTTCGCTTTCTTCTCTGCCTATGGATTACGCCTAGAGGAGCGGCCGATTTACCAGTTGGCAGCCCCCGACTTGGGCACTTTCTTTCATGCGGCCATGGACCGCTTTGTAATGGAGTTAGAGCAGCGCCAGCTAGACTGGGGGCAGCTCAGCGAAGATCAATATAGTGAGCTGACGCAGCACATCGTCGAGGAGCTAAGCCCAGAACTGCAAAACCACATTCTGGACAGCTCTTCCCGCTTCCGGCATATCGCCAAAAAGCTGGAACACACAGTGGAACGCTCGGCACGAACTCTTGGTCGCCATGCTAGCCGGGGGAAATTCCGCCCCATCGGCGTGGAGCTGGTTTTTGGCCCCGAGGGCCAGATTCCCGGCCTTGGCTTCACCTTAGCCGATGGCACCCGTATGGAGCTAGCTGGCCGCATTGACCGCCTAGACGTTGCTACTGCCGCTGACGGACAGACCTATTTAAGGGTTATTGACTATAAATCGGGTTCGTCCAAGCTGACTCCCCTCGAAGTCTATTACGGCTTGAAGCTGCAGCTTCTGACCTACTTACACGTGGCAGAAAAGTGCGCCGCCAGTTTATTGCCCGCAAACACAAAGGCGGCCGGGGCACTCTATTTCCGGATTTTTGACCCGCTACAGACAAGTGATCAACCGCTAGCAGACGCCGTTGCGGAAAACCTGGGGCTAGAATCGTACCGCATGCAAGGGTTTCTTTTGAATGAACCCACCGCCATAGATTTAATGGATGAAGAACTAAAAGGGAGATCGCAGCTAATACCAGTCACCATCAACGCCGACGGCAGTATCCGCAGCAGCGACAATATCTGGGACACAGCAGAACTGGAGCTATTGCGGCAGCACCTAGAAGCTAAATTCGTAGAGGCAGGAGAAGAGGTTATGGCCGGCAACATTGCCATTTCCCCTTACCGGCTAGACAAAGAAACGGCTTGCCGCTTTTGCCCTTACACGGCGGTCTGCCAGTTTGATGCCCTACTGCCCGAGAATAACTACCGCTGGCTACCGCGGCTTCCCCGCGCCGAAATCATGGAGCGCTTAGAGCAACCAACTGGAGGTGAGCAGAATTGAGTACAAAGTGGACACCGGAGCAATGGCGGGCGATTACGGCTCGAGGCAATAACCTGCTGGTTGCGGCCGGAGCCGGAGCCGGCAAGACGGCGGTTTTGGTGGAACGCATCATCAGGCGCTTAACCGACCCCCAGGCTCCACTCGATGTAGATCAATTACTGGTAGTCACTTTCACCAATGCGGCAGCGGCCGAAATGCGCGAACGCATTGCTGCGGCCTTAGCGGCAGCGATAGCCGCGAACCCGGCCGATGACCGACTGGCTCGGCAGCTGGCTCTACTCGGCCGCGCTTCCATAGCTACGCTGCACTCCTTCTGCCTAGATTTGCTGCGCCAGTACTTCTATCGTCTGGAGCTAGATCCAGCTTTTCGGGTAGCTGATGTGACTGAGGCGGAGCTGTTGCGCGCGGACGTGCTGGAACGGCTTTTTGAGGAGAAATATCAGGTGGGGGATGAGGCTTTCCTGCACTTGGTTGATGCCTATGGCGGCACCCATGACGATATTCAGTTGCAGGCTATCATCTTGCAGCTAGATAACTACGCTAGCAGTCATCCGGAGCCAAGTGTATGGCTGCAACAACTACCGCAGGCGCTACTTGACCCGCTGGCTCGTCGGGATTGGCTAGCCCAGTTGGGCACCGTGGTTAAGGACGAACTGCTGGTGGCACGCAACGCATTAAAACTGGCCCTAGATGTTGCTAGTCAGCCGGACGGGCCTGAACAATATCAGGACTGCCTGAGCAACGAACTAGAGCAAGTTGAGTACGTGCTGGATAGTGTGCCGGCTGGAGCTTGGGACCAGCTGCGCCAGCTAGTTCAGGCCATCAATTTCGCTCGTCTTACCAGTAAAAGGGGCGGCGACTTGCTGCTGCGAGAACAGGCCAAGCAAGCCCGTGACGAAGCCAAAGACCGTATCAAGAAGCTGAGTGGCAAGTTGCTTGCGCAAAGCGAAGCCGACCTGTTGACAGGGCTGGCAACTGTTGCCCCCAGCATGGAGCTATTATGTCAACTCGTCCTCGATTTCAGAAATCGCTACGCCCGCGCCAAGCAACAGAAAGCCCTAGTGGACTTTAATGACTTAGAACATATGGCCCTGCGCATTCTCCGCGATAATAGCGGTCCTTCTGCGGTGGCCCTGGAATTGCGCCAACGCTATGCTGAAGTGTTGGTGGATGAGTACCAAGATATCAACGGCGTGCAAGAAGCCATCTTGCAGCTAATCACTGATTCGACGGGTAAGGGGAATCAGCTTTTCATGGTGGGCGATGTGAAACAGAGTATCTATCGCTTTCGCCTGGCTGACCCTACCCTGTTTCTCGACAAATACCAGGCCTATGCAGAACACCCGGAGCGCGGAGAGCGCATTGACCTGGCGCACAACTTCCGTAGCCGCGCTAGCGTGCTCCATGCAGTCAATTTTTTGTTCCGCCAATTGATGACTGAAACAGTGGGCGAGCTGGCCTACGACTCGGCGGCCGAGCTTAAACCGGGCGCTGTTTACCCCGAGGAGCCGCAGGCCCTAACGCCTGCAGTGGAGGTCATGCTGCTTGAGCGAGCTCCTGGCGCTATCGCCGAAGGCGAAGAGGACGATGCTCTGGCCGAACTTGATGCCACTAGTAAAGAAGCGCGCCAGATCGCGCAGAGCATCCGGCAGCTGGTGGAGGAAGGCCAGCGCAAAGTCTGGGATAAACAGCTTAAGGGGTATCGGCCGCTAGCCTATCGCGACATCGTCATCCTGCTGCGGGCCACCTATGGCCGGGCCAATGCCTACTTAGAACAGCTGCGAGAGCTGGGAGTACCTGCATATGCCGAACTAGGCACCGGCTATTTTCAAGCAACTGAAGTGCAAACTATGCTCTGTTTGCTACAGATAATAGATAACCCACGCCAAGACATTCCCTTGGCCGCTGTGCTGCGCTCACCTCTGATGGGGTTAAACGGAACAGAGCTAGCCGACATTAGACTGGCCGCGCCGCAGCACAGCTTCTATGATGCCTTGGTAGCTACCAGCGAACAGTCGGACAAACTAGGGGAGCAGGCCCAGCGCTTTCTGGCTGATCTGGCCAGGTGGCGGGAACAATCCCGACGCAACAACCTTTCGGACCTAATCTGGCAAATCTACCGTGATACCGGCTACTTCAGATATGTAGGGGCGATGCCAGGGGGAGCTCAGCGACAGGCCAACCTCAGGGCCCTGCATGACCGAGCCCGGCAATACGAGCAGACCTCTTTCCGGGGGCTCTTCCGCTTCCTGCGCTTTATCGAACGCCTGCAGGCGGAACAGAGTGACTTGGGCACCGCCCCCGCCCTTGGTGAAAATGACGATGTAGTACGCATCATGAGCGTACATAAGAGCAAAGGGCTGGAATTCCCCATCGTCTTTGTCGGTGGGCTAGGCAACCAATTTAACCTCAAAGACTTGCAGCGTGACTTGTTGATCCACAAAGAATTAGGACTAGGGCCGATGGCAGTTGATTTAGAACGGCGGGTGCGCTACCCAACCTTACCTCGGTTGGTGATTGAGCAGCGCTTGCTGCTAGAAACACTTTCGGAAGAGCTACGGGTGCTTTATGTTGCCCTCACCCGGGCCCGAGAAAAGCTTTACTTAGTTGGCTCTGTGCGTAACCTGGAACGGGCCCTTAAGCGCTGGGTACAAACGGCTGCTCTACCCCGCAGCCCCCAAGGTGCTTTGCCAGATCAGGCCTTGGCCCAAGCGCGCTGTTTCTTGGATTGGATAGGGCCTGCACTAGTGAGCCATCCCGATATTGCCCCCAGTCTTGTGGCCGCAGGCTATGACGTGCCCGAAGCTTTGGTGCTACGAGCTGAGCCTTCGCGCTGGCACTTGCAGCTAATTGATCTAGCAGAGCTTACGAGTGTGCCTAGTACGGCATCAGAAGCACCGGAGTTGCTAAACTTGGCAAGACACCAGGTTCTGCCTGATCACGGCTGGAGCCGGGCTGTTGCTGAGCGCTTAGGCTGGGTCTACCCGTATGCCCAGCTACAGGGCAAGCACATCAAAGTTTCTGTAAGCGAGTTAAAGCGCCGTTTTGAAACTCTCGATGAGGAGGCCGCCCCCATTAAGTGGCAACGCCCGCCTGCCATTCGCCCGGCTTTCTTGCAGCAGCAGGTCGGCCCTAACCAAGCAGAAATAGGGAGCGCTATTCACCTGCTGCTACAGCACGTAAACCTCGCGCAAGAGCCAACGCCTGACTACCTGCAACAGCTACAGGCAGAGATGCTCGCTAACTCGCTCTTAAGCCCCGAAACTGCAACACGCATTGACCTAGAGTTGGTTAGGAGCTTCCTGCAGAGTGAACTCGGCTGCCGTTTGCGGCAAGCCGACCAAGTCTGGCGCGAACTACCTTTCAGCCTACGTCTACCAGCAACTGAGCTCTACGGACCCGACGGCGCAGGGGAGCACGTTTTCATACAAGGTATTGTGGACTGTGTACTGCGGGAGGGAGGGCAAGCTGTGCTGCTCGACTTCAAGTCGGATCACGTCACCTCCGACACAGTAGCCGCTGTTGCCGCCAGATATCAGGTACAAGTTGACCTTTATGCCCAAGCGATCACTGCTCTGCTAGGCTTGCCCGTGCAGGAGCGCTATCTCTACTTTCTGCGCCTGGGCCAAGCAGTACAGCTTTAGGCCGTAGGCAAATAAAAAGCTGCCCCTCTCACCTGAGTGGGCAGCTTTTGTTATGCACCTTATTATCTTAATAAGCCGTAAAACCACCATCAACAGCGATGCACTGGCCGTTAATGTAACTAGCATCGTCGGTAGCTAAGAAAAGAGCCACTGTAGCGATTTCACTGCTTTTACCCATACGTGGATTAGCTCCTGTTCCGGCCATAGCGCGCGCCATACCCGCCTGGTTAATGTGGCTCATATAGGCACCAGTGCCAATCTCGGTCTCGATACCGCCAGGGCAAATTGCATTGCAGCGGATATTTTCCAACGCATACATGAAAGCGGTATTCTTGGTTAGGCCCACCAGCGCATGTTTCGATGCAGTGTAAGCGGCACCGGCTCGGCTACCGAAAAGGCCGCCGATGGAGGCCACGTTGATAATCACGCCGGCTTTGACTGTTTGAAAATGCTTGATAGCCTTCTTGATAGCATAGAAGGGACCATTGAGGTTGACGCCTAATACTCGCTCCCACATCTCATCATCTACATCGCCAACTGGACTGAAGTCATCCATAATGCCAGCGTTATTGACTAGGATATCGAGACCGCCGAATGTCTTAATAGCTGCGTCGACCATCGCTTCTACCTGCTGCTTGTCCGACATGTCGGCAGCAAAAGGTACGATTTCGCCGGGTAAATCTTCGGCATCGTTGGCCAGCGCTTCGAGGCGTTCCTTGCGGCGAGCTACTGCTAATACCTTGGCACCCTCCTTAGCATAAAGATAGGCAATCTCTCTGCCCATGCCCGCACTGGCACCGGTAACGATAGCAACTTTTCCTTGTAATTTCACTGATTTATGCCTCCTTATCTCACAGGGGGAATCCCCCTGCCTTGTCCTCAAGTTATTTCTTTCACTACCAGGAAGTATACCTTCTCGAGTCGTTTCTTGTCAAACCCGCACGAATAAAAGTGGGGCTGCGGGGTGTTTGCTATGTGTCTCTCGCGACATCTTGAGATGTCGCTGCCGCACGAACTGTGGATGCGTATTGCTTACGCAATACACGTGCTGTAAGCACGATTGGAGCCTGCTCCTGTGCTTTAAGCAACACCCCGCAGCCCCCTTGATTTCCTGGGGCACGTCAAAGGCCGGCTACTTCTTCGCTAGATATTCTTCCAGGCATAAATCTTCCTCATACATACGGGCCGCGTGTTCAACGCCAACATAGCGAAAATGCCAAGGTTCGAAAATGATGCCCGTTATATCCTGTTTGTCTTTAGGATAGCGCAGTACAAAACCGTAGTTATGGGCATTGGCCGCCAGCCATTTGCCAGCATCGGTTTTTGCGAAACCTGGATCCAGGTTTTGATAACTGGGGGTTACTATATCTGCCGCCAAACCAGTGTTATGCTCGCTGGTTCCAGGCCGGGCCACAATGGCCGCTGCTTCCACTGCCGCATCTGCCTCTGAGCGCCCTTTATTGATTAACTTCTGCACCTGATTCTTATATAAGCGTTCTTGCGTAGCATAGGGGCGGTGGGCAGAAATGACCAAAAGGGTGATGCCGTCCTCCTTAGCCGCAGCCTTCATTGCCAAATAGGCATCAGCGGCTTGCTCCTCCAGCTTAAAATTGCCTTGTATCGTTTTCAAATTCGGCACCAGGTCTTCTGATAGCGGGTTATCTGCGTTGACCAAAACTAAATAAGGATCTGGTTCTGTTACAGGCTCTGGCACTTCATCTGTGTTGTCGGGCGGCAAGTCTGTGTTCTGAACAACTGGAGTGCAACCACTAATAGCAACTACTAACATAGCCATTAATGCAAGCAAGATTAAAATACTTCTATCCATGCGCTTCATCTGCATCACCACATTTCTTCCTGTTACTCCAATCTTACCGCAGATGCCATTGCTTGTCACGAGGGATTGCCATCACCCCCAGAAACTAAAGCTTCCTCGCGAATCTGTAGATACGTTTCTTGCGGGCTACTGTCTTGAATGCGCATTTGCGGAACAGGCTTTGCGAGGCATAATTGCCGCATTTTATTCGGGCATAGGCCAAACGGCCACCAGCACTGCGCACCAGCCAAGCTCCCGTTAACCCGTATCGCAAAATGAGGGCGCGTTAACACCCGGCGCGGGCTGAGGGATACCCCATTATAGCGGCGCACCCCTCTAGCCACTACCCTAGCCAAACCAAGATCACGAACGCGACACAGCTTCACTAAGCCCCACTCCTCCCCAAGAACTCTGGCAAGTGCTAAGAACGCATGATGCGCCGAATAGGACTATTAGGTGCCAGGATGTCAGCAATAGCCGCGTAGGGAATGCGGAACTCTGGTATACCCAAGTAGTAAGGCGTATAGTCATAGGTTTGGAAATAGATAACCAGGTTTTCTGACTCCAGGTAATATCCCTGGTTGGGGGTAATGCGTTCGAAAGGCCGCAGCAAGGGCAAATTTTGCTCTGCTATTTGCTCCTTAACGATGGCGCTAATGCGTTCTATGTAATCACTATTGGGTTGGAATAAATCCGATAGTTGATAGAGCCTGCCAGTTGCCAAATTGAAAGTAAAAGAGCGGCGGATGGTTAGCCCGTGGGCCGCCTTCTGCTGGTAGCCGTAGATGTCGGTGTAGGAACTGCTCACTCCATTTTCATTGGCCGTGTTCGCAAAAGAGGGATAGACATTGACGTCAGGTCGTCCATAGTTAAGCTCTTTCAGAACCTGCCGCAGCTGGGTCTGGATAACGCGGTTGATACGGTTCTGCACCTGTCTGTTGGGCAGTCCTTGCACCCGCGGAAGCATCAAAGCCTGCAAGTTACGAGGCAATATAAACACCTCCTCTCGATTGCTGCTGTAGTATATGCGTGGCGAGAGTGAGGTGGTGCTGCTCCCAGGGAGCCCGCTAGACAAGAATTAGCGTAGAAAAAGGCGCCACCGAGGTGACGCCTAAGAAGGCCTAGGTTACTAGACCCGTGCCTTCTGCCAGTGTTTAGAGTTGTAACGGAAGTAGATCACCAGCGAGCGGGTAAACTGGTCAACTAGCAATGCATACCAGGCACCAATTACCCCTAGTTCCAGTACATTGACGAATAGCAGAGCTAACACGACGCGGATACCAGCTACCCCAATAAAAGTAGAAATCAGCGGCCAGCGTGTGTCTCCCGCACCGCGCAGTGCGCCTGCCAGAATAAATTGGGTGGATTGGAAAGGCTGCACAAAGGCGGCCACCTTAAGAACTAAGCCAACAATATTGATTACCTCAGGATCATCCGTATAGAGCGTCGCAATCTGACGCCCGAAGAAAAAGAAAATTAACCCCATGGTGATGGCCACGTATTGGCCAACCTGTCTGGTCTGCCAACCATATTTCTCTGCATTATCGGGGCGCCCTTCCCCAAGACTACGGCCT
>ENA-UOOI01004090-UOOI01004090.1-fermentation-metagenome-genome-assembly--contig:-NODE-4090-length-10033-cov-34.239026_pt1 | contig 10033 bp, 8 predicted proteins | sample MGYA00245779_ERZ724027 | MGnify/ENA primary metagenome ERZ724027 (study PRJEB28704, sample SAMN03018318) | fermentation metagenome | biome: anthropogenic terrestrial biome; feature: soil; material...
TGTATATCAAATAATTTTTAACAAAGTTGCAATAAATTTATATATCCGCTTTTTATAACCCTAAATGGAAAGCTGTGCTAAACAAAAGTGCTGATTTTTTAATATAATCAAGTAAAAAAGGACATTTTTACTAATGCCGCAATTACCGGCAATATAAAAAATGTCCTTTTGAAATAATATATTATTTTTTATGCAAGAGTTGCAACCATCACGGCCTTTATCGTATGCATCCTGTTTTCCGCCTCATCGAATACCACGGAGTATTTGCTCTCAAACACTTCATCAGTGACCTCGCATATATCAGGATGTTTAATTGAAATATCGGTATCCTCGTTATGGAATGAAGGAAGACAATGCATGAATATTACATCATCTTTTCCCGTTGCCTTTATCATGTCCATCGTTACCCTGTAAGGTTCCAGCAGCTTTATCCTTTTTTCGGTCTCACTTTCCTCGCCCATGGATACCCACACATCGGTATAAAGCACATCTGCACCTGAAACAGCTTTGATAGGGTTGTCCTCAAATTCGATCAAGCCTCCATTTTGAGAGGCTATCGCCTTAGCCCTGTCAATCAGCTCTCCTGAAGGTAAAAGCTCATCTGGTGCGCAATTCACATAAATCATTCCCATCTTGGCACAGCCCATCATGAGTGAATTGGCCATGTTATTTCTCCCATCACCTATGAACACGAGTTTTTTGCCTTTCAACCCTTTGCCAAACTTCTCTCTAATCGTCATCAAATCTGCAAGCACCTGCGTCGGATGGGAGTAATCCGTAAGTCCGTTCCATACGGGAACTCCTGAATACTCAGCAAGTAGATTTACGCTTTCCTGCTTAAAGCCTCTAAATTCTATGCCATCGAACATCCTGCCTAAGACTCTTGCCGTATCTTTGACGCTTTCCTTTTTCCCAAGTTGTATGTCCCCTTTTCCGAGATATTCCGGATGGGCTCCTTCATCATAGCATGCAACTACAAATGAGCATCTCGTTCTAGTGGATGACTTCTCAAATATTAAAGCTATGTTCTTGCCTTCCAATAGTTTCCCCTTTATGCCCGATCTTTTTTTAATCTTTAAATCATCGGCAAGGTCCAGCAGATATTCAATTTCAGAAGGGCTCAACTGTTCAATAGTCAGCAAAGATTTTCCTTTCATATTTACAGGCATTCTTCATTCCTCCTCGATTAAAGTGTACCTACATCTTCTCTGATAAGGGGCATGCTCATGCACCTGGGTCCTCCCCTGCCCCTCGATAATTCTGAACTTGCAATTGTAATAACCTTTATATTGTGCTTTGATAGAAGCTCATTAGATACATAATTTCTCTCATATGTTATCACCACTCCCGGTGCGATCGATAATGTGTTTGAACCATCGTTCCACTGTTCTCTCGCCGCAACAATCGGATCTCCTCCGCCACACCTTATAAGCTCCACACTGTCCAATTTAAGCTGGGATTTTAAAATATTCTCCAGAGTATCCGTCTGGTAGGATGATTTTATCCCTCCATCAAAATCGGGAGTCAAAATATACAGGTTCATGGGTCCTTCTATTCCAGGATGTATGGTAAATTTATCATAATCAACCATTGTAAATACAGTATCAAGATGCATAAAAGCTCTGCATTTCGGTATGTCAAGCACCAACACTTTTTTAAACTTTCCTCTTTTAAATATATTCTTTGCTAAGGTTTCAATCGCCTTTGGATCGGTACGCTCACTGCACCCTACAGCAATCATCTCACTGTTCAATACCAGCTCATCTCCGCCTTCAATTGAATATGGAAGCTCCCTGCCATACCACAGCGGAGCATCAGAGCCTTTAAAAAGAGGATGATGATCATATATAAGTTTCAGCAACAAAGTTTCTCTTTTTCTCGCCTCAGTTTTCATCTTGCTTATAGACAGGCCATTTCCTATGACCGCACCTATGTCCCTTGTAAAATACAAATTAGGCATTGGGTCTATGTAAAATATGTAACTGCTATCTGAAGCTTCAGGCAGTTTGTTTTGCATGTCCTCTGGCATATCCTTTTTTCTTACTCCCGCAATCAGCATGCAGACCAACTCTTTTGTATCCAAAGATGATAAATATTCTTCTAAAACCGGTCTTACACTTTTCCCGCTTATATTGCTTTCATCCAAAAAAACATTTATAAAAGAATTCCTAATTGCACGGTCAGCAAGTACATCTTCAAGCATGTTTTCTATATAATAAACATGCGCACCATTATCTTGCAAAACCTTTGCAAATGCATCATGTTCCTGCTGCGCTATTTTCAAATAAGGAATATCGTCAAAAAGCAGCCTCTCAAGGTATTCGGGAACAAGATTTTCAACTTCCCGGCTAGGCCTGTGCAAGAGTACTGCTTTCAATTTACCTATCTCAGATGTGATATTCAAAAAAGTTTCGCCCATAGCACCTTTCTCCCTTTATACAGCAACAAAGTTAAATTCCCATTATTATAACACATCAGTAGAAAATTTTTCGGTTATAAAAAAAATTTTCTTACCTTAGTGCTTCAGCGAGGTGGGAAATATGCTCACCGTCTGAAAATGATGCGGTACCTTCCACCTATAGAAGTTGAGAACATCTATCGCCTCGTTATATGGTTCCCTTAAATGATTAAAACATCATAAAAATTAAATATTTTTTACTTTATTCAGGCATAATGCTATGTTTCCAATGTTTGCTTTTATATTATACATTGGTACTATATAAAAATCAATAAAATAGCTGTGCTAAACTTTATGAGCAGATTCCGTTAAACCATAATGTTGATTTTTGTCTGATAGGACTTATCAAAAATGGCTAAAAAAAATAATCCAGCATTATCTGCTGGATCAATTATATGCAATCTTTTCTTTATTCTTAAAAAATATAAGCTGGACTGTCTCCGTCAGTATGTCCGAATAGCTATAAGAAATAGTCCTTACATCCTTTGATTTTCCTTCAATCTTGACCACAAAGATACTCGGGTATGTCTTTTCAAGTATGCCTTCCTTTATAAGGACCTTTTTTCTTCCGCCGTTTGCCTTCAGCATTACTTTTTCCCCTACATGACTGTCAACTTCCCTTTTGATGGCGTTTAGTATTTCCTTACCCTTCATGTAAGCACCTTCTTTCCCTAACTATATTTTAAGTCAAGAAGGCACTTCTGTCAATACTAATCTTAATATTTTATCAGCATTAAAAGAACTTGTCAATGTTAACAAATTGTTAAATTCGTAATATTTAATTAATTTTTTAAGGCTATAGCCGATACAACCTATAAAAACTATATTATTTATGTTTTTTGGGCTCTAATCCATAGTAATCCATGATACCCTGATAAATTGCTCTGGCAATTTCATCCTTTACCTTTTCATCACTCAACTTTTTCTCCTCCAGAGGGTTTGACAGATACATGCATTCTACGACTACAGAACTTATCTTGGATTCCCTTAGAAGATACAAGTCAGCATACTTGCTTCCTCTGTTTACAGTACCCAGAGATTTTACAATGTTGTCCACGATCATCCTGCTCATGTTTTCGCCATCCTTATCACCTCTGTAGAAAAATGCCTCTGTCCCGGATATCCCTGAAGTATAAAACCAGTTTTGATGTATGCTTATCAGAAAGTTGGGCCTTATGCTGTTTACCATCTCCACCCTCGCAGGCAGGGACATCTCTACATCATCGGTCCTTGTCAAAATGGCCTTGGCACCGCTTTGCTCAAGGTATCCCCGGAGTTTTTTTGCAATATATAGGTTGACCTCGCTTTCCCTAACCCCTAATAAGCCCTTCTCTTCGTCACTGTAGACTCCGCCATGGCCGGGATCGATTACAAATATTCTGCCTTCAAGAGGCTTTTCGTCATTTACTAAATCTATCTTTTCAATATCGATGTTCGTATAATAATATTTCAGTATATCAAAATAGGATCTGCCTTCCCTGGCCATAGAATCGGCGCCATAAAGGCACATGCCGATACCGTTCCCGGTTCCTCTGACCCTAAACCTCAACACGAGCGGATCCCATCCGAACCTGGATGAATTCAAGCCCAACAATTCTTTTATTTCATTTCCTGTAAAATATTTTCCCCCTATCTTTATTTTCCTTACCCTTCCCGTTTCCTCTCTTTCAATTTCATCTATCATTCCTTCGATTTTAGGACCGGATACCGGGCTGCCATTTGAACATTTTACATGGAGCTTATCTTCAATTTCCTTTACAGGTATATCGACTATATTCTCATAATACAAAGAGCCGCGGCAGTAATTGCACAGCACCTTCCTAAAGTACATTACACTGTTTCCGTACACATCTTCCGAATTTTGAGTTCCACCCCCACAAGCTAAATGATACTCTGCTTTGATAGGCTTGCCACCGCATTTTATAATCATTCCCTTTGTGTCATCCACCGCTCTTTGCGCCAGGCTCCAGCACTCGTCAAACCTATCTTTCAATGCTTCCTTCAAAAGATCCATACCCGATATGCAATCACAGCCTTTCATGCTTGTGCAAACATCGGCTTCAATATTTCCGCAGCATCCCTGTCCGTCAAACATGCTAAGGTTTCTTGCAATCGTCGTCCTGATAGCCACTGCGAGAGCTTTTACGGCTTCGATGTGAAAGTTTTTATCAACTTCATGGGCTGTTATCCTCTTTACCATTTCACCGAGTTCCAATTTAATGATACTTTTGTTTTTTTCATCAAATATTCTGATCCATGTTTCGCAATCTGCATCCATAAACTTCCCTCCCCCGGTTTTCCACTGCAATATGTCCTCGTTTAACTGCACCATATGTGGAATGCAGCATTTATCCAATCATAATACATTGCTAATCATACAGAATGCTGATCCATCATGTAACAGATCTATTGTTGTATGAACTGGGACTTAGGAAAACCCTGGCGATATTTTCCCCTGGTTTCCAATCCCCCAACTCCTTTTATACCTGTAATTGTATTGCTTATGGCCTCCTGTATGGGCAACACCTTGTTTATGCTTGTGAATGCAATTTTCTCGCAAACAAATACCGGGTCCAACGCATGTATCAATACCCTGTGGGGAGAGCTCGCGAAATTTGCGCCTGCCTCGATTATGGCTTCAAAAAACGATTGGCAGGCACCTGCGAATATTACAAGATCATCCAGGGATGATTCATAATTTCTAGCTACCTTGACAGCCTCTATAAAATACTTTGAACTCCTGTAACTGTTGATATCCGCATAATTGTTCTGACCCTTAATCATCCCGTCATGGCCTGTAAGCACAAGTATATCCGGTTTTACCTCATTTAGCAGATCCCCGATTACATTAGGCTGTTCAGGTTCATCCACCAACTTGGCAGTTACATCGACATTTAGCTGCTTATATGATTTTATGCATGTATCGAGATATTCTTCATCTGCATCTATGTGGAGGACCCTTCCGGGTTTTCCAAACATCTCATCAGCTCTGTAACCTTTTCTGGCCGGCTGATCAGATCTTCTTTCCTCCAATATCCTTCTGATATTCTTATTTATTTTTTTGGAATACACCATATTATCGGCATTGACTTCCTTTAATTCCGGCTTCTTCAAATCGCTTGCCGGAGCGTCGGCAATCAGCCTGTGGTCTATGCCTTTTAATATGGCCAGCACTTCGGCTCCATCCCTGTATAAAATGTCCATTATCCTAAAATAAACATCACCGCCGTATGATTTCCTCACTACAATATCTCCTATTTTGAAATCGTCCATCAGTTATCCTCCGCCAGACAAAAAGTAAAACTTTGTATTATATATTATGAAAAGCCCGACTGTAGTGTGCATATATATCTATGAGCCAAAAATTGCGGAGCGAAACGATGCAGTATAATTTATTATTCATGAAGGGAAATCGCTCACTGTGTAGAATTATTAAAACTGTGTAAATATCATTTTTACATGGTTTTAAATCGTCAATTTGATTTTGGCACAGACAGCAGCATTGTGCAGAGTTTATTATATGAGGAGGTAGATTATGAAAAAATTATTGTTCACTATAATATCGTCTTTGATACTTTGTTTATATCCAGTCAATGCATTAGCCTATGATTTCTCGGTAAATCCATTCTATGCCATAAGAAGCAGCGATGAGTATCTTAATGTAAAAGACACTATAGATGAATCAGACACCATATACTTTGGATGGTCGAGGATAGTTAGGGATTCGGAAGGAAAGATGGTGTTCACGTCAGACAGGAATGCAATAAGCAAATTCGATATCAACAGCGAATATTCAATTCCTGAACCAATCGGGGATATGCTTCCAAATGAGATGCGCAAAGTTGAAAAACCCGGCGGCAAAAATATGCTCATGGTGTTTTTAAACAAAATAAACTATGACGACGGCAAGGTAAGCATAATAGAATTTCTGAACATGGATGAGGAGCTCTGGGATAAGCTTATAATAGAACCCATGATAAGCAAGGTCGACGAATATGGTTTTGACGGTGTAGCTCTCGATATCGAAAACATAATGGATACCTTTACAACAGATAAATATGATGATAAGCAAAACAGCAACCTTAAAGAAAAATATAACAGATTTCTCAAAGAGTTGAAAAATAAATTAAACGGCAGAAAACTTTCAGTGTGTGTAAACATGCCTGAATATGACGGATACGATTACTCCTACATATATGACAATGCAGATAACATCATACTTATTGCATATCCGTACACCCATTACACGACATACAGCGAGAGCGACGGCGTACCCGACCTTATCGGAAAAATAAAGGAAATCGATGTCCCTGAACCCGAGCCCTATGATATGGTAAAAAGCGATACAGACAAAGTGGTATCGATATTGAAACAGCATGGCGGCAGTGCATTTAATCCTAAAAAAATACTTTTGGGTATCACCCTGCAGGTAAACGGATGGGTGCAAAAAGAATACCCATACGGTTCAAATGTTTACAAATACTATGAAAAGGCAAGCTCCCTCGGTGCTGACAGCAAGTTCAACATATCATCGCTTGAGGATATGGAAAATATAAATGTACCGGGAGAATATGTATTAGAATCGCCCGTATATAAATATACTTCAAGGACTTACAAAAAGGTCGTACAGGACGGATTGGAAGACGGCATAAAAAAAATAGAGTACTATTACGATACTCCCGAAACACTTTTTGAAAAGTATTACACTCTGCTTGGAGATTATGACTTGTCCGGAATAACAGTATGGAGGCTTGGCTTGGGAGGCAGCAAAATATGGAGTGACTTGAAATCTATATTCAGTTCAAATGAGACTTACGAGGAGCTTCCTTCAAAAATCGATGTGCCAATCGACAAGGTATGGAATGTAAAATTTAATATGCCGATAGATGAAAAGCTTACAAGCTCTTCAGAAAATATATCCGTATTGGACGCATATAAGAATAGTTTCCCTGTTAAACTGAAGTTTGACAGCAATACAAACTCAGTGAATATTTTGCCTGTCAGCAAATATTCTAAAGGTTCTATTTACTATTTGATAATCGGCAAGGATATAAAATCAAGATCAGGACTGCAGCTTTCCAAGCCCGTTATCATGAAGTTTAAAACCATTGAATAAATAAGTCAGGGCCTATCTTAAACCTGAACAGCCTCCAGGTTTAAGATAGGCCCTATTTAGATCATGCATATTCTTCTTCAAACTGGCCTATAAAATCTATAAATTCATCCTTCTCATCGATAATCTCCCTTATCTTTCTCTGGAAGGTATTATCAGGCCAGTTGGATTCATTATAATAATACCTGTTTGCAAGCCTCCACAACCTTTGAGGGAATTTTAAAAATGCCTGCATAACCATATTTTCATCCTCAATTATCGGGCTTACGCTGTTATATTCATTCAATATTTCCCTAGCAAGCTCAAAATTCCATTCATTCCGCTTAAGGACTTTTATGAGGAAACTTGTTATGTCATATGAGCGCACCTCATATTTGCAGTAATCAAAATCTATAACATAATAATTATCCTGCTTATCCAGTATTATATTATGATAAGTATAATCATGGTGGCAGAAACTTTTCTCCTCAAGTGTCCGGTTCACCACATCATCATATTTGGATCTTTCCAAAGTGTCTATTGCCTCATTAGCAATTCCAACATAAAGATCAACATTATCTATAAACAGCCTATCAAAGTCAGACTTATCAAGTTTGTTTTCGGCGATCGATTTCATCTTTTTCAGGCCGTCCCGCCTTTTCATCATGAGATGATGCCATCTACCCAGATCAGATTTCAGCTTTGCCCCATCGAGCATCTCATATCCCTTTGATGCTTCATGGAGTTTTGCAAGGGTGGATGCCGCCTTTATAATTTCATCATGGTTTCTAAAATCACATTCCCTTCCTTCTACCCACTCAGTTATTACGTAAATATCATCCCCATGTTCTACATATGGATCTCCTTCAGGCGTCAGAAGATATCTATCCACATTTGTAAAACCGTTTCTGGTTAAATGTTCCTTTGCTCCATATATAAAAAGTAGTTTCTGGGCTCCATAGTTCAACCTCTTCAAACATTTTGTGCCTTTATTGGTTTTTATAAGGTATACCCCCCTTGTGGGAGATATGCTCTCAAGCTGAAGATTAAACTGCTTTGCTATTTCTTTTTCCCAGAACATAAAACCACCCCCATGATATATGTTATGTATAAGGTATTCATACTATTACCCTGGCGTAAGTATATGCCGGCTGAAATTTTACATACTGTTTCCTCCTATACCTTACCATTTATAAAGCCGTGCGATATGTAACAAATATTTTGCCTCTCTAATATAATGAAACTATCGGAACTAGTTTGAGAGGATGTAGAGGATGAAAATAGGTATTGATGCCAGAGCTGCAAGATGGTATAGAGGAACCGGTATAGGCACATATACCTACCAGCTTGTATATAACCTAAACTTGATAGACAGCAAAAATCCGTACCTGCTTTTTTGGCCTGAAGAGAACTACTCGGATATCCATCCAGGCGATAATTTCAGTTTCAAGCTTATAAATGAACAGAAAAAGGATAACTTCTGGGATGAAGTTGACATCCCCAACATACTTACCGACACAGGCATCGAAGTGTACCATGTACCCCAAAACGGCATAGGGCTTCCAGATAAAAAAAGCTGCCCGTTTACAATAACGCTTCATGATGTCATACCTTACAAGCTTCCTGAGACCGTAGGTCCAAATTATCTCAAAATATTTTTAGAGAAAATACCCAGGATTGTCAAAGCCGCAGACGCCATAATAACCGTATCGGAATACTCCAAACGCGATATAGCCGAAACACTCGGCATACCCCTACCCAATATATATGTCACCCACTTGTCGGCCGAGAACATATATTATCCAATGGACAGAAACACGGCCAAGCACCTTCTCTCAAGGAAATATGAAATCAACTATGATTTCATATTATATCTTGGAGGATTCAGTCCAAGGAAAAATATAAAAGGCCTCATAGAAGCATACTATAAGATATATAAAAAACTGTCATCTCCGCAAAAGCTGCTCATTGTCGGAAAACACGGCAAATCATATGATGATTACAGGGAACTTGTAAGCAAGCTCGGCATGGATGAGAATATACTTTTTACAGGCTTCATACCTGTAAATGATCTGCCTTTGTTTTACAACGGCGCCTCCTTATTTGTGTACCCTTCGTTTTATGAGGGATTCGGGCTGCCGCCGATTGAGGCTATGGCATGTGCTACGCCTACCATAACTTCAAATGTAACATCGATTCCCGAGATAGTCGACGGCTGTGCAATGACCATAAATCCCTATGATACGGATGAACTTGCAGAAGCCATGCATATCGTGCTCGAGGATAGAAACCTATGGGAACATTATTCATATATGGGCTTTAAAAAAAGCCGGGAATATTCGTGGAAACAAACCGCTAAGGAGACGCTGGATGTGCTGCTTAAGGTGGGGCAAAACGGGAAAGGCATGTAAGTTTTAACTTACATGCCTTTTTTGCAGCATATGTTTTTAAATTCTTTCATGAAGTTTTCCCTGTCGCTAAAA
>ENA-UOOI01004091-UOOI01004091.1-fermentation-metagenome-genome-assembly--contig:-NODE-4091-length-10032-cov-4.003608_pt1 | contig 10032 bp, 8 predicted proteins | sample MGYA00245779_ERZ724027 | MGnify/ENA primary metagenome ERZ724027 (study PRJEB28704, sample SAMN03018318) | fermentation metagenome | biome: anthropogenic terrestrial biome; feature: soil; material...
CAATTGATACCTTGAACAAATATCATGGGGTTGTATCAGGAGCAATTAATGGGGATGAGCACTTAAGTGGAAACTTGCCTACGCAAGGAGCGGAACTTTGTTCTATCGTTGAATATATGTTTAGTCTTGAAATATTAATGGAGACTTTTGGAAGTGCTTTTTTTGCTGATACATTGGAACGATTAGCGTACAATGCGCTGCCTGCGACGATTACTGAGGACTTTATGGCACATCAGTATGTACAGCAGGCAAATCAGGTCTTGGTATCCAAAGCAAAAAGAAATTGGTTTAACAATGATGATACAGCAAATATGTTCGGTTTGGAGCCGCACTTCGGTTGTTGTACCGCGAATATGCATCAGGGATGGCCTAAATTTGTCAATAGTTTGTGGTACAAAAAAGGGAATGACACATTAGTATCCATGGTGTTGGCACCCAACACAGTATGTACCGCATTGGAGGAAGAACCAGTTGAAATACAATTGGACACAGAATATCCATTTAGGGACACGCTTACCTATAGGATTAAAAAAGCTCCATCAAAAGAGATAAAGATACAAATTAGAATTCCTGGATGGTGTAAGGAACCAAAGATTATTTCGGAATCGGGGACAGTAGGACGTGAAGATGAATGGATTATAATAAGCGATCGGTTCCATAAAGGAGATGAGTTTCAGATAGTTTTGCCTATGGAAGTAAGATATTCACATTGGCAGGGAGACAGTATTGCTGTTGAGAGAGGGCCATTGGTGTATGGCCTTGATATCAAAGAGGAATGGCGGATATTTAAAGAGGTTGCTGGAATAAAAGATTATGAAATTTTTCCTGGTGGACGCTGGAATTATTCTCTGCTAAAAAATGGTAAAATTAGAGTGATTCAAAATGATGTTAGTAAGGTGCCCTTTTCAAAAAAGAATCCCCCGGTTCGGCTGATTGCTAATGGCAAACAATGTGATGAATGGAAGATTGAAAATGACAGTGCAGGTCCAATTCCTAAGAGTCCGGTTATGAATGATCATAAGACTGTTCCTGTTGACTTAATTCCGTTTGGGTGCACCAAATTAAGAATTTCGGAATTTCCTTATTATGTAAGGGAATAATTTAATGACAATAAAGCTGTCCGTACTTTGTGGGTACAGATTATGAATTATGGAGAGATCATCCATTTTCCTCGCGGATCATCAGAAAATTCTTAGGTGATATTCCATAGTACTTTTTAAATCATTTGCTGAAATACCCGGCATCTGTAAACCCGCAAAGCAATGCAGTATGAAAGCTGCACTGAGGTATTGGGGACTTACGTATAGCGCAGATGCTATGGTACTTAACTGCATATCGGGATCCATATAGTGTACATTACAATGGACAATTGTAGATCATACAACAGGAAAAAAGAGGAATGATAGCCAAGATAAGACAAAATTGTATCAAACGAGAGATAACTGAATTTCTAATTGTGAATCCAATATTCTTGTGATAGACTGAGCATATGGTGTAGGATACATATCAGAAGAAACACCAAAATGATAAGGAGACAAACAATGAGTACAGCAGGAATCAGAGACTTTCGACCCAGAATTCACTTTACACCTCCATCTATGTGGATGAATGATCCTAATGGTATGGTCTATGTGGATGGAGTTTATCATTTGTTCTATCAGAAATATCCTTATTCTACCGGACATGGTCCAATACATTGGGGGCATGCGGTTACAAAGAATCTGGTGCATTGGGAACATAAGCCAATAGCTATTTACCCAGACGAGCTGGGATCCGCCTTTTCAGGAAGCTGCGTCTATGATAGGAATAATACATCAGGGTATGGAACAGAAAGGCACGCGCCAATTATAGCTATTTATACAAGCCATAATAATAATACCGGATTGGAGCAGCAGAGCATTGCCTATAGTACTGATGGCGGTAATCATTTTGAAAAATCTTATCTTAATCCTGTGATAAAGAACCCCGGACTCTCAGATTTCAGGGATCCTAAGGCTTTCTGGAATTCAAAAAAAGAGTGTTGGAGCCTTGTATTAGCTGCGTATGACCGTGTTCAGTTCTATTCTTCTAAAGATATGAAACAGTGGGAGAAGACAGGGGAATTTGGTTTGGAAGAAAACCATGCATCAGGGGTGTTTGAGTGTCCGAATCTATTTCCGGTACATGTAGATGATAAAGTATTGTGGGTATTACTGCTCAGCATGACGACAACCGTGGAAGACGGTAAGAGCAGAACACAGTATTTTATCGGTGATTTTGATGGAGAAACATTCAGATGTACTTATCCATCGGATGAACCTCTTTGGATTGATTTTGGTTTTGATAATTATGCCGGTGTTACTTTTCAGAATCTTGATGAGCCTTTGTTCATCGGGTGGGCACAGAACTGGGAATACTCAGACCGGGTTCCCACAGGCGAATTTTGCAGCCAGATGACCCTCGCCAGAAAACTGTCATTAAAGAAAATCGGAGATACTTATCGACTTTGTGGACAGCCGGAAGGCATCAGGCAGTTTCAAGCGCAGGCTTATCGTATCGAAAACAAAACACGAATAAGATCTGAAACATTCGGAATGAGAATTCATGGGAGAGGTGATGCAAAACTAACTCTTGCAAATTCCAAAAATCAGGAGATAATCATTGAGGTTAATGATGACCGTATTATCGTAGACAGAGGAAAGGCCGGAGCGAATGACTTTGATGAAACGTTTATGACAGAACAGTATTCAAGAGCTACCATGACAAGACTTGCGCCAGGGGAATATGACGTTGAACTTATTTTTGATGTCTCCCTTTTGGAACTCTTTGCCGATGATGGATTAGAAGTGTGTACAATGGAAATGTATCCGGATACACCATATGATCGGGTGATATGGGAAGGGAATCTGCAAGTTGAGTATTATCAGATTGTGTAGACAATCAGGGACATAGAAAACCTACTTCTATGTCCCAAATAAATCCTCAGATATTAATGAACTATATCTTTTTTCTTAATATCTTCATCTGCAGCACCCCATCTACATGGAACACTTCTGAATATAAACAAGGGTTTCCAAACAGGTCATATCCCACTTCGCCAAGAAAGAGAAGAGCAGTGCCACGTGGGATGCCAAAAATCCGGGCCTGTTCATCGTCGGTAATTTTGGCATTGATATCTGACATAGACATATAGACTTTCTTATGGCAGTTCTTTTCCAGAAAATTAAAAACTGGGTTTTTTAGATCTTCCAGAGTATAGTTGTCATCCGTGACATATCGATGTGCTATGTAGTCAAAACACATAATCGCAGGCTTGCCGTCTGCAGAGACGGCCTTGAAGATTTTATAGACCTTTTCGCCCTCCTCGATGTTAAGTTTCCCAGACAGGGTCTTATCACAGATGATAGTCTCGATATCAACTTTCTCAACTTTTGGTGTAAAACCGGCCATTTTTACCAGATCCATGAATTCAGCTAATAAGTCCAGGCGTATTTTCGTATCTGCCACATAGCGGTTGATAATAGAACCGACTCCGTGTTTCCGGCTGATAAAGCCTTCCCGATCCAGGATTGAAAGACAATCCCGGATCAGATTTCGGCTGACTCCAAACTTTTCGGCAAGGACTTTCTCTGTTGGAAGCTTTTTTTCTTCCTTATAGATCCCGTTAACAATTTCATCCAGAAGCAGCTCGGTTATCTCTTCGGAAAGCTGTTTTGTTTGCTTTGCCGCCTTTTCCATACAAATTTCAATCCATTTCTTTCAATTATTTTCTTTCCAATCATGTATCCAGTCTTCTAATACTGGCAGATGCTGCTGCCCGCAGATCGAGTATTTCAAACTGTTACGTTCCATATCGAAGATATCCTCTTCGGTCAATTCCAGTGCATCTGCAGTTTGAATCATATTTTCTATCAGATCCCCGACATATGGGGGATCGTCTGAATTAATTGAGCACGGAATTCCCTGATCCATCAAGCGTTTTAATGGATGTTGTGACAAATCCGGATATACGATCATAGTATTACTTAAAGGACAGATAGTCAATAAGATTTCTTTCTCAGCTAAGAGGTTCATTAATTTCCTATCATTCACAGAGAGAACTCCATGCTCAATTCTCTTACAATGCATTCTCTCCACTGCATCCCATATATTCTGAACGGCCTGATCCCCGGCATTTGGATCTTCTCCTGCATGTGCACTCAGATAAAGGCCCATATCTTCTGCGAGTTCGTACGCTCTTTTGTGTTCGATACATGGATTCCCCCTTTCCTCACAGTCCATGCCGATTCCGGTGATGATTCCCAGATAGGGTTCCAGGCTCTTTATAAACTGATAGCTATCTTCTGCAGATAAGGAACGGTCGATACCTGCGATAAAGGTAATATCAATTCCATACTTTTTCATTGCCTCCTGTCTTCCGGCCTCATAACCGTTGATGACAGTCTTAAGGGGAATATTTCTTACCTGATTTAAAGGGTAGTCCAGTAAGAATTCGGTATAAATGATATTTTGTTCTTTTGCTCGTTTTCCAAGTTCGAGTATGACTTCATAAAAATCTTCTTCGTTTATGCAGACAGAATTGATAAGTCTGTCACTTGCCATGAAAGAATCCAGACTGGTGACATTTTTTTTGATGTACTTTTTCATTTCTTCTTCGGAAGAGAAGGGGAGTTCTATTTTATTCCTCTTTGCAAGTTTTACGGCCGTTTCGCCTGGAATAGACCCTTCAATATGGATATGATTTTCACCTTTCGGTATCGTTCTAATCATTTCTGTTAATTTTTCTGAAATCATGCGTTTTTCTCCTCTACATTATTTTTAATTCCCATCATTAGTTCTCCAAGTTCTTTGAGAGATGTTTTTTCGGTACTCACGGTTTCTATGATTTGACCGTGATAGATCACCATGATACGGTCGGTCAGATCCATCAGTTCGTCCAGCTCACTGGAAACCAAGAGCACACCGCCGCCCTTTTTCTTTGTATTTATAATTTCTCTTTGAATATATTTTGCAGCCCCGATATCCAGTCCTCTGTCAGGATGTACGGCGATCAGCAGTTTGGGATTCCTGCTCAGTTCACGTCCGACGACTACTTTCTGTTGGTTTCCTCCCGACAAATTCATGATTTTTTCATCTGTATTCTGTGCCTTTATCTCGAATTCGTCACAAATTCTTTTTGTGTAGTTTTCGATATTTTTTGACTGGAGAAAACCAAATCTGGAAAGCGGTTTGTGCAAATAAGACATTAAGATCATATTTTCTTTAATTGACATTTCCTGCACGATTCCGTATTTTTGCCGGTCCTCGGGGATATGGGCAACACCTCTGGACATGATTTTCCGGGATTTTTCTCTGGTAGTGTCGGTGCCATTTATCATGATTATTCCTTTTGAAGCCTGTTTTATCCCGGTGATGCAGTGAATCAGCTCACTTTGACCATTGCCGTCTACTCCGCAGACTCCGAGAATTTCCCCTTCATGAACCTGAAAAGAGATATCTTTCAAGACTTGAACCTTCTTTTTATTCTGATAAGAAACATTCTGGAGAATTAAAACTGGTTTTCCCACCTCCGTTTTTTCTTTTTTTATAGTCAGTTCTACTGTTTTGCCTACCATGAGTTCAGCCAGTTCCCGGGTGTCCACAATATCTTTGACCCATATAGTCTTTATCGTCTCACCCTTTCTAAGAACTGTGCAGGCATCGCAGACAGCCATGATTTCCTTCAGCTTATGACTGATAAAGATAATCGTACAGCCCTCGATTTTCAGCTTTCGCAATACATCGAACAAAGCTTCCGCTTCCTGTGGAGTCAGTACAGCTGTTGGTTCATCGAGAATCAGAAGCCGGGCTCCGCGGAATAATGCCTTTAATATTTCCACTCTTTGCTGTTCTCCGATACTGAGGTTTGAAACTTTCTCCCACGGATTGATTTCCATATGAAATGTTTCTGCCAGTTTTTTCAGTTTTGCTGCGGCAGATTTCAGATCCAATACGGTCTTGTTATCCTTCAGACCAAGAACAACATTTTCGATGACGGATTGAGCGGGAATCAGCATAAAATGTTGATGCACCATTCCGATTCCATTTGATATGGCTTTCTGAGGTGATGATAGATTCAGCTTCTTTCCGTCCAGATAGATTTCTCCTTCTGTTTGTCTGTACATTCCGTATAAGATATTCATCAGGGTAGACTTGCCAGCTCCATTTTCGCCGAGAAGAGCATGAATTTCACCCTTTTTTATTGAGAGTGTCACATCCTTATTGGCTGTCACATTGCCAAACTGTTTTGAGATATGATTCATTTGCAAAAATTCCATGTTCCTCTCCTTATCTTATATATGGTTTCGCACTGCAGGCCGGTTTGTTGGAGTTCTTTCTGTAGAGACACAGAGCGAAAATGGTTATGATATAGGGGACCATGAGCCAGAACTGATAGGGAACATGGTAGGAGGATGCCTGCATTCTATATTTCAGGGAATCTGCCATTCCAAATACCAGAGCAGCTATGAATACACCTCTGGGTGTATAATTTCCAAATACTACAGCGGCTACGGCGATGAATCCTCTTCCTGCTACCATGCCCTCTGTGAAGGAGCTCATCTGGGACAGGGAGATATAGATGCCGGCCAGTCCTGACATGATTCCACTGAAAAACATGGTTGAATATCTTACCCTGTCAACGGATATTCCCAGGGTGTCACATGCTCTGGGGTTTTCTCCGACAGAACGGATCTTCAGTCCCACATTTGTCTTATAGAGGACAGCACTGACTATGGGAACTGAAATCAGAGCTATGTAAACAAGAATCGTCTGGTTGGAGAAGATGGCTCCTATAATCGGAATGTTTTTTATGACGGGAATCTCAATTTTTTGAAACAGCGGGATATCTGCATTGTCAGTTCCAATTCCGAACACGGATCGATTCACGGTTACAGTCAGGCCTCCTGCCAGAATATTAATGGCAGTGCCCACTACAGTTTGATCGGCCTTTAGAGTGATCGAGAAAAATGCAATAATCAGATTGACTGCCACACTTCCCACAACAGCGCAGAGCACACCGATCCAGATACTTTTGCCGGCCCATGATCCAATTGCTCCGAACAAGGCTCCGGTCAGCATAACGCCTTCTGTCCCGATATTTAATATTCCTGCTCTTTCGCTGACAACCAATCCCAGCCCTGCTAACAGAATTGGAGTTGCCATACGAAGTACCGTCATAATGACACTATTCAATAATTCCAATGGCTTCTTCCTCCTTTATGACGTGCTTTTTTATCAGGACTTCCTTGATTTTTCCGGCCGGCAGATTTCTTCCTATGATAAACAGGATAATCAGTCCCTGAATGACGGAAATGAATGCATTCGGGACTTTTGCAAGCATTTCCATGGTACCGGCTCCACTGCTCATGGCTCCGAAGAGCAGAGAAGAAAAAAGGATGCCGATTGGTGAATTGCTGCCCAACAAAGCGGCAGCAATCCCTTCAAATCCCAGGTCCCCGGCAAATGCCTGCGTCAGTCGCGTCTGTACACCCAGAATTTCTATTGCTCCGGCAAGTCCTGCAAGGCCGCCGGAGATTGCCATTGCAATTCCCTGATTTAAGTTTTTGCTGATTCCTGCATATTTACCGGTATTTTCGTTCAGTCCAATTACTCGAATCCCATATCCGAGAGATGTGTGCCAGAAAAACAGAAAGTATAGGACAATTACAAGAAGAGCAATGAGAAATCCAATGTTTAGTCTGGACCCCGGAACGAATAGGGGAAGCTTTGCGGATTCCAGGATCTGGCAGGACTGTGGATTACTGTTTGACCCTTTGGTATCTTTCATGGGACCGGTGACCAGAAAACTGACAAGGTAGGCTGCAACATAATTCAACATGATAGTCGTTATCAGTTCGCTTGCCCCAAACACAGATTTCAGAAGACCCACAAGATATCCAAAGAGAGCGCCGGCTGCGATTCCGGCGAGAAGGGATATTGTTATATGTATTCCTCTCGGAAGCTGATCAAAATTGGTTGCAATTAAAGTGGTGCAGATAGCTCCCATATAGAGCTGACCAGTGGCTCCAAGATTGATCATCCCACTTTTGAATGCAGTAGAAAAAGCAACCGCTGTGAGGATGAGAGGAGTTGTTTTTACTGCTGTCTCACAGAGAGAATTTATACTTCCAAAAGAACCCTGCAGAAGGTATCTGTAGGAATTCAGCGGACGATATCCCATGATTTTCATAACAAGTCCTGCTATGATCAGAGCCGCTATTACAGACAAAGCGGCATATATCAAAGAGAAAAGCGGATCGTATAGTGTTTTGTTTTTTCCATTCTTCATGATATTCACCTTAGTTGGTTATGATTGGTCTATAGAAACCGAGATTTCTTTGGACTCCAGTTTTTTGAAGACATCCGCGATCTTTTCCTTGTCATCATCAGACAGTATCTGATCGGATGCCGGAAGCCATTCGCCCAGATAGACGACTCCTTCTTTCGCACCATATTTGGGGATACTATCACCAGAGAGTTTCCCATCGAGGAATTGCTTATAGGATGCCAGATAGGCAACAGAAGTGTCTTTGTTGACGGCTGTCAGCATAGTGTCCGGTCCCTTGCCTTTTTGACCATCACCGGTTCCCACAGAATAAATACCGGAAGCCTGCGCACCCTCGATGACTCCTATACTGGCATCATCCGCCATAGGAACGACAACATCAACACCGGCGTCCGCAAATGCAACGGTCTGCTCTTTGGCAGCGGTGACGTCCAGAAAATCTCCGGTCATGGCACTGTCGATTTCAATCTCTGGATTTACGTATTTTACACCTTGTTCAAATCCTTTATTTCCATTGATGATAGGCGTAATCTCCATACCTCCTACAAAACCTGCTTTCTTTGCATCAGATGCATATGCTGCAATTACGCCTAACAAGAAACCCTGTTCTTCATCGGATATTTGCACGGAATAGTAATTAGTGCCCTGTTCTGTTCCGTTTATAATGATAAAGGTAACGTCCGGATAATTGGAAGCATTTTCTGCTACGACATCCTGATAAGAATCGCTGGAAATATAGATCAGGTTCATACCGGCTTCAGCATAAGTACGGATACTGTCTGCACAGTCAGAAATAGCTACATTTTCCTGATAAAACACTTCTGCACCTTCTTTTTCAATCAGCTGCAGTCCCTGATAGGCTGTATAATTCCAACTCTTATCACTGATTGAACCACTGAGGATCAGGCCAACTTTCTGTCCCTTTTTATCAATACCAGAAGCTTTTGAGGTTCCGGCAGCTTCTGCAGTTTTTGAACTATTATCAGAACCCTTACAGGCTGTACCTAACAACCCTGTGCATACCAGTAAGACAGATAAAGCAAACATTTTGATCTTTTTCATTTTAAACTCCTTTGCTCAGGAAAAACACGTTTGCATGTTAGTTTTTATTTGATGGCTTCCAGTAATTTTCATGTAATTTCAGAAAATCATCTTCCAGTTCGAGGATTGGACCCACAACCTCAATATTTTTTTGACCGCTTGCAAATACAACCTGAGCAGGAAGATCCAGGGTTGGATTTCGAATATCATCTCCGGTGTATTCTTTTAGTTTTGACTCCCTTGCAATCATGACAATACGTCCCAGATTTCCCCAATAGATGGCGCCTGCACACATGGCACAAGGTTCTCCGCAGTTGTACATGGTAAGATGCTTCATCTCTTCTTTTGAGTAGAGCTGACTTGCCCTGCGCATCAGCAGTGATTCTGCATGAGCTGTGCAATCGCCACCTCCGGTCACTTCTTCATTTCCCTGTTCCATCAGGATTTTGCCGTTTTCATCTGCCAGCAGGCATCCAAAAGGATGATTTCCCTTTTCTTTCGCCTCTTGGCAGATCTCAATTACTCGCCTTAACAATGTTTCTTCGTATGGCTTTAGATCTTCTAAGCGGGTGGTTTTGTCTTCATACTCTCTGATAAATTTCATACTTGTCTCCTTTACATTCGCATACAGATGATGAAAGCGTCAAAAGGTATTTTGACGCTAATGATACACAGATTGTTACGCT
>ENA-UOOI01004094-UOOI01004094.1-fermentation-metagenome-genome-assembly--contig:-NODE-4094-length-10026-cov-18.533948_pt1 | contig 10026 bp, 9 predicted proteins | sample MGYA00245779_ERZ724027 | MGnify/ENA primary metagenome ERZ724027 (study PRJEB28704, sample SAMN03018318) | fermentation metagenome | biome: anthropogenic terrestrial biome; feature: soil; material...
GAGATGACGGGAGTCGAACCCGTGTCCGAAGATCATTTGCCAGGGCTTTCTACAGGCGTAGCCTTTGATTTCAAATTCCCTCGGCGCACCGCCCAAAGGCAGGCTTTACGCTTTCGGTAGCCTTTCAGTCATGACCGGGACCAAGGCGCTCCCCGGTTCACGTTCACCGCTCATCGACGCCCTTATCCGGGCCGCGGTGCTCCCGGTAAGGACGGCAGCTTAATTAGGCTGCGTACGCCATCCTATAGTTATAGTTAGCGTTTTCAGTTTTGTCAGTTCATTTTGTTTGCGGAAATAAAGCGTCCCGCGGCGCTGCCCGCTTACCATGGTTCACAATCCCCGTCGAAACCTTTACATCCCCATGTTCAATACCGGCTGCGCTCCTTCATAGCCCGGTCTATGTCCCGCCTGGCGTCCCGCGCGGCCATGTCGGCGCGCTTGTCGTAGAGCTTTTTGCCCTTGCACAGCCCGACCTGGACCTTGACCATGGAACCTTTGAAATAGAGCGAGATCGGGATCAGCGCGTACCCGCTCTGCTTGACGTAGCCGAACAGCCGCATGATCTCGCGCCGGTGCATCAGGAGCCGTCTCGTGCGCGCCGGATCCGGATTGAAGATGTTGCCCTGCTTGTAGGGGCTGATGTGCATCCCGTTGACCAGGAGCTGCCCGTTGTCGATCGAGCACCATGCGTCCTTCAGGTTCACCTGCCCGCGCCGGATGGACTTGACCTCCGTCCCGCGCAGCTCGATGCCGGCTTCCATGGATTCCTGCACAAAGTAATCGTGGAACGCCTTTTTGTTTTTTGCAATGGTCTTCAGCGATTCCTTTGCCATGCGGAAGCCTCCGTTTCTCCGGAACTATCAAAATAACATGTTCTCCGCGCGTTGTCAATAGGAAATTATGGAAAATATAATTTATTTCAAAGTTCGCTGCGGCCTTCCAGCGCGCGGGAAAGCGTGACCTCGTCCGCGTATTCCAGGTCTCCGCCGACCGGGATCCCGTAGGCCAGCCGCGTGACCCGGACCCCGAGGGGCTTGAGCAGGCGGGAGACGTACATGGCGGTCGCCTCGCCCTCCACGGTCGGGTTGGTCGCCATGATGACCTCTTTCACCCCGCCGCCGTTCACGCGGTCCAGCAGTTCGCGGATATGGAGCTGGTCGGGGCCGATGCCGTTCAGGGGGGAGATTACGCCGTGCAGCACATGATACGTGCCCTCATAGTCCTGCGTGCGCTCCATCGCCACCACGTCGCGCGGATTTTCCACCACGCAGATCATGCCGTGGTCCCGCGCCGGGTTGCGGCAGATGGGGCAGAGGTCCTGGTCCGTCAGATTGCAGCAGACCTTGCAGGTGTGGATCTTTTCGTGTGCCTCCAGGATGGAGGCGGAAAGCTGCCTGACCGCCTCGTCCGACAGACCGAGCACGTAGTAGGCCATGCGCTGGGCGCTTTTGTACCCGATGCCGGGGAAGTGCTCGAACTGCTCCACCAGGCGCGACAGCGGCGCGATGCGATAATCCGCCATCGGTCAGAACGCCCCCGGCATGCTCAGCCCGCCGGAAATTTTCTGCATTTTCTCCGCGCGGTCGGCGGCGGCGGCGCGGAGCGCCTCGTTGACGGCGGCCAGCACCAGGTCGGAGAGCATCTCCACGTCCTCCGGGTCCACAACCTCCGGCTTGATCTCGACCGATTTGAGTTCCATTTTCCCGGTCGCGGTCGCCCGGACGGCGTCGCCGCCCGCCGAGGCGGTGTATTCCTTGGTCTCCAGCTCCTCGGCCGTCTTGTTCATCTGCTCCTGCAGCTTCTGCGCCTGGCGCGCGAGCTGCTGCAGATTGGAAGCTCCGCCTCCGCCGTATCCCTGCGGCAGTCTTGCTTTCATGACTTGGACTCCTCCTGTTTTTCCACGACTTCGATACCCGCCTTTTCGGCGTCCGCCGCCAGCTTCGCCAGCGGGTCCTCGGCCTTTTGCTCCTTCTCCGGTTTCCGGTACGGGCCGAGGCTGAAGGACCGGCCCGTGACCTGCTGGATGGCGGCGCGCATCCGGTCGCGCTGCTCCGGCCTGCGCAGCAGCTGGAACGCGATCTCGTTCGGCGCGTCGATCAGCACGTAGCCGCCGCTCACATACGCGGCGGAGCCGCCGAACGCCGCCCCCGCCGTGGGGGACGTCTGCCGGATCACCTGCAGGATCTCCGGCCATTCGGCCAGCTTCTGCGCGCTTTTCTGGAGACGGATGAATTTGTCCTCCGGTTCTTCGGCCGGCGTCTGCCGGGCGGGTGCCGTCTGTCCGGTAGGTGCCGCCTGCGGCGGCTTCTCCCGCTGCGCCGGGGCGGGGGACGTCTGCGGCTGTACCGCCGGCTGCGCGGCGGGCGGCGCGCCCCGCTCGAGGGCCTCGACGCGGCGCAGGAGCGCCGCCGGCGAAGAATCCAGCCGCGGCGAGCACAGCCGCAGCATCGTCAGCTCGAAGACCGTGCGCCGGTTCCCGCCGCGGGCCATTTCCTCCAGCGCGCCCTGCAGGGCTTCCATCCCGTGCAGAACGGCGGGCAGGGGCATCGAACTCGCCTGCTTTTCCAGCTCCGCGTATTCGGAATCGGGCACGGCGAGGAGGCCCCGCGCGTCCTTCATCACCTGGATCAGCATCAGGGCGCGGAAATGGGAGGAAAGCTCCTCGCACAGGCGCGCCATGTCCTTCGATTCCCGGTAGAGGCGGTCGACGAGCTCCAGCATGGCGGCCGTATCTCCCGTCCGGACGGCGTCGGCCAGCGCGAACAGATGCCCGCGCCCCGTCAGTCCCGCCGCCGCCGTCACGATTTTTTCCGTGACCTCCCGGCTGCGGCTGAAACACTGGTCCAGCAGCGAGAGCGCGTCGCGCATCCCGCCGTCGGCCAGCCGGGCGATCAGCAGGGCCGCCTGCGGGTCGATCGACGCGTTTTCCTGCTGCGCCACGTAGGTCAGCCGGCCGGCGATCTCCTGCGGGGCGATGCGGTGGAAATCGAACCGCTGGCAGCGCGAGAGGATGGTTGCAGGGAGCTTGTGGACCTCCGTCGTGGCGAGGATGAAGATCACGTGCGCGGGCGGCTCCTCGAGCGTCTTCAGCAGCGCGTTGAAGGCGCCCGTCGAAAGCATGTGCACCTCGTCGATGATATAGACGCGGTACTTGGCGGCCGCAGGGGTGAAGTTGGCCTCCTCCCGCAGGGTGCGGATGTTCTCGACGCCGTTGTTGCTGGCGGCGTCAATCTCGACCACGTCCAGCACCGAGCCGTCGTCTATGCCGCGGCAGATCTCACACTCGCCGCAGGGGTCGCCGTCCGCGGGATGCAGGCAGTTCACGGCCTTCGCGAGGATCTTCGCGCAGGTGGTCTTTCCGGTGCCGCGCGAGCCGGTGAACAGGTAGGCGTGCGCGATGCGGCCGGACTTCAGCTCGTTTCGCAGCGTGACGGTGACCTGCGGCTGGCCGACCACGTCGGCGAATTTTTTCGGCCGCCATTTTCGGTATAAAACCTGATACACCCGCAAACACCGCCTTCCGAAAAAAATGAAAAGCAAGACAGGCCGCTTTCGCGGCTCATGCGACCGGATATGCGGACGGTCCGACCGCCTGCATCGCGCGGGGCAATCCGCTGAATGCTGCTCGGTTCCCCGCCTGACATGGTTCACGGCGCCCCGCCGCACAGAGCCGGGCCGCCCGCATATCCCCGCCGCACGCACTTCTGCCTTGCTTTGGACCGAACCGCCGCTTGCCGGACCGGTTCAGCTTTCTTATTATAACCGATTTTGCGTGGAAAGGCAACCCTTTTTCCGCCGCGGGCGCGCCGGGCGGAGAAAAGGCGGCGCTCAGCCTCCGCGTTTCGGCAGGCCGGGGAAATCCAGCGTGGCGAAATAGTCGGCGGGCGTCTCGGCGCGGCGGATCCGCTGCGTGCTGCCGTCCTCACGCAGCAGGATCTCGGCGGAGCGCAGCTTGCCGTTGTAGTTGTAGCCCATCGAATGCCCGTGCGCGCCCGTGTCGTGGATCACGATCAGGTCGCCCATCTCGATCTTCGGCAGCATGCGGTCGACCGCAAATTTGTCGTTGTTTTCGCACAGCCCGCCCACAATGTCGTACTGATGGTCGCAGGGCGCGTCCTCCTTGCCGCAGACCGTGATGTGGTGGTAGGCGCCGTACATGGCCGGGCGCAGCAGGTTGGCGGCGCAGGCGTCCAGGCCGATGTACTCCTTGTAGATATGTTTCTCGCGGATGGCCGTCGCCACCAGGCAGCCGTACGGCGCCAGCATATAGCGCCCCATCTCGGTGAAGACCGCCGCGTCGCCCATCCCCTGCGGCACGAGGATTTCCTCGAAGCGTTTCCGGACCTCGCGCCCGATCCGGAGGATGTCGGCGGGCTTCTGATTGGGGCGGTAGGGGACGCCCACGCCGCCCGAAAGGTTGATGAAAGCGATGTGCGCGCCCGTTTCCCGGTGCAGCTCCGCCGCCAGCCGGAACAGGATCCCCGCGAGGGTGGGGTAGTATTCGCTGTCCGTGGTGTTGCTGGCGAGAAAGGCATGCAGGCCGAAACGCTCGGCGCCCAGCTTTTGCAGCCGGCGGAACCCCTCCGTGAGCTGCGGGCGGGTGAAGCCGTATTTCGATTCGCCGGGGTTGTCCATGATGGCGTTGCTCGCCTTGAAGACCCCGCCCGGATTGTAGCGGCAGCAGATGGTTTTCGGAATGCCGCACAGGCGGTCCAGGATGTCGATGTTCGTGAAGTCGTCCAGATTGATGGTCGCGCCCAGCCGGCGCGCCAGAAGGTAATCCTCGTCCGGCGTCATGTTGGAGGAGAACATGATGTCCTCCCCGCCGAAGCCGCAGGCATCCGAAAGCATCAGTTCCGTCAGGGAGGAGCAGTCCACGCCGCAGCCCTCGCTCTGCAGAATCTTCAGGATGTACGGGTTGGGCGTCGCCTTGACGGCGAAAAACTCGCGGTACCCCGCGTTCCAGGCGAAGGCCTGCCGCACTCTCCGCGCGTTTTCCCGGATTCCTTTTTCGTCGTACAGGTAAAACGGCGTGGGGTATTTGCGGGCGATGGCCCTGAGCTGTTCCGGCGTGACGAACGGTTTTTTCATGGCGCTGCTTCTTCCTTTGCTGCTTGGATTTCCGGCCGGGCCGAGGCTTCGCCGCGCTGCCCGTGCGGGAATTTTATTTTTTATCCTTCTCTTTCTGTTCCCCGGCGGTCTCCAGCTCGTTCAAAATCCGCTCCGCGACCGTTCGGCGGGCGTTCGCCTCGACGGAAAGCTCGATCGCCAGGCGCGTCAGCTCCGCTTCGCCCTTCGGTGCCGCCGCCTCCGCGCGGCCGCAGACGCTTTTCAAGGCCTCGGTCTGCGCCTCGCAGAAGCGGTCGTAGACCTCGCTGGCCGGGGCGTTCTTCAGCAGCGTCTTGACCAGGGCCGAGATGTCCTGGATGGAGAGCACCTGTTTGAGCATGCAGATCACGGTCAGCACCGCCAGATGCTCGCGCGCGTATTTTTTCTGCGCCGGACGGGGCAGAACGCCGTCCTTCACATAGTTGTTGATCATGCTGGAGGTGAGCACGCACTCACTGTCGCTGCGCTCGAAAAGGTGCAGCTGCTTGTTCATATAGGTCAGGACCTGATCCATATAGAGGTAGATTTCCGGCAGGCGGTCCCATTCCGCGGAACTGAAATTCTCCACTTCCTTCGACCAGGCCAGAATCCGGTCCGCTGCTTCGCTCATTGCTGTTTTTGTCCTCCGTTTCCGCCGCGGCTGCTCGAGACGTACCGGCTCGGGGGAATCCCCATGTATTTTTTGAAGACCCTCGAAAAATAAAGCTGGTCCGAAAATCCGGTGGAATAGGCGACCTCGCCCACGGTCAGGCGGCCGGTTTCCAGAAGAGACACCGCCTTGTTGATGCGGTAGCGCATCAGGTATTCGTTCGGGGGGATGGAGATATGCTGCATGAACAGCCGGTACAGATGGCTGCGGCTGATGCCCGCGCTCGCGGCGACGCGGCTGACGTCGATGTCGCCGGAGTAGTTGTAGTCGATGAATCGGATGGCCTTCTGGACGTATTCGTATCCGTTCCCGAACGGGGCGGCCGGTCTGCCGAAGCGGTCCATCAGCTCCGCGAGGAACAGCAGCAGCTTCCCTTCCATGCGCGCCTCGTCGCTCGGGCTGGAGCCGGAGGCGTTGCAGATATCCATCATCTTGTCCCGGAGCGCCGCGCCGGCCGAGTGGAACACCGGCTCGCGGCCGAGCAGCCCGGTCTGTTCCATCAGGCGCTTCGCATCCGCGCCGTTGAAGCCGACCCAGCTGTATTCCCACGGGTCGTCGCGGTCCGCCGCGTAGGAGACGATCTGCGACGGCACCACCAGAAAGCCGTCTTCCGCCGCAAGGGGATATTGTCTTCCGCCGCAGCGGAAAACGCCGCGCCCGGAAACGACGATATGGATGAGGTAGTGGTCGCGCACGGCAGGCCCCCACGAGTGGCAGGCGCGGCATTTCTGCACGCCGCAACTGTAAACCGCCAGGCCGAGGCTGTTGTGGAACGAAACCTTGAACGAATGCCGGAATTCGTCGTTTGTCATGCGCCCGCGCACCTCCCCTCCCATTCACCCATTCTTATTATAAATGGAAACGGCCCCGCTTGCAACTAAAAAGAAAAAGCGTCCGGTTTTGTTGAAATCGCGCGGCGCACCGTCTATAATAAAATGAAATGAAGCCTTTCATGGATGCCGGAGGAATTGAAAAATGGATGTTTCGTCTGCCCTGACCGCGCTCGCCGCCGGTTTTGCCGTTTTGCTCGTCGCCGTGATCGTCCTCGCCGTCCGCGTGGGGAACCTCACACAGGCGCGCCGCCCCGCCGGGGCCGGGGAGAACGCCCCGGAAGCCGCGCCGTCTCCCGCCGCGGAGGAGATTCCGGAAGAAGTGGTGGCGGCGATCGCCGCGGCGGTCTATTGCCTGGAGCCGGGCGCGGCCGTCCGGTCCGTGCGCCGCTCCGTCCGCCGTCCCGCGCCGGGGGACGCGCGCGCCGCGTGGAAAACCGCCGGGCTGCTGGAGAACACGCGCCCGTTTTGATGATTTTCACCGGGATGCTCCTATGGGAGGGCAGGGCTGCCGAGCGGCGGCCCTGCCCTCCCGCATAGACAGGCGCCCCGCGCCCGCGCTTGCCATCCGGCGGTGTCCTGTGTTATAATCGAAACATCTTCAAGGACGCGGCGATTTTCAGGATCTTTTTGGATATTTTGAAATTCCGGAAGCAAGATAACTGACGAAAGCGGTGCGGTGAAAAGCAACGGGCTTTCGGCCCGCTTATTCTGTAACAGGTTCGGAGGCGTCAGCATGGCTGATCTTGGCAATCTGTGTATGAACTGCATGGCCGATACGGGGGGCCGGGACGTCTGCCCGGTCTGCGGGCGCCGGAAGGGCGAGCCGCAGACGCGGGGCGGCCTTCCGCTCGGAACGAGCCTGCAGGGCAGGTACCTCGCCGGGTATGCGAAACGCAGCGACGGGGAGGGGATCGTCTATATCGGCTTCGACAAGGTCCTGAACCTTCCGGTCGAGCTGCACGAGTTCTTCCCGAATTCCGTCTGCTCCCGTTCGGAGGACGAGCGGAGCGTGCGCGTCCTCGGCGGAAACGAAGAGGTTTTCCGCGGGCAGAAGGAGAAATTCCTCGGCTACGCTCGGGGGCTTGCCCATATGCGCGAGCTTTCGGCCATCGTTCAGATCTACGACATCTTCGAAGAAAACGGGACGGCCTACACGGTTTCGGACTGGGACAACAGCATTTCCCTGCGCTACTTTGTCGAGCGCAGCGGCGGCAGCCTCGGGTGGAACGCCGCGCGCCAGCTTTTCATGCCGGTTTTGTCGTCGCTGAGCGCGCTGCATATGCGGTCGATCGGTCACTATGGCATTTCCCCCGACACGCTTCAGATTCGGCAGGACGGGAAAATGAAGCTTTCCGGCTTTTCCATCGACACGGTGCGCCGACTGGACGCCGATTTTCCGCCGGACCTGGTGCCCGGCTGCGCCGCCGTGGAGCAGTACGGCGCGGGGTACAGCCTGAGCGAGGCGACGGACGTGTACGGCTTTGCCGCGTCGCTGTTTTTTGCGCTGACGGGTTCTCTGCCGCCCGACGCCCTGAGGCGCCGGACGGACGCCCGGCTGCTGATCCCGAACGCAATTCTGCGCAGCCTGCCGCCCTATGTGGTGACGGCCCTCGCCAACGCGCTGCAGGTCTCTCCGGAACGGCGCACGGCCTCTTTCGAGCGCCTGCGCGCGGAGCTTTCCGCCGCGCCGGCCGTCACCGCGGCGATCGAGGAGAGCCAGCGGTTCAGCCGCATCCGGGCGGCGGAGCCGCGCCGGGGAGGAAGCCCGGCGAAGAAGGGCAGACGGGAGGTGCCGGGCTTCGTCTGGGTGCTGTCGTCGTGCGTGGGCATGTTGGTGATCCTGGCCGCGGTGGGCGCCGTGTGGATGAACTATGCCGGTTTCAGCGGCGAGGAGCCGGATACGCAGGCCGCGGTCGCCTCCCAGGCCTCCCCCGAAGATTCCGCCGGAACGCTGCTGGCCTCGCTGCCGCAGGCGGACCAGATCGACGTGCCGTCCCTTCTGGGCCAGAATTACACGGATCTGATGGCCGGACTTTCCTCCCGGAAGGGGGAGCAGGACTATCAGGTCCTGCTCTCCACCCAGCAGTTCAGCGACACGGTCCCGGAGGGCTGTATCCTTTCGCAGGATCCGAAGCCGGGCGGGAAGATGGCGAAGGGGACTGCGATCGTCGTGGTGGTCAGCGAGGGCGCGGCCGTCCGCACCCTCCCCAAGATCGCGGGCAAAACGCTGCCGGAAGCCTCCGGCGCGGTCACGGACGCCGGGTTCATCCCCTCCAAGACGGAGGAACCGAGCGACACCGTCCCGGTCGGCCGCGTGATCGGCTACCAGGACGTCAAGGAGGGCAGCCAGATGGCCTACGGCTCCCATGTCGTCCTGGTGGTCAGCAGCGGGCCGAGCGAGAGCGCCTCTTCCGCCGCTCCGTCGTCGGGCGGCGGGTAAAGGAGCGGTCCCGGCCGAAAATATCACTAATCAGTAGCCCACGCGGAGCGTGGGGTATGAGCAACGGCCCCATAGGGCCATCATACCAGCCACGCCCCAAAACGGGCGTATAAAAAGTGACGCCAACCGCACGTTGGCGTCACTTTTTACTTGTTGACTTTACCGTCAGCCGGCACTTCCGGCGAGTCATCATCGAGTTCCGGCAAATTTTTGAACTGGAAAAGTCAAGAAGGATGCAGAACCTGAACGCCCAAAATCTGTTCGTTAAGCGGCCAGGCCTTTGGCGGTCTGACGGTACATGGCGGGACGACGGAATCAGCGGCACCAATACCAAGAAGCGCGACGAGTTCAACCGCATGATTGACGAGTGCATGGCGGGAAATATCGACATGATTGTCACCAAATCCATCAGCCGGTTTGCCCGCAATACGCTGGACTGCCTGAAATACATCCGTCAGCTGAAAGAAAAAAATATTCCCGTATATTTTGAAAAAGAAAACATCAACACCATGGATTCCAAGGGTGAAGTGCTCTTAACGATTATGGCGTCCCTTGCCCAACAGGAGAGCCAGTCTTTGAGCCAGAATGTGAAGCTCGGTCTGCAGTACCGCTACCAGCAGGGAGAAATTCAAGTCAACTGCACCCGCTTTCTCGGCTATACCAAGGACGAAAACAAGCATTTGGTGGTCGTTCCGGAGGAGGCAAAAATCGTTCGGCGCATTTACCGGGAATACCTTGAGGGTGCCAGCATGCTCAAAATCGCCCGCGGACTGGAAGCGGACGGAATCTTAAACGGCGCGGGCAATGCGCATTGGCACACCAGCAACATCAGCCAGATTCTGCGAAACGAGAAATACATCGGCGACGCCCTTCTGCAGAAAACATATACTACAGATTTCCTCACGAAAACACGAATCAAAAACCAAGGCATTGTTCCGCAGTATTACGTGGAAAACAGCCACGAAGCCATTATTCCGCGTGAGATTTTCATGCAG
>ENA-UOOI01004100-UOOI01004100.1-fermentation-metagenome-genome-assembly--contig:-NODE-4100-length-10006-cov-2.747061_pt1 | contig 10006 bp, 16 predicted proteins | sample MGYA00245779_ERZ724027 | MGnify/ENA primary metagenome ERZ724027 (study PRJEB28704, sample SAMN03018318) | fermentation metagenome | biome: anthropogenic terrestrial biome; feature: soil; material...
TTCCTGATGTAGTCTTATTGCTACCTAGTTCTTTAATTCCACTAGAGGTATTGGCAAGTTCATCTGTTGCTTTACCAGTAGTTTTAACAAGCTCATCCATAGCCTTATCGGTTTTTACAACGGGGTTTTCATCACCTTCTATATTAATAGCAAAGGTAAGATTTCTTAAATCTGACACTTACTCACCCCCTACTCCTTATGATGCTCTATTGCTAATTGCAATTCTATTAATTGATCCTCATACATTCTTTCTGCTTCTGTAAGTGATATATATCCTTCTAAGATTGGAAACCAAAACAAGTCATACATTTCTAACATTCTTTTCCTAATGTATGACTTGTTTACTTTCCCCCATATTGGAATGCCAAAGCCTGTCCTGTAACTTTTTCGACTTCTGCAGGTAAATTAAAATCATCAATTGTTAACCCTTTAGGTTCAATAACTATATGTTCTAATATGGCATCATGCATTTTGGTAGCTATTGCATTCCCGTTTTCATCTTGCCATCCCTGTCTTAGCTCCATAGCCGCCCTAACTGGTAATCTTTGAAATTTATATTTAACTCCATCAATTTCAACTTCTTTAGTTAATTCAAAATCCTTTTTATTTGTTTCTCCCATTATAATTTCCTCCTTGTAATTTTATTTATAAAATAAAAATAGCACCCTATAAAGAGTGCTTATTCTAAGATTTACTGCCAATTTATTTTATTGTTCCCCATTGTTACTGAACCCAAGGCTATAACTGTGCCATCACTATCATAAATTTCTACTATTATGTTATCTTTTTCATTATCTACTTTTTCTATAATTTCCTCAGCTTTTTGTTTAGCTGTATCTTTATCAATTCCCTCAACCGTTATACCAACATGATGACTATTTCCTTCTGATTTAAGTTTAATATCTACTACGCCTTCAGATTTTTTGATAGTTTCTATTTTAGATATGTCTATACTCTTATCAGGGCTAACTATCAATTTAATCATAAAGGCTATAAATACTATCAAAACTACAAATATAGCAGTTCTAATTCCCTTACTCATAACATCTACCCCCTTATATTCTATTTACTTCTATTATACCAATATAAGGGATATTATCAATCTTTTTATGCTTCTGTATAATCAGCAACAAAGAATTCTATATCTACTTCCTCTATCTCCTTTCCTAAGTTAATAGGTGGTGCCTTTATAATCCATGCTTCACTTCCACCAACATTAACACCATTGTCATTCATGTCTACTACTGATATTGGCTCTATTGCATTAGCGGCTGCCTTTCTTGCTAATATTCCTATAAAAGGAGATGTCCCAGCTAAAGAAATTGTAATCTTCCCTGTATTATCTGCATTAATAGCTCTTGATACTTCTCCTAATACCCCTACATGAGAAGTTGCATTGTCCTCATTCCTTTCACATTTAACCATACTACCTTCAGCAAATCCTGTAATAACCATTCCACCATACATAACGGTAACTAGCTTAGGATTAAAAGTGCTTGTTTTACTCATCCTATGCCACCTCCTCTAATACCAAATCAATGTTAATTTCTGAATTGTGGATAGCTCCTGCTACTGTAGCCTTAACGGAAATACCATTATATTTTCTATTGGCCACATCATTTTTGCTAACTTCATTTCTTCTTAATGCAGTTATCTGATATACACCTTTACCGTCCTTTTTAAGGATAATTCCTTGTCTAGTTGCTATTTTTAAAACAGTTTCTACCTCACCTACCATCATGCCAATACCAGTATCATCATAGCCTATCTTACCATTATTCATGGCCAATAAAAATAAGGCTTCTTCAAGTCTAAACTTAATGAAATAACTACCTAATATTATGTCAATATATGATCCATCTGTCATTTTACCTTCAGATACATAATTTCTTCCTTTTTGTCTTATATAAGAAAACCCATTGTTTTCATGCAACTGATTTAGTTCTGTTAGTGTGATATTTGAAGGTTTAGAACCTGCTACCTCTTCAAATTTAGCAGTAATACTTCCAGGCAATGCTACTGCCATATTAGCAGCTAATCCCTCTGCTAAATAATCTCCTTCATCATCATGGTAACCTATAGCTGTATTAGAACTTTCAATACTTTCTACTATAGATAAATCTTGAGTAGTTACAAAGTATAATTTTTCATTTGCCATAGACCATTTAGATAGTTTTTCTATCACTACATTATCATTAGTAGTTGATGTTAAGAAGAACCAATCTCCTTTTTGACTGTTTATTAATTCATTTAAAAGATTCTCAATTTCGGTGGATAAAACATCTCCCATCTCAGCAGAGTTTTCAATCTTCTTTCCTACAATAGCTACTTCCTGTGGCCTTGGAGTGTGGGAAAATATCTTTGTTGCTATTTTATATACCTTAGATTCAACTGTTATGCCATCCATCTGAGTTAATGCTGGTGCTTCACTAATAAGGGTATAAGGTATATCGTGTTCATTATCTACAATCAGAATTAAACCAAACCCCTGCTCAGAAACACCTTTAGTTAAGTTATTTACATTAACCACAAAGTCTTTCTTCATCTTAAAACCTCCTAACTGATTTCTGTATTTATATCCCAGCTTTCAATAGTTTCAAATCTTCTCTTAATTACATCTGTAAACCTAACAATTACATCAAACCCTATCCTATGTTCATAATAGTCTACAATATGGATAGTTCTATCTCCAAAGGCTTCAATATTTACCACTACAATATTGTTATCATAAAGATGCTGATATCCTACATGTTTAAACCAATCCATAGCCTTTTTAGCCAATTCTTGAGCTTCTAACTTGTCCTTTGAATAAGCATTAATGGATATAGTAGCTTGTGGTTGCAATTCTAATGTTTCTTCTACGTCTAATTCAAATCTTTCATCATTAGATGATACTAAATCCCTTTGATAGTTCCCCTGACCTCTAAATTGAGTATAAGGGCTAATAAAATTATAGGTAATGTAAGGATAAGGTTCTTTCCCTTGTAAATCTTCTATAGGTATAGGAATTAATCCTAAATAATCATATAATCCCCTTACTATTGCATTTCTTATTTCTTTAATTGCTATCACCACGCTTTATAAAATAAATATACAGCCCATCATCTTCTAAGGCACCCTCATCAAAATCATTATAGGGCTTTCTTTCAAGGACTGTATATACTTTATTTTTATGTTTAATTTTTGTTCCTTTAGCTATTTCCTTATAACAATATAACTTTCTATCCTCAATACTATATGTTCCACCTTCATCAAATTTTAAATCCTCATTTGAAATGGGAACTACTGCTGCTACTCCTTTTATTTCAATTTCTTTTGTTGTTCCAGGTATCCATATTCCACCTTGGTCAGGGTCCCTATATCCTTCCTTTTCTTCCAATATGAACACTGGAAATTTACTATATTTTTTTATAAGCCTTTTAAAATTAAACATCTAATCCCTCACCACCTTGTAAGTGATACTATCTCTCAATCTTCCTGTATCCACAAGAGGATTAGAACTGCCTTTATTATTAGCAGTCACTGGACTATTAGGTGGTTCCTTTAAAGAAGTTAAATAACCTTGTATCTGACCTACTAAATATTCACCTAATACGCTAAAGAAGGTATCCACTGGTAATTTAAGCTGTATAACCTGCTCTAATAAATCATCTCCTTTGGATATCATATTATCTTTATTTTTATCAAAACCTGCCCTAATGAAACTTCTTTCAGGTATTTTAACACTTCTAGCTAGCCAATAATAGAATTCTAAACTATCTTGTCCTTTTTCTTTTACCAAGAACAGTTCTCCACTATCTGCATGTAAGACAAATAAGTCATCAAAATCCCTTGGACTTTTCTCTTTTGCCTTTTTGTTTAATGGTATAGTTAAGAACCTTGATTTCTTTGGTGTTATATCTGCTCCAAATTCATGAACGGACCCAATCATAACCATATCTCCATCATCTTCACCAAATATCCCAATTTCTAGACGAGTATTCTTTAACTCATCTAACATTTTCAAGAACTCTGGTACCCTAGTTTCATCATGTATTTTCATAGTGACCTCAACTTCTTATATGGGTCTATCCATTTATAAATAAATGTTGGCATATCACCGTCACTAGCAAAGGTTTGACTCATATCTGATAATTTTTCTGATGTTATATTAAAATCTAAAGGATCTATTTTTTCTAGTTGATCTAAAGCTAATTTTATTCCACCTGGTAAATTATCCTTTTTGAATTTATTGTTGCAATAACTTTCTATCCACTCTAAATATGAATCTCTTACTTCATTACTGGTCATTTTGCTCACTTCCTACCAATAATTCTACTAAGTTTTCTTTTTTATCTCTTGGGTTATGTTCAATGCCCCTCTCCTTTAAAATTTCAACTATTTCAGGCTTTGTTAAGGCATCATAATCTATTACATTAGTTAGCGTGTTTTCTTCGCTTAAATCGTCAGTAGTGAGGTCGCTTTCTTCTGTGTCTATATCTTTTTCAATATCTTCAGTAGAGTTATCAATAATTTCAACTATATCCTTTATATTTTCAAAATGTTTTTCTTCTATTTCAAATTCATCTCCTGGAGAATATTTTTTACCATTATGTTTAATGTTTACTTTAGCTTTCACTATCATTCTTTGCACCTCCTTCATAATAAAAGCAAAAGTAGGAGATTTTAACTCCTACTTCACTTTAGCAATAAAGATTTCATCTGCTACTGGGAAACTTGGTAATGCAGTAGCAACGGCTTTAGTCCATCTTGCAACAGGGTCTTTTGTTCTATAAATCATTGCAAGAATATTTCCTATAGCATTCATGTCTACACTTGAATCACTTCCCAATTCAATTTCCTCTGCTGTTAAACCATAGATAGTTTCACCTAACATTTCATCAGGAAATACTACAAATTTATCTTCAGGGAAGTATCTTTTTGTAGTATATTTACCATCCTTATTTTGAACTCTTACCCTTTCATCATATGTTGCTATTACAGGAAGTTCCATAGCCTTTAATAAGGTATTTAAATCTGTAATAGTAACAATTTTATCACTATTTACTCCATGGATGGCCTTTCTAATAGATGCATGTCTTAATAGTGCATTTAAAACACTTCTGGAAGTCAAGGCTCTTGTTGGAGTAGTTCCTGTATCTGCTACTATCTTATCTACCATGTCATAAATATCATCAAGTGGTTTAGAAGCAGGATCAGTCCATAAAGATGTACCACTTAGAGCCTCCTGATGTTCAGCAGGTACTCCATAATCCACTGTAACAACAACACCATTCTCATTTACTGCAATCTTACCTGTTGATAAAGCTTCCATCCTCATGGCCTCTACTCTTGCTTTGACTGCCATTACCATAGCATCTACATCATTGTAAACCTTATTAACTGCATATTGCTGTTCTTGCTTATCTCTTGGCCTACTTAATTGTATTATTGTTTCTTCATTCATCCTAATCTTTCTTTTGATTAGAGCTATCTTTTCTTCTACTACATCAAAGCCTTCTCTAGATGCAATTTCTGCCTCAGTATCAAAAGCATGAACAGATGCCATTACAGGGACATTACTAGCCCCTTTAATATACTCAATCTTTAACCCTTGAATCTTCCTTTCAGGAAACAAAGTTTCTCCTAGCATTGGTGGGTACTTTCTTTCCTTTAAATAATTAAGAACTGTTGGAGTGTCAAACAGTTCTTCTATAGATTTACTAGCATGTAATTGTAAATTCATCTTATATCTCATATTGTCATCCTCCTATCTTAACTTTATTTCTTTCAATGCAGTCTTAGCTTCAACACTTAAAGGCTCAGGCAATCTTTCTTCCAATACATAACCTTCTACCATTAATGCTGCTGGGTGTGGTCCATATGTTACATCTACATCATGGAATAATATTCCCTTAGCTGTTGCATCATTGGCTGGCAATATAGTTCCTGCCTTAACTATCTTTTTCCCATTTTCATCAGCTACAACTCCTTCATCAGAAACAGTGGTAGTAAAGTTAATGAAATGAGCACTAGCCAAAAACTCTGGTGTATTTGTATAACTAGTCTTTTTAATATACATATTCATTCCTCCTTATCCCCATGGATTTAATTCAGGCTTATATTCTTTATTTCTTTCACTTGCAATTGAAGATATATCATTTCCACCATCTTCAGTACCAAGCTTAGGTGATTTACCTTTTAATTTCTCTGTAACAGCAGCATCTATTGCTTCTTGCCATTCTTTTTCAAATAGTTTTATGTTATCCATAGTTGATTCTGCATCATCTTTTAATAACATATCAGCAAATTTTACAGGCAATTTCTTTTCTACTAAAATATCTATAGCATCAAGTTTGAGTTCTTTTAACTTTATAGTCCTCTCTCTTTCCTCTATATCTCTTTTAGTTTTCTCTAGTAGTTCCTTTTCTTTTTCCTCTGCAGATAAATTTGCTAATCTTTCTGCTTCTTTTTTCTCTTTTTCTAGTTTTTCTAGATGTTCTTTTTCCCATTTAGCCCTAGAAGTTCTTAGAGCTTCAGTAACTCTTTTATCAGCTTCTTTTTGTAACAATTCGTCTAATTCCTCCTGAGTATAGGTTTTATTAGGATCATTGTTAGGTTCTTTATTTTGACCATCTCCATCATTGCCCTTACCTTCGCCTTCCCCACCTTCTCCACCATCATCAGCAAAGAATTGTAGATTTACTCTAGTTAGCCCCTTTAAGTTATCTTCATCCCTTAAAGTTGCAAATAATTTTTTCATAAATAATACCTCCTTAAAATTTGATATAAAAAATACACCCATTAAGGTGTTTTATTTATAATTTCTAACTTTACATATTCAGGATATTCATCCTCTATAGCTTCAATACCAATTTCCAAAGCTTTAAATAGTGCCTGTACTTCCTTTAATGCTATATCTTCATTAAATACAATAACTTCAACAAATCCTCTATTTTGTACTACTTTATATGTTATCCTGCATATTTCATCTAAGGTAACTAGTACTGTTTGAACTAATGCAGATACAGCTGCACATACAATATCTTTGCCATACATATCATAATTAGCATGGCCTTCTACGGTATATCCATATGAAAGGTTTTTATTGTCTTTATATATTGTTGCATTAATCATAGAACACCCCTTTTCATAACATACCTACTATTTTTTATTATCAGTAACTATATCTATTATCATAGTACATCTACAATTTATATCATGTTGTGGTTCTCCTATTAATCCAGGAGAAGGGCCTCTTGATCCATCAGGTAAAATAAAATCTTCTTCATAAGGTATTGTTACACCATTCATATCATTGTGCTGGGACCTTACTCTTTCATCTTCTGATGTTCTCCAAGTCTTAGTCATCTTTACTCCTTGATTAGATATATCATTTAGACTATCTACTTTAGATTGGGAAAAACACCTATGACCTTCTGTCCTAACAATTTTATTAGCCTTGGCCATGTCAGTTTCTAATGTGCCTTTTAACCTATTGGCCATGGTCCCATAGGTATCACCTTTGGTTAATCCATATTTGATTTCCTTTTGCACCTCATATATTGCATCAATTCTATGTTTCCCCATTCTCTCTGTCCACTTCAATCCTGCCATCTCTTCATTTATAGTTTTAGTTACATCTATAGGCTTCAATATACCTTTTATTTTCTTTTCTACTTCATTATTTACTATGTCTATAGTGTTTTTATAAGTGTCCTCTACAATACCTTTTAATGTTCCTCTTATAGCAGTAGAATTACTTTTATATAGCCCTGTTATTAAGTGATATACTTCCTTATCCAATTTCTGTAACCTATCATATTTACTCATTTCAGCAAATGTAAGTTGCCCATTTATTTCATAGTCTTTATACATTCTAGCCATAGTAATCCTTAGCTCATCCAAGGTCTTTTTATAGTTTTTAGCTATAGTCTTTTCACCCATTTTAGACATTCTTTCAGCTTTTCTCTGTAAGGTGATGAATTTCTTTTCTGGATTCATTATTCTTCATCCTCGTCTATATCATCATCTATGTCAATGCTATCTAAATCCTCATGATAAGGGTCTTTTTCTGATTCTATCTTTTCTAGTTCCATGGATACATCATCTATCATAGGTAATTGAGATAAAGCAGTACTATTACTTGTGAATCCTCTAAGCATTTGGGCTGTTTCTACTTCTTCCTTTACATTGATAGGCTTATTTCTAGCAAAGGTAATGTCTACATCTCTCCAATCATAGTTCCCACCTTTAAAGTTTAGATAAGTGACAATAAGCTCTAATCTTCTTTGTAATGCTCTTTTAAACTTTCTTTCTTTAGTAGCCATAATTTGTTCCAATGCTAGTAACTTATAAGCCATGGCCACTCCACTAGCATTACTAGAAAAGTTTACATCTGACATATCTGGAGTTTTAGAGAACTTATGGATATCATTCTTCAATCTGTCTTTATAATTTTCTACTGCACTATCATTAATCTCTTTAATTAGCCAATATGCCTGTCCTTCCTTATCTATTAGCAACACTTTATCTTCCTTTAGTTTCTTTATGTCTTCGTCATCTGTTGCAGACATATTAACTAGACATAAGAAAGCATCTGTAAATTCTTCAAAATCATTTGCAGTATCAGATTGAGCCTTATCATAAGCATCTATTAATGATATTACTCTTTCAAAATCTCCTATAGCTTCATCATTATTTAGGAATTCTATCACTGGAACTTGTCCAAAATAATGCTCTTCTATATCTTGTAATACAAGATTATTATTTTCCTCTTTATAATATTGTATATTAGTATAAACCTCAGCATATAATTCATCCCTATTGGTTATTAGGTTCTTTGATTTATAATATCTTATAGCAAAGTTTATATCTGGATTAATTTTAGTATCATGTACCATAATGATATTATCTGCATCCATCTCATTAAATCTAAGATATGCATCCTCATCTATATACACTATTTCATAAGCCTTACCCTTAATACCTGCCATCTTTGCTAGCTCTGAGTTTTCATCCTGTTCATCATTATAATTAAATATATCCTGAAGTTCTTTCATAAGTTCTTCATCCATACTACTATAAGTAACAGGCTTTCCTATAAAATAACCTTGTATTACATCTATGATATAACTTGGATAACCATTGACGATTTTATTATTAGGTTTAGAAAGATCCTTTTTAACCCTATTTCTTATCTCATCATTCTTCCCTTCGTAATACCTTTGTAGCATTTCATACCTTTCAGTATCATGTTTATCTATTAATTTTTTTACAACCTCTGGAGTAGGTTCTATATCTAATCTAATCACTTTTTCACCCCACTTATATACCTAATTTTCTCTTATCCATAGTTCTTAATTTCCCTCTACCATGATATTCAGTGTAAATTGCATATCTAATAGCATCTAGAACATCATCATACTGCTGTACTGGTTCTCCTGTTGTTGGATTCCATGCATACATAAAGATTTCCTCATTAAATCTTTCCACTGCTGATTTTAATATAAATAATTTCTTTTGCTTAAATAGTTTGGCCACTTCTTCAATTCCACTTAATACAGCCTTATCTGCATTTATAGCTTTTAAACCTTCTCGTTTAAACCTTTGAATATGTTCAGGTCTTGCAGTATCACAATAAAAAGAAATGTTTCCATATTCCTTTTTAATTTTCCTAGCTTCTTCTACCCAAAAATCTATTTCCTCATGTTGTCTTGCTATTTCCTTAATTAGATAATGATTACCTTCATCATCTACACCAATTAAAACAATAGCTCCAAAGTGTTCATATCCCCAGTCAACACCAGCAAAGTATTTTACAAATTTTACATCATCAATACTATCAATGTAATGTATGTTTTGATTGAAGTCCTTATAGATTACACCTTCTGCTGCAACCCATCTACCATATATATCCCTATCAGTAAACATTCCACTTGGAGTAGATGCTATAATACTTTGAACATACTCAGGATCCAATGTAGTATTATCAAATAAACTGAAATGAAATGCTTTTATATTTAGC
>ENA-UOOI01004101-UOOI01004101.1-fermentation-metagenome-genome-assembly--contig:-NODE-4101-length-10001-cov-33.024130_pt1 | contig 10001 bp, 8 predicted proteins | sample MGYA00245779_ERZ724027 | MGnify/ENA primary metagenome ERZ724027 (study PRJEB28704, sample SAMN03018318) | fermentation metagenome | biome: anthropogenic terrestrial biome; feature: soil; material...
AATTAAGAATTTAAATTTGGCGGCTGCTGTTTGAATAAAATGTTGGGGAATGTTTTAACAATATCCATGCTGATCATATTAAGCGCAGTATGGATATTTATATCCTGTATCATCTCATTTTTCATAAAAAAGTTTTTAAGACTCCATATCAGGGGAGGCAATCTTCTATGGCATGTCCTGCCTATAAGTCTGCTTATTGAAGTTGCCGTATCCATATTGTTTCTATTATTCCCGCCATCTTTATCAAAGCAGCCGCTGCCGACAGATAAAGCAGCATCTTATATCGTGCGAGGATATTATGCATGGATGCTTTTGCTGCCTGTATCCACTGCTATTGGAGTCGCTGCAGGCCTTAAAATAAAAGCTGTTTTATCCTTTATAAGGATGCATGTCAGGCGGCATTGACATCAAATATTCAAATGCTTATACTTCAATATATATGGTTATACTGTAAATAAAGTGCTGATTCTTGGAATGATACATTAAAGAGGTATGAACAAACAATTCCTTCAAGAGTCGGCATGAAATCATAAACACTTATGTAGAATTTGCACTATGCATTGCAGATAGGGAGCTGATACTTTGTGTGGATTTGTAGTTCTGTTAAGAAACAATCCAATAGATGATAAAGATAAGCAAAGAGATATTTTAGAAAAGATGACCCATATAATCAGGCACCGCGGTCCTGATGAAGAGAATTTTTTCATGGACGACAATATGTGCATGGGCTTTCGCAGGCTTAGCATAATAGACCTTAAAAATGGAAGCCAGCCTTTCTCATATGACGACGGAAGATACCGCATGGTGTTCAACGGTGAAATATACAACTATATAGAGATTAGAAACGAGCTTATAAAAGAGGGATTTACATTCACGACAAGCTCTGATACCGAGGTCATACTTGCTCTTTATAAAAAAATGGGGCATGAATGTGTAAAGCTTTTAAGGGGCATGTTTGCATTTGTAATATGGGACAGGGATAATAAAACCCTGTTCGGAGCCAGGGATCCTTTCGGCATAAAGCCTTTTTATTATGCTGATACTGAAAATGGTTTGTACTGTGCTTCCGAGAAAAAAAGTCTCATGTGCCTCGACGAAGTTTCAGATGATATAAATAATGAATCGCTTCATCATTACATGACTTTCCAGTTTGTCCCCGAGCCCGATACGATTTTAAAAGATGTATCGATACTTGAACCGGGCTGCACCATAACCAGGGGGCTTGATGGGCATGCTGAAATTTCAAGGTATTGGTCCGTGCAGTTTACCCCATCGCCCTGCCCGCATGATGAAAGGCTTTCACAGATTCGAAAGGCACTTGAGGATTCGGTAAAGGTTCATATGAGGAGCGATGTGCCTGTTGGAGCATTTCTATCCGGAGGCATAGATTCAACCATAATTGCGGCTCTTGCAAGCCGTATAAAGCCTGATCTTCTTACATTTACCGTGGGCTTTGAGCGTGAGGGATACAGTGAAATAGACCTTGCCAAGGAAACCGCTGATTTTCTTAAAGTAAAAAATATAAGCAAGGTCATAACAGTCGACGAATTCGTTTCAGAACTTCCCAATATAATATGGTATATGGATGAACCGATGGCGGATGCTGCGGCAGTGCCTCTCTATTTTGTGGCAAGGGAAGCAAGAAAATATGTTACGGTAGTGCTTTCAGGCGAGGGATCAGACGAACTCTTTGGAGGATATAACATATATCGGGAACCTTTATCTTTGAAAATGTTCTCCCATATTCCAAATCCCATCAAAAAAGTTTTGAAAAAAGCTTCATATATCATTCCTGAAGGTGTAAAGGGAAGAAGCTTCATACAAAGAGGCTGCACTCCGATTCAAAAACGTTATGTAGGCAATGCCAAGATATTCACGCAAGATGAAAAAGCTGACTATCTCATGAATTACAACAGCGCGTTTTCATATGATCTCGTGACATCAAAATATTATGAGCAGGCCAAAGAATATGATGACACTACAAAGATGCAATATATAGATATAAACACATGGTTAAGAGGAGATATACTTGTAAAGGCAGACAGGATGACAATGGCTCACTCACTGGAGCTTAGAGTGCCTTTTTTGGATAAGGAAGTATTCAATGTAGCCTCAAAACTCACGCTTGAAGAAAAAATAGGCAACGGCACTACAAAATGTGCATTGAGAGAAGCTTTTAAAGGCATGATACCCGATGGCGCCGATTATAGAAAAAAACTTGGCTTTCCGGTTCCAATAAGGCATTGGCTTAAAGATGAATTGTATGATTGGGCTGTAAATCTTATAAATGAGAGTGAAACCGATCAATATATAAACAAGGCAAATGTATTAAAGATGCTCGAGCTTCACCGCAAAGGCCCTGTTGATTACGGCAGGAGAATATGGACGATCCTCACATTCATGCTGTGGCATCAGGTGTTCATCGAGAAAAAGTATGAAATGCCCCAAAGCATTGAAGAAAATGAAGCTCAAAAACAGATAGCAGTTGAATAAAAGATGACAGGCTGTATACCGGCTATATTATTTTAGCCGGCATACAGCCTTTTTTATTGTGATATTATTTTAAACCTTTGTTTTTTGTATAAATGCTCCCGATACTTCCCAATATATCATGCATGAAATTCGCGCCTCGGCTTATCAATACGCCGGTTAGAATTTCACCAAGTATTGGAAATGATGTTTCAAACCCCATCATTTCGAAAATATCGAGTCCGGCCATTAAAGATAGGATTATTCCTACAGCCAAAGCCCCTATCCTGTCAACATTAAGCTTACCATGCTGCCATACAAGTTTTGTAGTCTCCCATATCGACTCTCCGATTAAAGCGGAGACAAAAAGTTTTGTTAAATCCATGGCATGCCCTCCATCAATTTATATCAAAAAATAAACCAACCTTAAAAACATAACCGCACTTGAAAATAAAATCCTTCAGCCTCTCTGATGCCTCTATTTTCATATCCCTACCAGAAATATATGAATCACATCTATCGTTGATGACACTGCTTTCTAAATTGGAAACACATTACACTTTTCAAAGCAGTGTTATTTGAATTTGACATGTTTGATTGATAGAATCATATTGTATAAAATTTCATATCCTTATCTTAAAGTATCCCGCCAATGAATCTTAAGAAAGTTGTAAGATTTTTACTCACTTTTTTGTAAAGTCGGCCTGCTAAAATAAAAATCAAAGGCAGGTGATTAGAATGGAGGTCAGATGTCATGGATAAATTGAATGTGCTGGTATGCGACGATGACAAAGCAATAGTAGATGCCCTTGAAATATACTTAAAATCGGAAAATTACGGAGTGATAAAAGCCTATAATGGAGATCAGGCATTGAAGGCTCTATTGGAATATAAGATCCATCTTGTGCTTTTGGACATAATGATGCCAAAGCTTGACGGGCTGGCAGCCACAATAAGGATTCGGAAAGGATTTAATATTCCTATAATAATACTATCTGCGAAATCCGAGGATACGGATAAAATAACAGGCCTCAACTTCGGGGCGGATGATTATGTTACAAAACCCTTCAGCCCATTGGAACTTATGGCAAGGGTAAGGTCACAGATGAGGCGCTATACGGCTTTGGGCAGCATAGCCAGCAAAGCTTCAATCATAAGGACCGGAAGCTTAGAGCTTGACACTGATGCTAAAAAGCTTATCGTGGACGGTGAGACTGTCAAGCTCACGGCTACGGAATACCGGATAATGCTTTTTCTAATGAGCAATATGGGTTGTATATTTTCATCGGACCAAATATATGAACATGTGTGGAAAGAGGCTCCATGTTCAGCCGAAAATATAGTTCCTGTGCACATAAGGCGAATAAGGGAAAAGATAGAAATAAATCCTAGAGAACCTAAATATTTAAAGGTGGTGTGGGGTATTGGATATAAAATTGAAAAATATTAAATACTTGAAAAGCACAAAGGCCGCAGCAGCCATACTCATATGGCTGTGCTTCTTGGCAGCATTTATAAGTGCCTTGTTTTTGATTTCAGAAGAATATGTTTCACAATATCTTGTAGCTTTATTGATTTCATCGATAATATTGATGATTTCAGCTTTTACTTATCTTGCCTGTGTAACGGGCCGCAACAGGGAAGGCAAAGAAACGGAACTTTTATATGTTGACCGTATTTACACTGACGTGCACACGTTTCTGGTATTTATGGCAGCAGTGGCCTCATGGATGCTCACCTTTGGAGTCGGTTTTCACCTATCCAGCGTCACTGCTGCAGTAATATATGTTTCAATGATACTCAGCATCGACGTATTCATAGGACTATCATATATGCTTTCAATGATAAGGCAGATAAAGCGCAGGCAGATTGTGAAGAACTCCCTGCTTTTTAAAATTTATATTGCTTTAAAAAACTTCATCAAATTAAGTTACAACGGAAAAGTATTTAAAGCTTGGACACTGCTTCTGCTTTTAGCATATGGTTTAGTAAACGGCATATTATTTTCTGCAGTGATACAGGGCAGACATGAAGGATTTTTTAGATTTGTGTTTTTCGTAATCTTGTGGCTTGCCTTTAATGGATTTTCAATATATCTTTCAGCAAAGCCGCTCATATCTTTAGCACAGATAATGGCAACTGCAAAGGAAATATCAAAGGGCAATTTGGATTACACATCTGATACTGCAGCCATATCAGCTCCATTTTCCGATTTTGCCGGCGATATTTTAAACATACAGGACGGTCTTAAGGAAGCTGTTTCCGAAGCTGTAAAAGGAGAACGCATGAAGGCTGATCTTATAACCAATGTGTCGCATGATTTGAAAACTCCTCTGACTTCGATCATCAATTATGTCGATTTGCTGAAGAAAGAGGATTTAAAAAATGAGAATGCAATAGGTTATATTGGAATACTCGAAGAAAAATCCTCGAGATTAAAGCAACTTATCGAAGACTTGATTGAAGCAAGCAAAGCCTCCAGCGGCAATATTCCGATAAGCGTGGAAAAGGTGAATTTGCATGAACTCGTCATGCAGGCATGCGGCGAGTATGAAGAAAAATTCAAGAAAGCTTCACTCGACATGCGTATAGATTCCTCTGATAAAAATATATTCATATCAGCCGATGGAAAACATATGTGGCGCATAATGGAAAACCTGCTCTCAAATGCCGTGAAATATTCAATGCCTTCCTCAAGGGTGTATATAAACATTGATAAGGATGATTCATGCGGAACAGTGACTATAAAAAACATATCAGCGCTTCCGCTGAATATCCCGCCTGAACAATTGACAGAACGCTTCGTAAGGGGCGATCCATCCAGAACAACCGAAGGCTCGGGGTTGGGCCTTTCAATAGCGCAAAGCCTATCAAGCCTTCAAGGCGGCAAGTTTAGAATATATATAGACGGAGATTTATTCAAAGCAGCCGTTGAAATACCCCTATGGCATGAGAATTAAATTTGCAAGTTCATTTTCGGCATTTTTCAATGAGCTTCATTATCTCCTTTGTGCCGTCGGGAACATATTTTTTTCTCATGTTCTCAATGTATACGCTGCGGTTTCTGTATAATTCCAAGATGTTTTTGTAGAGTATGTCAGCGTTGAGTCCGTCTTCCATAAGCACTTTGCTGAATCCAAGTTTTTCAAATTCCCTGGCATTTAATATCTGGTCCCCCCTGCTCGAATTTAAAGAAAGAGGTATCAAGATGTTTGGAAGCTTGAGCTCTAGCAATTCGAATATCGAATTGGCGCCTGCCCTCGATATAACGATAGATGCGATTTTCATTATATGCGGGAGTTCTTCAGATACATACTCAAACTGTTTATATCCATTAACCCCAATGAGTTTGTCATCAATATTTCCCTTGCCGCATATATGAACAACATCAAACTGCTTTAAAAGTAAAGGCAGTCCCTCCCTTATGAGCTTGTTTATGTTTCTTGAGCCCAGGCTTCCGCCCATCACCATAAGCACGGGTTTTTTACCTTCAAAGCCGCAAAGCTTTAAGCCTTTGTTATAATCTCCCCTGGATAGCTCCTTTCTTATTGGGGTTCCGGTATATATTGCCTTATCCCTTTTGAAACTTCTCATTCCGGATTCGAAATTGCTGCATATATATGTGGCAAATGGAGCCGAGAGCTTGTTTGCAAGACCTGGAGTTATATCGGATTCATGTATTATCACAGGCACCCTGTTCATCCATCCTCCTATAACCACAGGCACTGACACAAAACCGCCCTTTGAAAATATGACATTGGGCTTTAATTTTCTTATTATTGATTTGGCCTGAAATATGCCCTTTATAACTCTGAAAGGATCAGTGATATTTTTGACATTGAAATACCGCCTAAGCTTTCCAGCTTGTATCGAGTGATATGGAATGCCTTTGCTTGTTATGATGGATCTTTCGATCCCGTCTTCAGTTCCTATATAATGTATATCCCATCCTTGTTTTTTCAATTCCTGTATCAAAGCCAGGTTGGGGGTAACATGGCCTGCAGACCCTCCCCCTGTTAAAACTATCCTCTTCATTTTCCCTCTCCATTCATTTCTGATTTATATCATTTAAAGACAAGGCACAAACACTTTGGGTTTATTGCCGTCTTTCCAATCAATTAATATTTTATCATATATTGAGCTCTTTAAATGAATATTTATGTTAAAGTATAATGTTGATTTTTGAACAGTCATACTGAGGTGTAAGTGCTTTTGCTAAGTTTGTGTAATATTTAATATGATATAATTTATAGGTACAAGGCTAGAATCATTGATATGACATGATTTAATATTATATATGATTTTTAGATTTCACTGATTATATAGGTCGTCATCCATTTGAGATTACGAAAACTTTTAATTTAACACTGTACGAATTATGAGGAGCTTATTATGGATTTTTTTGAGTATATTAAAAATAAAGGCATTGATTATAATGATAAACAAAAAAGAGCGATAACTCAGCTATATGGCCCTCTCCTTATAATTGCAGGTCCGGGCAGTGGTAAAACAAGCGTCATAGCAGCGAGGACAGCCTATCTTATTAAAAAAAGAGTAAACCCTGAAAACATACTCGTCATAACATTTACAAGGGCTGCTGCAAATGAGATGAAAGAAAGGTTTAAATGCTTCCCGGGAGTGAAAGAGAGCTATGCCGAGAAAGTCGACTTTGGGACATTCCATTCCACATTCTATAAGATAATAAATACATATTACGGAAGATATATTCCTGTACTTGAACCGAGAAAAGCGCTTCAAATAATAAAGAAAATATTGAAAGTGATGGGAAAACCATATGATGACGAGATACTTCAAAACACTATAGGCGAGATATCACTTGCAAGGACCACTATGGAAGATATCAAAGAATACAAGTCAGAGCTTTACTCAAATATAAAATTTGCTTCAATATGCAATATGTACGATGCACAAAAGAAGCGCTTGAAATGCATTGATTTTGACGATATGGTCATAATGTGCAAACGCCTCCTGGAGAGCAATGCCAACCTGCTTTCATATTGGAGAGGAAAATATAAATATTTCATGATAGATGAATTTCAAGATTCAAGCACCATGCAGTTTGAAATAATAAAATTATTGTCAAAGCCTTTAAACAACATATGCGTCGTAGGAGATGACGATCAATCCATATACTCCTTTAGGGGAGCTCTCCCGGATTGCTTGAGAAACTTCAAGATGCATTACAAAAACTGTGAGCTGGTTCAACTGGATATAAACTACAGGTCCACAGGTGAAATCGTTGCATTTTCGCACAACATAATATCTAAAAACACAATAAGGATGCAAAAACATTTAAAATCTATAAAGGGAAAGGGAAACAAACCAAATATTGCGCTCTTACAGGATGAAAACGATGAAGCTTCATATATAGCCGACAGCATAGAATCTCTCATAAAAAAAGGATATACCAGCAAGGATTTTGCAGTGCTCTACAGATCGAACATACAGTCAAGGCCTGTTATAGATGAGCTTATAAAAAGAAATATACCATTCAACATTAAAGACAGCATCTCCAATTTTTTTGAGCATTGGGTGTGCAGGGATATCACATCCTACCTGAAACTGTCTGCAAACAGCAGCGATGTTTCAAGTTTTCTATGCATAGCAAATAAACCGGTGAGGTATATCCCAAAAGATGTTCTTCAAAGGATACAGCGCTTTGATGGTTTTAATATACGAAGCTTATATAAAGATTATGGTCTTAGAGAATTTCAAATAGAAAAGTTGAGAAAACTTGACTTAGATATAAACAATATAAAGTATATGCCGGCTATAAATGCAGTTGATTACATACGAAAATCCGCAGGATATGATGACTATATAATAAAGTACTGCATGGAAATGAATATAGGCCATGAGGAACTTTTTGATATTATGGATGAATACGAAGACTCATCCAGAGGCTTTAAAAATATATTTGATTTTTTGTACCATATACAGGATACAGCCAGGAAACTGAATGAAAGCAAAAAATCAACCAGGTATAAGAAAGACAGCATAACCTTAAGCACGATTCATGGAGCAAAAGGTCTGGAATTTACATGCGTATTTTTAATAGGCCTTATCGAAGGCTATCTTCCTCATGCAAAATCCTTATCCACAATTGAGAGCATAGAAGAAGAAAGACGGCTTTTTTACGTCGGTGCAACAAGGGCAAAATCAGATCTCTTTATTACATATTTCAAGCGCCGGCATGGAAATTGTGCAAAGGCATCCAGATTTATTGAAGAGCTTGGAATAACAAAGTCCAATCAAGAAGCAAAACTGCAAAACTTCTCGATTGAACCCGGAATGCTTTTAAGCCACAGCATTTTTGGAACAGGCGTAGTGATAAGTATAAAAAAAGGCGTAGCCGAAGTCAGGTTCAACACTGCGGGTATAAAGCATCTCGACATAGGAACATGCCTCCAGAAAAAGTTGATAAATTTATAGTGGCATTAGATTTATTTCCCCTTATTGGCATCCTGAATCTGCTCATCTGATTGACTGCCTGCTTTATCGATTCTCATCTCTTTCTCTTTTTCTGAAATACTTATATCATCCTCATGCACATTTATACCTTCTCTTTTATGAATCGAGTATAACAGCATCAAACCTGCGGCAAATACAAAGATGCAAATAAACTGGGATGTGGACAACACATCAAATACGGTTCCCCTCGGGTCGCCCCTGAAAAATTCAATTATGAATCTTCCAATGCTGTACAGTATAAGATATAATGCCCCGGTCTGGCCGTCCCTGCTTTTCTTTTTGCCGTCAAACCAAAGCAATATGCCAAATATCATAAAGTCGGCTAAACTTGATATGAGCTGAGTGGGTATAAGCTTTACGCCGTTAGGAGCAAAAGGCGAATTCTTAAACACTATACCCCATGGCGCACTCGTTTCTTTTCCATAGCAGCAGCCTGAAAAAAAGCAGCCTATCCTTCCTAATCCCTGCCCCATGGCTATCAAAGGCAGGGCAATGTCAAATACCTTTAGAAAATTCCATTTTTTAGCCTTGGTATATAAATAACCTGCGAGCACCCCCCCGATTACAGCTCCATAAAGCACAAATCCATCCCCAATGTTTTTTATATAATACACAGGGTCTTTGATCACAGCACCAGCTTCAGTTATCCAAAACAATAGTTTGGCCCCTAAAAGCCCTGATAATACGCAGACTATTGCCATATTCAATGTTGAATCCTCGTCATATCCTATGGCTTTGCACTTTTTTTGAAATATAGTCATTGCAAGTACGATTCCAAGACCCATCATTATTCCATACGGATATATTCTCAGCCCGAACAGATGAATTTCCGGATACATAAAATCACCTCCAAGATATGTATTTTAATTTAAGGCTATGTTAAAGTATAGTGAGTCGGTAAATTCCTAACTTATAGTGGTGAGTACCGTATCATTTTCAGGTGGCAAGCTATCTTTCGCCTCACTGAAACGCGCTAATGCAAGAAAATTTTTCTACTGATACGTTAATACTGTTGATTTTTTGAGCAATCCAAGTGAGCA
>ENA-UOOI01004103-UOOI01004103.1-fermentation-metagenome-genome-assembly--contig:-NODE-4103-length-9999-cov-2.691271_pt1 | contig 9999 bp, 10 predicted proteins | sample MGYA00245779_ERZ724027 | MGnify/ENA primary metagenome ERZ724027 (study PRJEB28704, sample SAMN03018318) | fermentation metagenome | biome: anthropogenic terrestrial biome; feature: soil; material...
GTCCGAGAGCGGCCAGCGAGAACATCGTCTCCTTCCTTATGACGATGTTCTCGCTGGCCGCTCTCGGACTGCTGTTCAGCTCCGCGTTCGTGCTAACGCGCCAGGCCGGGGTGCTCACCAACGGGCTGGAGTTCCCTATCTATGTAGCCAGCGGATGCCTGTTCCCCATCATCCTGCTCCCCGGGTGGGCTCACCCTCTATCGATGTCACTGGCTCCCACCTGGGGCATCGATGCCATCAGGGAGGCGGCCGGCTTCAGCCCTGAGGATTCTATATGGGCCACCGTGCTTGGCGCGTCCCCCGACGCGGGATTCATACTCCTAGACCTGGCGATGGTGGCGTTGCTGGCGATCGTCTACATAGCGGTGGCGGTCATCCTGTTCCGCGTGGTGGAGAAGCAGGCCCGACTGACCGGAGAACTGGGGAGGGTCTGAGGTGAACGCCAACGTTATGCAGTTCAGCAGGGTGTTCTGGAGCTCCGCGGTCATTGCCAAGAAGGCGCTGTTCTCGTGGTTGAACCCGTCGCTGTGGCTGATGTAGCTGTTCACCATGTCGCTGTTCCAGATCGCCATGTTCTGGTACATTGCCCAGTACGTCAATCCGGGGCAGTCGCTGGACTACATCATCGTGGGCAACGCGATGCAGAGCATCGCCTATGTCGCGGTGTTCGCCGTGACGAACATCACCGGCGAAGAGAAGGAATCGGGAACGCTGCCTGCCGTGCTGGTCACCCCGGCCAACCGGTTCGCCATGTTCGTCGGCAAGGCCATGTTCCAGGTCCTCAACAGCATGGCCACGGTGGCCGTGGCGTTCTTCTACGCCATCGTGGTGTTCGGTCTGGACTTTTCCAGCGTGGACCTCCTGACCCTGGCGGTCGTCATCGCCGTCACCTGCTTCGCCACGGTCGGCTTCGGCCTCATGCTCTCCTCCATGGGCTTCTATCTGAGGACGACAATGGTCCTGGCCAACATATTCCTGTTCATGGGGTTGCTGTTCTGCGGGGTCAACTTCCCGGTGTCCGACCTTCCCGAGTTCCTCCAGCCCATCTCTTACGCGATTCCCATGACCTACGGCACCGACGCCGCCCGCATGGCGGTGGAGGGGGCGTCCCTCACCGACCCGGCGATAATGAGCCTTCTGGGCTCCGAGCTGCTGGTGGCGGCCGTGGCGGTGCTGATCGGCTACGCCATAATGCTCGCCTTCGAGCGGTTGGCCAGGCGGAAGGGGACACTGGAGATGTTCTGAGGCCCGCCCCTTCGCCTTGGTCGGGGCCAAGCCCACTCTCTCATTCAGATATTGTTCATGATTATCCTAGTTGGTAACAGTAAAATGGATATATCATCAGCGTCCAAATCAAACTGGTAGGCGAGAGGGCATGGCAAGCAAGACCAAGCTGATGAAGAAGGAGGCGGAGGCCGAGATCGAGAGGTCGGAGGTCGCCAAGAGCGAGGCGGAGGATCGGAAGGAGTCCGCCGAGCTGAAGAGGGACGTCGCCGACGTCGGCGAGAAGATCAAGAAGAAGATCACGAGGTAATATCATGAACGATCCAAGGACGGAAGCAAGGAGAAGGCTGGAGGACGAGGAAAGGATGCGCCGGCTCAGGGAGGGCGGCGAGAGCCAGAGGGCGCAGCTGGCGATCGAGGAGGCGCAAAGGGCCTCTCGGACCGGGCAGGAAGGTCCCGCTTACTCTGGCCTGACGCCTCAGGAGGAGGAGAGACGTCGGCTCATGAGCGGCCAGGGAGCGCCTCACGCAGGGATGGGGGAGGACCAGAGGGCCTCCATGGCCTCATGGAGCCGGGAGGGCCGAGAGGGCATGACGATGGAGGACCGCGTGGCGCGGGACATCCGCGAGGAGCGAGAGCCCATGCCCGGTCGCACCCCGGCCGAGCAGATGAGCGAGAGGGAAAGAGAGAGAGGCTATGGCAGGGGTGAGATGCCTACCACCTACTCCCGGAGGGAGGGCCCTGTAGAGGAGAGACCTACGCTGGGGGAGCAGACGGCCAGGGCCGCGATGGGTACTGAAGGTCGCCGTGATTACGGCACTGCCGAGAGAATGGCCCGCGGAGACCTCGGAAGGGCCGGAGGCGGCACTTACTACTACGAGGGGAGGGAGAGCCAAGCATCGGGCGAGGCAGCTCCCCAGAGCTATTTCGGGCGGACCGATTACATGCCGTCAAGGAAGCCGCCAATAGAGGCGGAGCCTACTCCCGGAGAGAGGATGAGGGAGAGAGGCGGCGGCATGGCCGCGACAGCCGGAGAGGCGGGCGGCCAGGCGGTCACCAAGGCCAAGGGCATGGGCGAACAGGCCCTGGGAAGGACCAAGGAGTACGGCCGCCGCATCGGCGAGAGGACCAGAGAGGCCACCGGAGGCGCCAAGGCCGAGGACGTTGCCACTCAGGCGGGTGAGTCGATCGGCCGGGGCATCCGGAAGGTCGCGGCCGTCGGGGCCGGCATCCTGTCGGGGCTGCGCCGCGGCGTCGAGAGCTCCTCTCGCGAGGGTAGGGAACAGGGCTATGAGCGCGAGAGGAGAGGAGAGATGCGCGAACCCGAGGAGAGGATGACCCAGGAGCGCGAATACCGGGAAGCCTCTGAGGACATGCCTAGGGGCGAGTACCGGGAGACCGAGTACCGGGAAGTAAGGAGAAAAGAGGAACCGAAGCGCTGAACCCAAGCGCAACGCCCCGGGCGGCGCGCCCGGGGCTGAAAACCCATTCGTTTGGAAAAGGATGGCCTTTCGGCTCATCCGAATGTTTTCTTGTACAGTTCCATGCCGTCGAGAATGCACTGCATCGCCGATTCCCGGCCCTCCCAGCCCAGCACCTCGGTCCTCTTGTTCTCTTCCAGGTGCTTGTAGGTGCGGAAGAACTCGGCGATCTCGTCGAGGTAGTGGGTCGGCAGGTCGGTAAGGTCGTGGTATTCACGGTTGCGCGGGTCGCGTATGGCGGCGCACAACACCTTGTCATCGGCGCCTTTCTCGTCCCTCATGCGTAACAACCCCAGCGGTCTCACCTCCAGGACACAGCCGATGAAGGTCGGCTCGGATATGACTACCATCGCGTCTAAGGCGTCGCCGTCCTCATAGAATGTCTGGGGGATCATCCCGTATTCGAGAGGGAAGACTACGCTGGAGTGGAGTACGCGGTCGAGCATGATGGCGTCGTATTCCTTGGAGACCTCGTACTTGTTCTTGCTCCCTTTAGGGGTCTCCACTATGACATACACGTTCCTCGGCGGATCCTTGCCGGGGGATAGTTCCTTGAATAAGGTCATTGATACCAAAAATGGGCAGAGGCGCTCCCCATATTATTCTTTTCTAATCTACGCTGGCGCTGCAGATGGGTCGGAGCATGAAATGCCCGGCCGCCTTCAGACCGGCCAGATGGCGCCTGCCAGCAGCACGACCACAATTGTCATGACGATGGCGGCGACGATGTAAGTGGGCTTCAGGACCGGCCCCTTCTCCGACTCGGAGTCGAAATAACGTATGAGGCCAGCAGCCGATTGGAAGCCCTGGTTCTTCTTGCTCTTGGGGGGCATGGAGATCGAACCGTGAATCCTCGATGTTCGTATTTAACTTTATGCGACATCCTCGGCGGTTCATATCGACGGGCCGGTCACTCCCTCTTCACTGTAGCCGAGGATCATGAGCCGGTCCTCTCCCTTGACCCGACGCATGCTGACCTGTTCCTTTCCGACCGCGCTCTGAGGGACGATGATGCCAAGCTTGATTCCCTGCTCCAATACATCGTAATATTCGCGCATGCGGCGGGGCAGGGCGCAGGAACGTTTGGACTCGACGAAATCGCATTCCACCATGCGGTCGTTGCGTATGGCCGAGATCACCGCGCGGTCCTCCAACCATTCCTCCTTCACCACCGTGCCCTCCGTTGCCTTTAGAGCATCTATTCTCTGACGGGCGGCGCTTCTCATTGCTGATGAAAGTGTCATGGAGTAAAATTCAATAGCTCGAGGCATAAGTCATTATGCTCCAAACCTTCGTCTTTTCCCGAGTCCCTCGGACCTAATTCTTCGGCGAACGCTCCGCGCCGCATCCAGCACGAGGCCCTGGCCAGCGGTGTCTCATCAAATAGTTTTATATGACTTGTTCCTGTTTGCGCTTAGCGGTTAGCATGCACTGGGCAGATGTTATCGCTCGGGACCTTATCTCCAGGACAGGATCCAACCTCATTTCGACCGGCATCACTCCGTCCGGAACCCTTCATGTGGGGACCCTGAGGGAAGCCATCACCGCAGAGGCGGTGCGCAAGGCCGTGGTCAAGGCCGAAGGGAGCGTGCGGATGATCTACCTGGTGGATTCCATCGATCCCCTGCGCAAGCGCTACCCGTTCCTGCCGGAGAACTTCGAGGCCGAGGTGGGAAAGCCTCTGGCCTACATACCATGCCCATGCGGGGAGCACAAGAACTACGCCCATCACTACATACAGCCGTTCCTGGACTCGATCCAGGAGCTGGGCATTCATTGCGACGTGCTGTGGACCCACGAGCAGTATGAGCAGGGAAGGTTCGCCGACGTCATCGACACCGCCATCGTGAACAAGGAGCGGGTGGCCGACATATTGAAGGAGGTCAGCGGCAGGGACCTCCCCAAGGACTTTTTCCCCTACTCCCCTCGATGCGAGGAGTGCGGCCGCCTCAGCCACACCAAGGTGACCGCCTATGAGAAGCCGTACGTCGGCTACCAGTGCGCCTGTGGCCATTCCGGCAAGGCGGACATCCGCAAGGCCGATGGCAAGATGCCGTGGCGGGTGGAATGGGCGGCCAAGTGGAAGGTGTTCGGCGTCACCTGCGAGCCGTTCGGAAAGGACCATGCGGCCGCCGGAGGCTCCTATGATACCGGCGTGCGGCTAGCCAAGGAGATATTCGGCATCGAGCCGCCGCGGCCGGTGCCTTATGAGTTCGTGCAGCTGAAGGGCAAGGGCCAGATGCATAAGTCCACCGGTTCTTCCGTTACGGGCGTGGACGCGTTGCGCATCACCCCCCCGCAGGTCATGAACTACATCATCCTCCGGGTGAACCCGGAGAGGCACATAGACTACGATTCCGGGATGGGGATCCTGGAGATGGTGGACGAGTACGACCGGACGGAGAAAATGTTCTACGCCGGAGGGGCTGAAGAGCGGGATGCGGACCTCCTACGAGCCTATGAACTGTCGCAGCCGGAGGGTCCCCGGAGCAAGCAGCCGCTGCAGATCCCCTACAGGCATCTGGTCTCATTGGTCCAGATCGCCGACGGCTTCGACGGCGTCATGACCATCCTCAGGCGGATGGAGATGCTCGACGATTCGGTGGCATCGGAGGACGTGGCCATCCTCAAGCAGAGGACCGACTGCGTGAAGTACTGGCTGGATGCCTTCGCTCCCGATCAGGTCAAGTTCGAGGTCTGTTCGTCCATGCCGGAATGCCAGCTCTCGGAGCAGGAGAGGGAGTTCCTGGGAAAGCTGTACGAATCCATGCGCGGCGTGGAGTGGGAAGGAGAAACGCTCCACGATGCCATCTATGGATGCGCAAAGGAATGCGCGGTGGGGCCGCGCGGGGGCTTCCAGACCCTGTATCGCATCTTCTGCGACCAGAAGCAGGGCCCCCGCCTCGGCTTCTTCTTCTCTACGCTGGACCGCGACTTTGTGCTCGGCCGGATCAAGGAAGCGTCCGACTGAGCGCACCGCTGTCCGGAAGGCAGGAACGGTTCAAGGACGCGGCACGTCGATCCGCCATCGCCGCTTCCTCACTCGTGGCTCCCTTGAGGACCATGCACGATGGCCGCGCCATCGACCTCGGCGCCGTTGTGCTCGAACTGTCACCGTTAGACTCGTCCTGCATGCTCTCCTTGGCCAGGGCATAGGAATGCTCGAACACCCGTGAGTGGCATTGCTTGACCTCGAGCTCAAGGTCGAACAACTGCGAGAACGCCCGGACGTCCTCGTCGAAACGCCCCCCGTCATTGATGTAATCGTCCAGCTTCAGAAGCTTATGGTATCCGAGCGTCTCGAACATGTACCTTAACCCTTCCACCTCCTCTACCAGTGAAGTGAGGTCTGCCCGCTCTCGTTTCCTCCTCCAGCTCTCCGCGTAGCCAGAGGTGGCCAGCAGGGTATGCTTGTGTCCCATTATATGCTCTAGATAATCTCTTTTCCCACCGATGACGGCGGCGAAGCAATCGTCCACGATCTCCCCGTCCAGGTCCGTCAGGAACGTCATCGGAACCGACGCCTCGTCCTTCAGTTCAATGAGCCTCTGCTCGGGGCTCCGGCAAAGGCCATAGCAGAAGAGGACGGAGTCAACATGGCCGGCGATCCTGGACAGGATCTCCCGATGGTGCCTATCGATGTCACGCCCATCGTGCAGGCCTTCGGAGTTCAGCCACAGTAGTACTGAGAATCCTTCCTTTCCCTTAGCCCTTATCGCATTCTGATCGACCATCACAGGCTCCACGTGGCTGCTCCTCTCCTTGGCCTTCCGCGCGAACTGCTTCCCCTCCTCGTTGGCGACCAAGAATAGCGTCCGGATATGTTCGTCCTCCTCTATCAGGTGGAGAATCTGGTCGGACAGGCCGTAGCAGCCAACGATGCCCATCGTCCCCTTTGGTGGCATTCTTAGCACCTCCCTTGCTTGGTCGAATGTTCATGTGCTCGACGTCGTTTGGTAGATTGTGAAAAGATATTTCATGGTGCCTTGAAAAGATGGATTAACGAGTGTGTCGAGCGTTCCGTTCCATCTTGAGGGAGACAAGCGACGCTGCAATCAATTTCGTCGGGTGAAAGGCCTCAGAGTCGCCCCTCTGAAGGCCTGACGATAAGCCTAAGGCGGTTGGTTGCTCCCCGCCTTTCCTTGATCAGGATGCCGCGGCTCTCCAGATGGTCGACGACCCGTGATACCTTGGCGTTGGACATCTTGGTCCTGGCTACCAGTTCCTTCTGCAGCATCGTCCCTCCCGCCCCTAGGATGGCCTCGTAGATCCCCCTCTCGTCGCCCGAAAGCACCTGCAGGATTATACGTTCCTCTTCCAATCTCTCGCTTTCCAGGCGCCCGGCGAGTTCTCCCACCTGCCGCTTCAGCGCTATCAGCTCTTGGGATTGGGTAGTGACCTTGATCTCCAGTTCCTCCAGGCGGTCGTCCAGGTTTTCAATGTCGTTGCTAAGGTCCTGTCGGCAGGCCGCCATCTTGGAGCGGATATGCTCATGGGTCTCGACCAGCCGGGTCTCGAGGCTAGCCACGCTCCCGCCCCCATCCTCGCTCGTTCCTAGGGCCCAGGGATTAAGACGATCGATGCCGGAGGGAGTGATCTTGAAACGGCAGGTGCGGGCATTGCTGAAGGGGGTCTTTGCCATGAACGCCTCGACCCATCCCTCGCCCGTCAATACTCGGACGGTCTCGGAGACCATATCGGAGGACAGCCCCTTATCCCTCTTCAGGGCGGCGGAGACGAGGACGGTCTCGTCCACGCTAAGGGGAAAGAAATCCATTAGGCAGCGCAACACTCGCTCTCCGACCTCCACCTCGACACCTCGAAATCTCTGCGTTTGAATGAGCTGGGCACCGGTGATTTAATGCTTTGGAGGCCGTGAAAAGGACCGCGGCGGAGCGGAGCTGACTGCCCGAACCGGAGGGGTATTCGTCCGCTCAATGACCTTTCGCGCCCAGCCGCGGGCAGCGCATGTTCCATCGACAGGCCCCGGGAACGCCGTCGCCGCGGTCGATGGTCAGGCGGCACTCCGTCCCTACCGCTTGGCATACGCCCTCGGAGAGTGCATCGAAGAGCAAATGGACCACGTCCGGGGCGTCTTCATATGGGCAGCTTCCGACCGCTTCCTCGAAGCCATCATCGGTCTGTCGTACTATCGTCGGCTGCTGCATGATCTCGTGCAGCAGAGAAACCATCTTCGCAAGGTCACCTTCGCTATCGCCTTTCAGGCCCATCATGTTCGCACATTTGAGGCCAGCGGCATGACCGAGCTTGCGCATCAACGGCCGGAGGACCGACAGGGCGCGGTCGCCTCCGATGGCATCCGATAACGCCTGCACAGTGGATATCCATAGATTGCTGGCGAACCGTTCGCCCATCTCGAGCATTGCCTCCGGAGGTAGCGTAGGCTCGGTGATGACCATTAAGTTCCTTCCTTGCTTCAGCCGTTCCTCGGGGAGAGCCGACCGGGGGGCCGCGACATGCTGACAGAATGGATCGCCCCGGTTCCGGCACATCACACGGTGGTCGACACATTCTATCTCCATCCCCTCGTACATGGAGTCAAGGAATAATGAGTGCAGTTTGCAGAACCCCTCTTGGCCGGAGTGTCCGAAGGGGCACTCATAGACGGTCAAGGTGACCGACTGCTCGGTGACCTCCGTCCGGGCGGTGAGACCGGCCGCCGCCGCGTCCAGGTTCATCAGGTGGCCAAGGGTTAACAGGGAGCCCTTGTCCATGCCAAGCTGCCGCGTTCGAAGCAGCCATTCCTCGCTCATGTTGGCCTTGTAGTACGGACGCAGGTAGCGGACCGAACGCTCGTCCCCCACCACCTCGACCAGGGAGGCCATGGTCGTGGTCCACAGCTCGCCTATCAGCTCGTTCGCCAGTCTCAGCCTCTCCAGGGGAGGGAGCGTCGCTCGATCGATGACGGGTGGTCCAGTGGGCGAGCACATCATTTGAGTTAGAACATTTGGAATCACGGCCAGATAATGGTTTGCCAGCTATCCTATCTGATCGGCCCATTGTCCGTGAACTCTTCTCTAGATCAGCACGCGAGGTGTGCTCGAGACCAAGGGCGCCGAATGGGCATCGGACGATGTTTGGGCGGTCCGCTATTCCAAGGACCCGATGATCTTGTCCAGGGATCGGAGGATGTCCGCGCCGACCTGCGCCCTGGCCGGTGGGCGCCTAGGATATCACTTGCGCATTATGCCCAGCTGCGTCAGCTTCTCCGGCAGGTAGGTGCTGGTGACATAGTCCAGGCCGTACTTGGCCAGGGCCTGCTGTTCCGCCTTCCTTCCCATCTTGAGCATCAGCTCGATCTCGTCGCGCCAGTAGCCGGTGTTGAACCGGGGGTCCTTCAGCTCGGCGTTCAGCGCGCGTACGTCCATGTCGGTGAGGGTGTCGGTCGGCAGGTCGTAGGCCTTGATGTCCGAGGCGGTGATGCCGATGAACTCCGCCGACGGCGTGGCCAGGTATTCGGACAGGTGGGCGGTCTTGATGGCCCCGTAAGCAACGGAGGCATAGATGCGGAACGACCACGGGTCGCCGTCGGTGAACACCACCACCGGCAGGTTCATCTCGTCGCTGAGGCGCTTGACGAACCTCCTGGTGGAGCGGGCCGGCTGACCCTTGAGATGCACCAGGATGGCGTCCTCCGCCTCATCGAAGCCGTTCTCCACCAGGCGGTCGAACATACCGCCGGTCTCGATGGCGATGACGAACTTGGCGGAGGTGCTCTTGAGCTCCAGCTTCTCCTTCTCCACGTTGTACGGGATGCCATATCCGGAGTCGCCGACGTCGTCCCGGCAGTTGAGCGCCTTCATCTTCCCCTTGCGGTCGGTCTCGACCAGGTTGAGGTCGCCTATGACCCGGGCCCCGTCCTCCTCGGGGCGGAGCTTGAAGTCCTCCCGCAGACACTGCGTGATGATCTCGAGGTCCTCGGCCAGCCGGTTGCTCTCCTCCTGGGAATGGAACTTGGCCTTGCCCCAGCCCTCCGAGATGTAGTACGACTCTCTGAGCGTGGACGACCGGTTCTCGTTGATCATGTCCCTGATCAGCTCCAGCATGTAGGAGGTACGGAGCAGCATCATGGCCCCCTGGACCTTCTTGGCCGAGCGGGCGCCTCTCTGGTCGCCGTACTTCCACACGCTGCTTTTCTTGTCGAACTTTATATTGGCCTTGGTGCGCAGGGGGAGCACCATCTTGGGGATCTTCCCCTGGTCTAGCTGGTCGTAGATGGATTCGGAGATGGCGTACAGCCTCCGGATCGCCTCGGTGTTGCGCTCATTGGTCG